>ENA-OZGO01000653-OZGO01000653.1-human-gut-metagenome-genome-assembly--contig:-NODE-653-length-15493-cov-6.250227_pt1 | contig 15493 bp, 9 predicted proteins | sample MGYA00244658_ERZ653662 | MGnify/ENA primary metagenome ERZ653662 (study PRJEB26926, sample SAMN06165217) | human gut metagenome | biome: ENVO:00009003; feature: ENVO:2100002; material: ENVO:00002003... | reverse complement strand
GGTTTGGGGGAGGGAAGAGTAACGGAGAAGCGGCTGTCGTCGTAAATGGTGATGTTGGAGGCGTTCTGGTAGTAGAAGTTGTTGTAAAAAACGTCACGGCTGTGTTCCGAGGTTCGGATGTACATGTTCACCAGCAGGTCCACCGCCTTGACCTTGGCTCCGTCCGAGTAGCGGGCGTCCGGGTCCAGTTCGAAATAGACGGTGCGCCTGTCCGGGGATTCCGCCCATTTCCGGGCGATGCCGGGAATGATTTTTCCGGTGACCGGGTGGATGGAGACGAGGCCGATGATGATTTCATCATACAGGGGGCCGCGGAATCCGCTGTTGCTGTTCGGGCCGTTGGGGCGGAACGTGTCCGGGTAGGAGCCGGGGGCCCACTGGCGCAGAACGCCGCCTTTTTTGGCGTTCGGGTCGCCTATTTCCGGATTGTCCAGCCCGTCTTCCCATTTGAGGTCTGCGGGGATGTCCGCCGGAGTCTTGAATTGGATGTAGTCCCCTTCGCTCTGTCTCCGATGAATGACGGACAGCGCGGCTTCGTCGGAGATGAGTTTGCTCTGCAGTTTTTCACGGATTTTGGGGTCTTCCTCCTTGAAGAATTTTTCCCGGAGTTCCCGGATTTCCTTTTGCTTGGCCGCTTCTTCCCGGGCCAGCCTGTCGTTGATCTGCCTGTTCCACCGTTCCGGGAAGGTGTCGAAACCCGGCGGCAGGGTTCCGAAAGGAACGTTCGGCTGCCAGCCCACCCCCTGGGATTGGGAGGAATCCTTGCAGCCGGCGCTCGCTGTCAGCAGAAGGGACACGGAGACGGAGGCAAGGATCGTGCGGAGAATGGCGGAAAGCTTGAGCATGGAGTCTGTGAAAAAGGGAATATTCTTATTTGTAAGTGGTGAATTTTTTTGGGTCGAAGGCTTCGCGGACAGCCTCCCCGATGAAGGTGACGAGCAGCAGAGTGATGACCAGGGCGGAGAAGGCGGAGGTAACCACCCAGGAGGCGGAAAGGTCCGCAAGGCCGTCATTCAGCAGGCGCCCCCAGCTTGCATAGGTGTCCGGAAGGCCGAAGCCGAGATAGTCCAGGGATGCCAGGGCCAGGATCAGGGCGGAGACGCTGAACGGCACCAGCGTGACCAGGATGGCGACCAGGTTCGGCAGGATGTGGACAAAGAGGATGCGGTTGGTGGACGCCCCCACCACGCGCGCCGCCGCCACGTAGTCCCGCGCCTTTTCCTTCATGGTGGAGGTTCGGAGCTGGTAGGTCATGGACATCCACCCGAACATGATCAGCAGGCTGATGATCAGGAACATGCCTTTCATGTGAAGAGGCACCATGTCCGAGATGATCATGATGATGAAGAGGAAGGGCACCTGGGAGAAGATTTCTATGAGGCGCTGCATGCCGAGGTCGAACATGCCGCCGAAGTACCCCATCATCATTCCGAAGGTGATGCCGATGAAGTACACGATGGGCAGGTAGAAGATGGCGGCTTTCATGTTGACCTGAAGGCCTCCGTACAGGTAGGCCAGGATGTCCGCCCCCTGGGTGTTGGTGCCCAGCAGGTGGCCGCCCTTGAGGGGCGGCGCCGGGTGGTAGAAGATGCGGCTGATTTTGTTTTCATCCGTCTGTTTCAGGAAATCCTCCTTGGTGCCGGGGCCGTTGTAGTGTTCCGCCACAATCTTGTTGTTCTCGTACGTGGCGCTGTACACTTCCGTCCTGTCCTCCAGCCATCCGGTGGCGCGGTCCACCTTTTTTCCCTTGCGGAATTTGTAGCTGATGTGCGGCAGGGCTTCTTCATCCTTATGCAGGCGGGAGGCAAGGCCGGAGTACGGCTTTCCATCGGCTTCGCAGACCAGGCCCTCTTCATTCACGACCAGCGCTTCCGAGCCCGGATTGGTGGAATCCCCCGTGGGGTCGTAGGGGACGAGGGGCATGACGACCAGGGAGGGTTTTCCGGGCTGGCCCGCCTGTTTTTTCAGTTCCCGGTAGTTGGCTTCCGCATCCGCAAAGTCCCCGGTCTGACCGAAGGTGGAACCCTTGTACACCTTGCGCATGATGGCGGGGAAGTACCAGGATCCGTCCTGAATGACCAGCAGCGCCCTTTTTCCCACCAGGCACTGGTCCATGCAGGCCAGCAGCGTCAGGGCCAGCAGGATGACCAGGGAGACGTAGCCGCGGGAAATGCTTTTGAACCTTTGGAGGCGTCTTTTGGTGATTGGCGTGGGGCGGAACCGGCGCGGTCCTTTCAGCCTGATCCAGAGGCCCGCTCCGGCCATGACCAGCACGCAGGCCCAGCCAAACCACAGGAATTTTCCCTGAGGCGTCAGGAGGCCGCTGTTGTTCTGGTCCGCGCAGACGATGTGAAGCATGCTCATTTCCCGCGAGACAGTGAAGGGCCAGCTCAGCGTGGGGAGGAGCAGCCCGCACAGCTCGCCCGCGGCGGTGAGGACCGCCAGGATGATGAGAAGGTATGCCAGTTTTCTAACCATGTGTGTTATTCAAATTTGATGCGCGGGTCTACGGCGGCCACGATGATGTCGGAAAGCAGGTTGCCCAGCACCATCAGGAAGGAGGTGAGCAGCAGCGTGCCCATGATCAGGGCGTAGTCCTTGTCCATCAGGGCCTGGTAGCTCAGCATGCCGAAGCCCTGGATGTCGAACACCTTTTCCACCAACATGGAGCCGGCCACAATCAGGCTGATCAGGCTACCGAGCGTGGAAGCAATGGGAATGAAGGAGTTGCGGAAGGCGTGCTTGATCACGGCCCCCTTGAAGCTCACGCCTTTGGCCATGGCTGTCCGGACGTAGTCGGAGGAAAGGTTGTCCATCAGGTTGTTCTTCATCATCATCGTAGTGATGGCGAAGGAGCTGACCACGTAGCAGATCAGGGGCAACACGGTATGGTGCAGCAGGTCGGCCGCCTGTTCCCAGAATCCCATGTCCGCAAAGTCCGCGGAGGTAAGGCCGCACAGCGGGAACCATTCCAGGCGCGCGCCCAGGTACACCACGAGCACGGCGCCCAGCGCAAAGCCGGGAACGGAATACCCCAGGAAGATCAGCACGGAGGAAATGTTGTCCACCACGCTCTTGTGCCGTATGGCCTTCACAATGCCCAGGGGAATGCACACGGAATACGTGATGATGGCGCTCAGGATGCCGAAGTACAGGGAGACAGGAATGCGCTCCTTGATCATGTCCCATACCGGTTCATTGTATTTGAAGGAGTTGCCCATGGTGCCCTGGAGCAGGCCGTCAAAGCTTGTCTTGTACATCACGGCCCGCCAGGCATAGCCTTTCGCCTTGTCCTGAATGGCCCCCTCATTTCCCGTCTGCCGCATGCGCCTGGCCCAGCGTTCGGCGCGGTCCATTGGGGATTCCACCTCCACCGTCCATCCTTCCGTAGCCGCTTTCCGGGAAGGCGTCCCGGAAAAGAAGGCGTCCTTGACTTCCTTGGAATCCTTGTCCGGCCGCACGACGACGACCTGTTCTCCCGTCTCGTTCAGATTGATTTTGGTGTGGGTGTCGGAAATGCCGGCATATTCGTCCTCCCTGTCTGCCGGCTCCTCACCGGTAATAATCCCGAATTCCTCACGGGAAATGGAAATCTTCTTGGGCAGCACGCCCAACCATTGAAGATAGGCCGTGACGATGGGTTCCTGAAGGCTGTACTGCTCTTCCAGCCGCTCCATGTCGGCCTCGCTCAGGTTGTTGTCCCCGCGCTGGGAGCCCGCCTTCTGACCGGACAGGGCGCTCATGCTCTGCTGCTGCATCATTTGTTCAATGGGACCTCCCGGAACAAAGCGGGTTATGCAAAAGACGAGGAAGGTGACCCCCAGGAGCGTCAGGGGCATGAGAAGGAGTCGTCTGATGATATAGGTCTTCATTCGTCGCGCAGAACTCTACTGGTTTGTGGCATGCGAGGCAAGCCGCAATCCTTGTTTGTGAGCCTTTCCTAACATGTGGCTTTCCACGTTTTCCCCGGTTCCGGCATGGAGAATACAGAAAAACCGCCAAAATGGCGCCGTATTTCCGGTTTCCGGCCCTGGATGTCCGGCCGCTGTGCGCGGAGGGCTATATTCCTTCCCCCAGTCGGCGCGCCAGCATGTCCGGCAGTCCGGCCGCCAGAATGCGCCGCTGGGCTTCCTCCACGTCGTATTCCACGCGGCGCTGGTAATAAACCATACCGTCCGTATCCAGAATGCCGTAGGCTGCGCGGGGGTCCCCGTCGCGCGGCTGTCCTACGGAACCTACATTGATCAGGTATTTGTTGGTTTTGAGGAGCTGGATATCTCCGGACTCGTACTCCTGGATGCTCCCTTCGTGCCGGATGAAGGTGCGCGGAACGTGGGTGTGGCCGTTGAAGCAGAGGAACTGGTTGTCCCGCAGCATGTTGATGCTGTGCGTAGCCGTGTCCACATTTGTGACGTATGCCCAGGAGTTGGGCTTGTCCTGCGTGGCGTGCACCAGCACGATTTCATTGGGAAGAATGCGCTGGAAGGGAGCGCGGCGCAGCCATTTCTTCTGCTCGTCGGAAAGCTGCTGGCGCGTCCACATCAAGGCGCTGTACGCCACGGGATTCATGCCTGCCGGGTTGTCTTCCCCGATCGCTTCCTCGTCGTGGTTGCCGCGAACGGTGGGAATCTGTCGGGAACGGATGAATTCAAGGCATTCGGAAGGATTGGCGTTGTAGCCCACAATATCACCCAGGCAGTAAACGGCATCGCATTGCAGCTGTTCTATATCCTTCATCACCGCTTCCAGGGCGGGCAGGTTGGCATGGATGTCACTGATCAGGGCTATTCTACTCATGGTGTTGCGAAAGCCCAGTATAGCGCATTTCCCGTTTTTTGCCAAGCGGGTAAATGGAACCGGCGGAGCAACGGCCAAAGGCCCTGGGCTGAATATCCGCGTGGAGGGGTAAAGGCGGCAAAATGATTCGGCGGAGGTAAAACATTTTTTATTCCCTGAAATCCTTAGTCTTTGCCATCCGGCGCCGGATCATCCGGGTTGGCCTCAGGCAGGGATTCCAGAGTTTCCCTCAGTCCGTCCACGGGGTATCTGAGGGAATTGGCCAAGTGGGCGGTCATCATGTCGCGCGCGATTTCGTCTGTAGGATAAAGTTCGCGGAAGGGAATCCTGTCCTTTTCCGGAACATGCAGACGGTTTTCCAGCACGAAAATGTTGGTGACCAGGCTGGGAACGCGGTTGCGGGGGTCTTTGAACAATTCTTTCCCCAGTTTCAGAGCCTCCCTGGATTTGGAGGGGACGCGGGCCAGGGCGTAAAACTCCTTGCGCGCCGTGAGGGCTGGAGCGCCCAGTTCTCGGGCTTTCCGGTAGACTTCCGCGGCCTTTTCAAAATCCGGCTGGCGGTACGTATCGCTGTACATGTTGCCCAGCAGAGAATACAGGTACCAACTGCCGGGATTGGCCTTGATGCCCTTTTGCAGGAAATCGCGTCCCTTCTGAATGTACTTGCGGAATCCTTCCCGGCGTTCCAGAGGGGAAAGGCGCTTGTTGTCCAGATAGCTGGAGGAAGCGTTGTTCCCCAGATGCCAGGAACCGTTGTCCCAGTAAAAATCGGAATGCGGGGCAAGGGCGGTGATCTGGTTGTATCGGCGCTCCAGATTGGTCCAGTCGGAAATCAGGAAGCAGTCGAAGGCCTCCATGCTCAGCACCGCCGCCACCAGGGAACGCAGGCCGCCCAGGGACACCATGGCAAGCTGTTGTTCCAGATAATCGGAGGATGAAAGGTTCACCGGCTCTTCCAGCAGTCCAGCGTTCTTCTCCTGCTCCAGAATACGTTCCTGCAGGGGCAGGCGGATCATGCCGAAGCCCAGCAGGGCAATGATGAAAATGACGGTGTTTTTCAGCATGATTCGCGGGGGTGCGGCAGATTAATCCATTTTCAGGCGCTGGCGGATATCCCTGTCCAGTTGTTCCCATTCGGGTACGGAGGCTCCGGCCTGATGGGCTTTAGCGAGGGGATCGCCCCAGATGGCCGTGTATTCGATGGGGCGTCCTTCGTTGTAGTCCACGGCGCTGGACGGGATGAAGGCTCCCATGCTTTCCGTGCGGGAAAGGTGGAATTCGACCAGGTCGTTCGGCAACGTGTGGCCGCGGGCTTTGGCGGCCCGGACCACTTCTTCCATGATGCGGCGGACACGGGCGACGTTTTCCGGGTTTTTGTAGAGTTCCGCGATGCTGATGCCCCCCAGCGCCAAGCAGAGCCCGTTGAACGGTATGTTCCAGACGAGCTTGTACCACTGGATCTGTTCCGCGTTGTCAAAGGCGCGTGTCTTGATGCCCGCCCCGGCAAAGAGAGCGGAAAGTTCCTGCGCCTTTGCGGAGCCCTCCGGCGACGGGACGAACGGTGCGAATTGAATGTTGCCGCCTTCCAAATGGTTGATGTGGCCCGGTTCCTCCCGCATGGCGCAGATGAAGCACAGGCCCACGTAAATGCGGTCCGACGGGATAATACGGGCGATTTCCTCCGCGTTTCCCATGCCATTCTGGAGAGTGGCGGCCACCGTGTCTGGTCCCATCAAGGGAGGGAGGGCCTTGGCAAATCCCGCATTGGCCGTGCTTTTCCAGGCGACGACGACGAGATCCACCGGACCGACTTCCGACGCTTCCCGGTATACCTTGATGCGGGGCAGCGAAATGTTCCCGTGCAGGCTTTTCACTTCCAGACCGTGTTCTTTCAGGTAGTCGTATTCCGAGCGTACGATGAACGATACGTCGTGGCCGGATTTCTGAAGTCTGGCTCCGTAATAGCAGCCGAGCGCCCCGGCTCCCAGAATGGCTATTTTCATGGCGGTGAAGGAGGGTGTTTTTTCTTGGACCGTTTACAGCCCCTGGACGTTGCCTTTGTTGTCCAGATAGATGTGCATGGCATTCGGGGAGACGGGCAGGGCGGGCATGCGCATGATTTCCCCGCAGAGGGCTACCAGGAATCCGGCCCCGTTGGCGATTTCAAAGTCGCGCACGGTGACGGTGAATCCGGTGGGGCGGCCACGCAGCCTGCCGTTGTCGGAAAGAGAGTTCTGGGTTTTTGCCATGCAGATGGGGAGGTCCGTTAGACGGCTGGCTTCAAACTGGGCCAGCTTTTTTTTGGCCGCAGGCGTCAGTTCCACGCCGTCCGCTCCGTAAATGCTGCGGGCGATGATATTGAGTTTTTCCTCCACGGGTAGGGCAGATTCATACAGGGGCTTGAAGGGCGGGGAAGGACGGTCTGCCGCTTCTACCACGATTTGGGCCAGTTCCTTCCCGCCTTCCCCTCCGCGGGAAAAGATGTCCGCAATGGCGCAGGGGATGCCGCGTTCCGCGCAGTGCTCCATGATGGCGTCCAGTTCCTCCTGGGAGTCATCAAAGAATTTGTTGACGGCCACGACCACGGGGCGCTTGTAGTGGGCGGCGGCGTCCAGATGGGCGTCTAGGTTTGCCAAGCCCTTTTTCAGGGCGGCCACGTCCGTGTTTTTCAGATCCGCCAGGGCGGTTCCTCCGTGCATTTTCAGGGCGCGGGCCGTGGCGACGATGACGATGGCCGCGGGATTCAGGCCGGACTGGCGGCATTTGATATCCAAAAATTTTTCCGCACCCAGATCAAAGGCGAATCCGGCTTCCGTCACGGCATAGTCACCGAAGTGGAGAGCCATTTTCGTAGCCAGCACGGAGTTGCAGCCGTGGGCGATGTTGGCGAATGGGCCGCCGTGCAGGAAGCAGGGCACGCCTTCCACGCTCTGGACCAGGTTCGGCATCAGGGCGTCTTTCAGCAGGGCCATGACGGAGCCGGTAATGCCCAGTTCCTTGGCGAAAACGGGTTTGTCGTCCGCCGTGAAGCCGATAACGATGCGGTTGATGCGATTCTCCATGTCCTTGTAGGACGTAGCCAGGCACAGGCATGCCATGATTTCAGAAGCCGGGGTGATGTCGAACCCTGTTTCCCGCGGGAATCCCTGCCTGTTGAGGCCCACGATGATGGAGCGCAGGGCGCGGTCGTTCATGTCCATCACGCGTTTCCACGTGACTTTGCGTTCGTCGATGTTCAGTGTGTGGAAGAACATGGCGTTGTCAATGATGGCGCTGATGAGGTTGTGCGCGGAGGTGATGGCGTGGAAGTCCCCCGTAAAGTGCATGTTGATTTCCTCCATCGGCGTCAGGGAGCTTTGTCCGCCGCCGGTGGCGCCGCCCTTGCGGCCGAAGACGGGGCCCATGGAAGGCTGGCGGAGCGCGAGGCAGGCTTTCTTGCCGATGGCCTGGAGCCCCTGTGCCAGACCGATGGACACGGTGGTTTTTCCTTCTCCGGAGGGGGTGGGGGTGATGGCGGATACTAGGATGAGCTTGGCGGGAGTGGCGGTCTTGTCGAGCACCTTCAAGGGAATTTTGGCCTTGTTGCGGCCAAAAGGAATGACGTCGTTTTCATCGACGCCCAGCTTGCTGACACAATCGGAGAATGCGGGAATGACCATGTGCGTATGATGACGGAAGTATGGGGCTTTTGCAAGAAGTTCGTGGACTGTGGAGAGAGGAATCCGGGCCGTTTTTTACAGCCGGTGGGGAGGGACGGCGTAGGCCGAGCAACGGACGGAGAGGACGACGGCAATCAACCGGAGGGATTGTTTCATCCTGCGGGATGAAGGGACCGGAGCACGGGAACAGAAAACGGAAGAGGGCACCGGATAACGGCGGCATTATTTTTGAAAAATGGAGGCAGGCGTAGGGAAAGTTTCTTGCCGGTTTCTGCAGGAAAAAGAGGGAAGGAGGACGAGCGGGAGAAAGGCGGAAAAGGTCCGGAGTTTTTCCGTCGAAAGGCAGGTTCATCATGATTTTTCCGTGGAAAACCAGGAAGAAAACGGTTGCCGGCTGGGTTGCTGCAAGGGAGCGTAGGTTGCATGCAAACTTTGTGTCTTTGCTTTAAGGCTGTTGAAACGGTCTGCTCGTTTTTGGAGAGAGGAAAGTCCTTTTTCCATTTTATGATAGAATAAGCCGGGGAAACGGGTATAGTTTCCGAACGCCTGCGACGATGACGGGCGGCGCTTATCCCTCCACCACCATGAGTACCAACCAACCATTGAATGCCGGAGGCGGTCACATCGCCTGGGTAGATTTTCTGCGCATCCTGGCCTGCTTCCTCGTCGTGCTGGCCCATTGCTGCGATCCCTTCGTAGGGAGCTTTGACGGCAGTTTTGACTTTAAGTCGGGCGTCTTCATCGGCAGCCTCGTACGACCCTGTGTTCCTTTGTTTGCGATGATTTCCGGCGTCCTGCTTTTTCCCGTGACGATGGAAATGGGCGCTTTCTATTCACGCCGGCTCAAGAGGATTCTGATTCCGCTGGTCGTGTGGTCCCTGGCGCTTCCCCTGTTTTACTTCCTCTACTTTGCCGCGGGCGTGCAGACGGCCAGCCCCAACATCGTGATGGACACTTACACCTGGAGCGCCACGGTCGATAAGCTGTACACCTTTATTTTCAATTTCAATTATGATACCACTCCCCTCTGGTACGTGTACATGCTCGTAGGCCTGTACCTCTTCATGCCCATCATGAGCGCGTGGCTGACCCAGGCCAAAAGGAAGGACGTGAAGATTTTTCTGGGAATCTGGATATTCAGCATGGTCCTGCCGTACGTCCAGATGCTGGCTCCGACGCTGGGGTATGAGGGCAATTACGGCAATATGGGGATTCTGGGCATCTGCGACTGGAACCCGTACGGCATGTTTTACAACTTCGCGGGCTTCATGGGGTACATGGTCCTTGCCCATTATTTGATGAAGTATCCCCTGAACTGGAACTGGAAAAAGACACTGTCCATCACGCTCCCCCTGTTCCTGGCCGGATTTGCCATTACCTTCTTCGGCTTTCTGGAAACGCAGAAGCATTTCCCCGGCCAGTATTCCAAGCTGGAGATTCTGTGGTACTTCTCCGGCATTAACGTGTTCATGATGACCTTTGCCATCTTCGCCATAGTGAGCAAACTCCGGATTAAAACCAGCCCGGCATTGTCCCGGATAGCCGCCCTGACCTTCGGCGTGTACCTGTGCCACTTCTTCTTTGTGCAGTGCGCCTATGATGCTATTGACTTCCTTGGTTGGACGGGTCTTCCCGCCTGCGTGAAAATTCCGTTGATGGCCTGCCTAGCGTCCGCCGTTTCGCTCTTCCTTGTCTGGCTGCTGAACCTCAACAGGTGGACGCGCAAGAGCATCATGTAAAAGATCCGGATATTTGTTTGCACGGACGCTGCGGAACGAGTGAAACTGTTCCGCAGCGTTTTTTGTTCGGAAAGGCTTTTTTCCGTGGGGGACAGCAAAGGCTGCGGTGTGGTTTGAGGAAAGTTGCTGGACGAATCGTCGTGGTCATTTTATTATAAATACGCATCACGTGCAGGCACCGGTTGTCCGGATGAGGCATCTCTTTTGAAGAGAAGAATCGGCATCCGTGGTTCCCGGCGCCAACCCCAAGCACACAGAAAATTCCCGGAAAGTCGGCGCTTTTTGTAACCTGTTGGGGATGTTAGATTGACAGTAATGATCATTTTTTAAGGCGTGGGTACTTGCAGATTGATATGGCAGGTTGGCGCAAATCATTATTTGTGCAATTAATGATCAATTTGTAAGCTCCCCCGCCGTCGCACCCTCACGGGTGCGTGGATTGAAACCTTTCCGTAGGCTTGTTCCAGGGCGGCCAGGATTGTCGCACCCTCACGGGTGCGTGGATTGAAACATGAATCTTGGAGCGTTTGACGTGTGGAACATGAGTCGCACCCTCACGGGTGCGTGGATTGAAACTCTGAATAGGATAGCCTATGAGGCAGATAAAGGGTCGCACCCTCACGGGTGCGTGGATTGAAACAGAGAATGACGAGATGGTTGAGGCGGAGAAGGCTCGTCGCACCCTCACGGGTGCGTGGATTGAAACTTTCTGATGATGAGGCTGTAGAGATGTTTAAGAGGTCGCACCCTCACGGGTGCGTGGATTGAAACTCCACGGCAGCCGAGGCGGTGAGGGATGCGATGAGTCGCACCCTCACGGGTGCGTGGATTGAAACAGCCTCTCGTGCGTGGACAAGACCACGCCGGACAGTCGCACCCTCACGGGTGCGTGGATTGAAACACATGGACACGCAGAAACCATTCTGAATATTTATGTCGCACCCTCACGGGTGCGTGGATTGAAACCGGCGTGGCGGCGGACACTTTCACCAGAGCGTGAGTCGCACCCTCACGGGTGCGTGGATTGAAACCGGGCTAAGGTGATCTACAACGGGAATGCCTAGGGGGTCGCACCCTCACGGGTGCGTGGATTGAAACAATGGAGCCGCCAAATCGGGCCCATGGGTCCGATGTCGCACCCTCACGGGTGCGTGGATTGAAACTCTCCCTCTATGATGGGAGTGATCTGGTATCCATGTCGCACCCTCACGGGTGCGTGGATTGAAACCCGGAATCCCTGAAGCAGGGATACAAACCTTTCTGTCGCACCCTCACGGGTGCGTAGATTGAAACACGCAACAGGCGGATCCGGTCGCCCATTTCCCGAGTCGCACCCTCACGGGTGCGTGGATTGAAACGTATCAAATCGCACCATTCGCCCACGATAGTTCCGTCGCACCCTCACGGGTGCGTGGATTGAAACAAAACTGCACGGGAACCGTCATATCCCACGTCATGTCGCACCCTCACGGGTGCGTGGATTGAAACATTCGTGCAAACCCGTGTCTTGCCCGGCATATCGTCGCACCCTCACGGGTGCGTGGATTGAAACCGATTCTTCCGGGGGCGCTCCTACAACTGACGCGTCGCACCCTCACGGGTGCGTGGATTGAAACTTCAATCGTGCGGCGGACAGCTTGGAATTGTTGAGTCGCACCCTCACGGGTGCGTGGATTGAAACTACTCGGTAGTTTCAGAGGACAACGGCGGCGGCTGTCGCACCCTCACGGGTGCGTGGATTGAAACCGCGTTACATAGGAGGTCGTCTCGCGGGAAAATAGTCTCACCCTCACGGGTGCGTGGTCATACGGATTGTTCATATTCCAGCATAGTGCTCCTTCATGTACACAGGAGAATGAATAAGCAACAGTTATGCTTCAACATTTCACGATGCTAGAAAGCCGCCAGATTTTTTCTGGCGGCTTTTTTGTGTCGGTTAAGACAGGTGGGACAGGCCCGGATGATCCAAGGCCGGTCAGTCTTCCATGTTATCCCCTTATGGATCATGATTTCCCGTCAGTCATTCCACAGGTATTCCTGATATTTTATCAGGCTTCCTGCCTCCGGCAGCTGTTTGTATGAGATAGTTTGCCCTGTGAAGACAAGGGGTTATCCCGTTATTGCTTCCATCTTTTGAGGTGCGGGAAGAATTGCTTCATGCCGGACCGGGCTTCTTCCACGGTATATTTCTTTTCCGAGTCCTTGTTGAATTCATCAAGGTATTCCAGGTTGTGCTCGATCATTTCATCCATGGTGCAGTCCCGGGTGAAACGGCCCTCTGCATAGCAGTAGTGGCAGTAGTCCTCGTTGCTACTTCCGTCCGCTTCTTTTCCGAAGGTGGAGTCGTTTACAGGCATGCCGCAGCTCTGGCAGAATTGTTGTTCCATTTCCATGTTTGTTGGCGGGTTGTTTGTTACTTGTTCTCTGCAAGAATGTCCGTGATATTCCGGAGAAGGAGATTGTTCCTATTGTGCCGGGAAAGGGCTATAGCGGCTGGGCGTCCGTCTTGGGGATCCAGACGGGGGTGTTCTGGAAGGTGCTGGCGTAGTACCAGGAGCCGCGTTCCGCGCGCAGGATGAGCGGCGTGGATTCCGGAAGGGTCATGAGCGCGGGGCTGCTCATGTCCGCGGCATGGCGGGCGGGGGTTTTTTTCGTGACTACGAGGAGGCGGTCTGGCGGGATGGATTCCGGCGTTTCCGGGTACATGATGTAGTTCATGACGGCGGCTACGGTAACCAGGCCGCTGAGGGTGGCCAGGATGGTCAGCAGAACGCCGTGCCTGCGGGAGACGGTGAGAAGGGCCAGGAAGGTGAGCATGACGGCTCCGGAGAGGATGGCTATGGGCACCAGCGCATCATGGCTGATGTAGGTGAGCCACTGGTTTTCCGTGGTGTTCGGAGGAAGGATGGCCCCCTCCTTGCGTTCGATGAATTGGAGGTTGCTTTTCGCTTCCGTGAAGTATGGGGAGAGCTCCAGGGCTCGGCGGTAGTTGAGTGCGGCCAAGCCGGGTTTATTGAGGCGGTAGTAGGAGTTACCGGTGCCAAAGCAGGCGTAGGCGCGGGCCGATTTGGAGAGGTTCGGGTTTTCGCTTTGTTTATTGAAGTAGTCAATGGCTTTTGTGTATTCGCCCTGTTCATAGGCCCGGATGCCTGTTTCATCCGTTTCAGCGGCGTGTCCGGGCATTGCGGAGAGGGAGGCGGCCAGAATGGCGCCGAGCAGAAGCAGAGGGAGCTTGGCGATGGTTCTTTTTATGGATTGCAGTATGTTCTGGCGTTCCGCATGGGGAAGTTCGTCCACGGTGCCGGAAGGTTGGAAGGCTCTGTCGTCCCGGAGTTGAAGGATCGTTTTCATTTCTTCATTTTGTTTGGACGGAGGGATGTAGCTTTCTATGAAGTTGCCGGCGGCGCGCAGGAATTCCGTGGAGCTTGCCTGGCGCGGGGTGGAGGCGAGCTTTTTGAAGGAGCGCATGCGTTCCCTGGCCGTGAAGCTTTCCTTCTGCACTTTCCGGATGTAGCGGATCAGGGCCATGCCGAGCAGGACTACGGCGGGGATGTACGCCAGGAAGTACCATCCCCAGTGGGCCGGGGAAGTGAGGGTGTTCATGATGACGGCGGGCGCCATGCCGTAGATGTCCGTCATTTCCGCCACCGGAATGGTTCCTGCCGGCGGAGGTGTAGCGGGCGCGCCCGTTCCGGCGGAGGCTCCCGTGATGGCGGAGGCTTTCCATTCCAGCGGAATGGGGGCGGTGGTTACGGTTTTGTATTGCTGCGTGCTGGGGTCAAAGAAGGTGAGTTCGAAGGACGGGATGGCGTCCGTCTGGGCGATGGGGCGCAGCATTTGCTGGAATTCCACGGTTCCCTGTGTGGTGCGCGTATTCTGGCTGGGGTCCAGCTTGTTGGGCGGGTAGAGTTTCCAGTTGGAGGCATCCGTCAGCGAAGGGCAGTTGATGCTGTGAATGTTGCCCGAACCTTCCACCTTGATTTTAACAGTGATGGGTTCGTTGGCGCTGAGGTCCCTTGCATCCGTGCTGGCGGAGATGCGGAAGTTGCCTACGGCATTGGTGAAGGAGGCGGGGGCGCCTTCCGGCAGTTCCTGCGCGGTGATTTTCACTTCCGGTATGGCCATTTCCACCAGCATTTCCATACGGCTGAAACTGGCAATGAGCGGGTCCGCCTCCGGAAGGATGGCGCGGGCCGTGACGGTGCCGGATGCCGTTACTTCTCCGGCGCGCAGCGGGAAAAAGGCGCTCTGAAAGGTCATCACATTCCAGTTGACGCCCCGGTAGAGCACGGAGCCGCGGGGTTGACCCCGGAGCAGTTCCGCTAGGGTGGGTTCAAAACGCCATGCCGCCAGATTGGACGTAGTGATGGTGGGGATGGTGTATTCCAGAATGTGTTCCGGGGCGTAGATTTTCAGTTCGCAGCGGTCCGGTTGGTGAACGTAGGGTTTCTGGTTGTCCACATGCCACAGCATGCCGTATGGGACGGTGGTTCCGTTCATGTTCAGCGTGTTCCATTTGATGGCGCTGTACGGGTAAACCGTCAGTGTCTGGGGGGGCGTAGTATAGGTGCGGCCATTGTTCGTTTTCAGGGTCAGGGAGGGAATTTGCACGGTGCCCGCTTCATCCGGAGTAACTTCAATGGCCATCAGGAAGGCGGACTGGTTAGGAGAGCCCGGCCAGCGGATGTAGTTGCCCTGGCTGATCCAGTGCATGCTGGCTCCCTTTACTCTGGGGAGCGGGTCCTGGCGTCCGATGCTGCCGTCCGTCAGGATGATGAAGAGGCGGGTTTGTTCGCCCGGCACGACGGCGTCGGAAAGCCATGTGGTGACGACTTCCGCCATGGCCGTAAAGGTCATGCAGAAGAGAAGGGGGAGGATGGCGATCAATTTTTTCATCATGTTGCGGATGTGTTTGAAAGGTTGTTGTAGTGGTATGGACGGATCGGAGCTGAGGTTAATAGTCCTTGTCCGGCGGGTAGTCGGGAGAGCGCTGGGGCACGGGGCAGCCGGGTTCAATGTCCCGTCGTTCCATCAGGATGGCCCGGGCTTCCCGCCGTTCTTTTGCTTCCTTGCTTTCCTTTTGCACGGCTACGGGGACGGGTTTGCCGTCTTCCCCAGTGGGCTGAGGCTGAGAAGTGGAAGAAGCGGGAGTTTCAGGCAGCTTGTCTTTTTCCGGAGAGGAGGGAAGAGGCGTGTTTTTCATTTCGTCCTGCTTGTTCTTGTCCTGACTGCCCGGAGTATTCTGCTGATCCTTGTTCTGCTGATCCTTGTTCTGCTGATCCTTGTTCTGCTGATCCT
>ENA-OZGO01000652-OZGO01000652.1-human-gut-metagenome-genome-assembly--contig:-NODE-652-length-15507-cov-6.142182_pt1 | contig 15507 bp, 21 predicted proteins | sample MGYA00244658_ERZ653662 | MGnify/ENA primary metagenome ERZ653662 (study PRJEB26926, sample SAMN06165217) | human gut metagenome | biome: ENVO:00009003; feature: ENVO:2100002; material: ENVO:00002003... | reverse complement strand
AGATGTGTATAAGAGACAGGACATAGGTAGCGTTTTTTCGGCATTCGGAAATGACGGGGCGGCTGCAAAGGCGGAACTGGCCGGAGGAATCTTCTCCGGGTTGTCGAACATGGCGGATTTTACCAATCCGGCTTCAATCATTAAAGGCATTACGGGTATCATAACAAGCGTTGCCCAATTCCATGACAACAAGTTGCAGAAAGAGATTGAGGATAGTGAATTTGAAGTAAAGAAATTACAAAATGCATATAAAAATCTGCAAAGCACTATCGAGAACCAGTTGGGGAGCGTTACGCAGGCTCAGGCTCGTGAGATGCAAGAAAATCTTCACCAGCAATCGGAAGAGATGAAAAAGCAGATGGAACTGGAAGAAGAGAAGAGCAATACTGACGATGAGAAGCTGGAAGATATGAAGCAACAGTATCATGATGCTTTGGAGGCAGAGCGGAATTTCACCAAGGAGCTTGCCGAGTCGCAATATGGCGTGAACCTGAAAGATTGGTCTTCTCAGATAGCGGATTCTCTTGTCGATGCTTTTGCCTCGGGTGAAGATGCAGCGAAAGCCTTTGACGACACGGTGGCCGACATCATGAAAAGCGTCATATCAAATATGATAAATCTCAGTGTACTGCAACCCGCCATGGATAAGTTGCGGAAGACCTTATTCGGGGAGGACGGTCTTGGCGGGATTTTCGGCGTTAATTCCGCCGGCGGTACGTCCTTGACAAATGAAGAAGCCGTAATATTGGGTGAAAGTTTGGCCGAATTAAGAGGGGCAATCGATAATTCAAAAGAGATATGGGACTACGTTTCCGATGCCATGGAAAAGATAGGCGTAGATATATCGGATCTTAATAAAGAGAATAGCCTGACCAAAGGGATAGAGGGTGTAACAGAGGATACTGCGAGTTTGCTGGCTTCGTATATCAATGCGATGCGGGCTGACTTATCGGCCAACCGATTGACCCTCGAACGGCTGGTGAATGAACATGCCCCGCAGATGAGCGTCATAGCGCAAGCGCAGCTTACCCAACTGAAACTCATCGCTGACAATACGTCGAGGAATGCAGATTTCGCCGAAGAGATACGTGATATATTGCAACGCAACATCAACGGTGGAAACATGTTCCACATAAAATAACATAAATATGGACTTGAATGAACGATTGAAGTCGGAAGCCCGGGAGAAAGGGCTGTGCGACATGTGGTTTGAAAACTGGGGCAATCCCGACAAGCAGGGGCTTATAGAGAAAGCCTTGCACGGCATGAATTTCTTGTGCGAACATGATTTCCCTTCGCTGGATTTCATCAAAAAGAATTTCGATGCCGGACAATTACGGGATAACAATTTCTTTATTGACGAGGAGGTACACCGCCGCAACATGGGCCGCGTGGTGGCACTGAACGGCCGTTGCAGCGGCATGTTGTTGTATGACGGATATTCGGTGGCGGACATATACATACGACACGATTGCGACGTTGTGATAGACGTGAACGGTTGCGCCAAGGTGTTCGTAACGGTGTATGACCGGGCGAATGTAAAGGTACGGCAGGGCGGAATGGGGCGCGTATATGTGTACAAAAACGATGATTCCTGCATAGTAGAGACAGAAGGGTCGGTTACTATGCGGGAAAGGAAAAGCGGAGCTTGATGGCTCCACTTTTCTGTTTTGTATTTAAAAATTATTCCAAAAATCTACTACAAATCAGATCAAGGTTTTTCTGGCCCCAAGATGGTCTCCCCTGTAAGAGTTATTGCCAAGTTATCATCGAGATAGTATACTTGCTGCACCCATTTGTCATAGTCCGCAGCATAGATTTTCAGTTTTATAGCTTTTTCGTGTGCAGTAAACATGTAGGTTTCATTATACATGAACGTATGGCTTTGTATGTTGACCGTTTCATTATCCTCTGTACATTCGTGTATGAAGAATTCCGAGGAGGATGATTTCCCATCCCAATGGTAAAATTGATTTGTGATGCTGTAACTCTGCTCTTTCGAGCAAGAAACAAGGAACAAAGGTAGTGCCATCAAAATGTAAAAGAACTTTTTCATCATGTTTTGAATTTTTGTTAATGGTTTTGATTGCAAAGATATATTAATTAACCAAATCAAAATATTTATTTATGTTTTTTTTGAGCGGGTAGGGTGGGTGTGGAAAAAGAAAATGTATTTTGTGGCTTATTTTCTTTGAAAATTATGAAAATAAACCCATATTTGTGGTGTATTTAAGCCTAAGAGCTTGCTTGTGGGAGATGAGAACCCTATGGCAGGCTCTTTTTATTTTTTACAATTATGACGCAAGAGTATGTGCTGCTGATGCAGAAGATGTATATGGGAGCTACAATAAAGGACAGCCTTGAAGATTTCGGTATCGTGTGTACCGAAATGCCTTTTGCGCCTTTTACAGAAACAAAAAAGATTCCTACCCGAGACTGGCCGGAGGAGGACGGTGAAGATGTGTATGTGCCGAGCCGTCTTCCCCGAAATGCGTATGACATGGAGATAGGGCTTTGTTACAAAGGAGGATCGAAAAGTGCATACGATGGAATAAAGAAATTCATAGATTATCTGACCGGTGAGGACGGGGAGACTCCGGTATTGAAAATATACTCTCCCTTCACGGGGATAGGACGGAAAAAAGTGTACTTGAAGGAGTATGACGATGATGACTTTTTCTTCAATGAGGAAGAAGATGTCGTGCTTTTCTCCATGACTTTTAGGGTAACCGACCCGAAAACGGATATAAAACCTGTTTACGGGTCGGGCGAGCAAGAGAATGATATTGTGGACTTGACCGAATAGTTTTTATGGAGTGGACGATATACGACAAGACCGGACTAACGAAAAAAGCCGAAATAAAGGAGCTGGAATACAACGGCGAGTTTATGGGGGAGAGTTATGTTTCTTTTTCGGTGAAAAGTTTTTCGCCTATCGACTTTGAAATGGGCGACAAGCTTACTTACCGGGGTGAGGAATATACCTTGAACTATGACCCGACGGTGGTGAAGAAAGCCGCCCGGTATAAATCGGGAGAGGGTTTTGTGTATGACAATGTAAAGTTCAATTCGGCGAGCGATGAGTTGACACGATGCGATTTCCTCGATTATGTGAAGGGGGATAACAAGGTACATTTCACTTCGTTGCCCAATTTTGATTTTTACGCTTCTTCGGTTAGAGATTTGGCAGACCGCATACAAGCGAACCTCGACCGCTTGTACACGGGTACGCAACAATGGACAGTCGTCGTATCGTCGGACAGCGAGGGGAAAAAGAATGTGCCGGTAAGCATAAACAACATCAATGTGTGGGGGGCACTGGAACTCGTGAACACGACTTTTGAGATGAATTTCATCATCAGAGGAAGAACGATCACCATAGGCACGGAAGGCGTGGCTGTTGAGGGCATGTTTTCGTACGGAAAGGGAAACGGATTATACCAAATAGAACGGAACGCCGAACAGGACCAAGCGATCATCACCCGATTGCGTGCATACGGTAGCACCCGTAATATGCCGGTGAGATATTATAATGAAATACACTATGTAACCGGATCGGTATATGTTGTCGCCAGTTATAGCGATAATTTAGCTTCAAATAATTTCTACTGGGTCAAACTAAACCTTGCTTATACCAAACAAAGGTTTGATGAAACTGTTGATTTCCAAGTCAATAATATTTGGTACGAAGGACACTGGGAATACCACAGCCAGTCATACGGAGAGGTTGAAGCTGGGTATTCTATGAAAGTATATACTCAACGTAGCGGATTATTCCGCAACGAAGATAAAATACAAAACTTCAAAGATGGTGTCCATTATGCAGCATTCCCTTCTTGGGCGGTTGAAGTTCCTCTTATCCCTGCCCAGCAGGTTGTACAAAACCTGATGTTGCCGGGTTTCAGTTTCGAGGAAAATGACGTGTATGTGGATAGCGATAACCTGTCGGAACTCGGCATACGGGAAGGAACGGTGTTCTTTGACGGAAGCGTGGAGGGGCTTGAAGAAATATATCCGTCGATAGAGGGAATGACCGCAGATGACTTGAATGAGGCCGGCATACCTGTAACCGTAGTTGCTGGGGACAACGGAAACCTCGACGAGATCGCATATGCCGATCAAGTGGAAGATGATGGATTCTGGACGGATAAGGCAGACGGGGAGAGCATTCCTCCTTTTAAAGCCGTACTGAAAAACATAGGTTTTGACATACGGGAATACTGGTACGAAGGAATGCAGCCGGTATTGTCGATGAGAGACGGGCAATTGGGCGGCCGGGAGTTTAACATCATAAATGTTGAAGAGGGGACAGCCGGAGGCGGTGTGAAAACCTATATCCTTACGCTTGAACGAGTGGAGGACAGCGACCTCGGCATGTATTTCCCGAATAAGGATTATAACATGAAGCCCGGTGATAAATTCGTGATTCTCGACATAGAGATGCCGGACGTATATATAAAGGCCGCCAGCCAGCGGTTATTACGGGCCGCCAAAGAGTATCTGGCGAAAAACGATTATGTGCGATATACCTATTCTCCCAAAGTGGACGAAATATACATGGCCCGACAACATGACAAGGCCATGGCCAGCGGTGGTGCCGTGAAAAGCCTGCACGACACGTTGAAAGAGGGCGATTTGTTATCGTTCAAGGATACGGATCTTTCGGTTGAAAAAAGCATAGTCATCGATAAGTTGACGATAAAGGAAGGCGACATCATACCCACGTATGAAATTACCTTACGTGAGGATAAAACGGTGGGTACGATACAGAGAATGCAAAACCAAATAGACTCCATCATCTCAGGAAAGGATAAGAGTGTAGGTTCGAACGGGGCGTATAGGAACCAGTTGGTTTTCGATTCGTACATCAGTTTCCCGACGATAGGGAGGCAAGACACATTGTATGTAGCGCGGGACAGGAATTACACGACATACGCATGGACGGGCAACAATTATGAAATGACAACGGCCTCGGTGTCGGAGGATGAGTTGGCAAGTAAAATGAATAAAGTAACTATACTTTGCGGGTATTAATCTAATAGAATAAAAATTATGGCATTTACAGTAAACAACGCAACCGTAGCTCAAAAATTTTATACGTGGGCTGACTGGACAGGCAAGTACGGAGATCCCATTCTCAAGAAGGGGGAAATCGGGTTTTATACATTGGACGAATCAGATAAGGCGTTTGGGAAAATCGGGGACGGTGTAACGAAGTTTTCGAAGCTTGGCACGGGATTCACGATTTACAGTGCAGAAGCTATTTCCTCCCTGATCGAGGAAATGAATTACGTCGGGAAAGAGGCAATATATATCACGACGGAGGCATCGGAAGAACAGGCCGACCAATATGTGATAAGGCTGAAAATAGACCAGTCTGATAAAGTGCTGCAACAAAGTGCTAACGGATTGAAAACGAATATGCTTTTGGATCTGGAAAGCTCGACCGGAAAATTGAGATTGATAGGAAACGCCCAGGGCGACCGGACTGTCTTGTCGGAGATAGACCTACCCCTTGAACAGATTCTGAACAGCACTGATTTCGATACGGAAACTCATATACTGACTTTGGTTTTCAATACGACAAAGGGGCTACAAAAGGTAGACGTGGATCTGAGCGATCTTGCAGATACTTATACGGCCGGTCAAGGATTGAGTTTGTCTTCCAGTGGTGAATTTTCTGTAAAGAAAAGTGCCGGTAGCGAGTCTTTTTTGACTGTTGATTCAAGTGGAATTGCTGTTACCGGTATTACAGCTGCTATCTCCACGGCAATAAATACGACATTGAAAGTTACGACGACGGGAAGCGGTAATGTCATAACCGGCCTATCAAAAAGCGGTGCGACCATTACGGCGACCAAAGGTATGGAGGTATATTCTAAAACGGGAGTAAACTCACAAATAAGTAATGCCATTACAACGGCCCAAAACTATACAGACGCATTGGCTGCTTCACTGGCCGACGGTGTGGTCATCGTTTGCGGAATCAAAGATTGATGAACTATAATATAAAATAGGGAAGTCATGGAGTTGAACAACGCGAGAATAAAGCACTTGTGCATGACCCTTCAAGAATGGGAGGGTAAAAATCCGACCTTGAAAGCCGGTGAGTTGTGTCTTGTATCGGACTATCCCGGATTATACAAAATAGGTATAGAAGGCAAGAAATGGAAAGAAATACCTTATCCTCATGCGTATGACCATAACAAATCGGACATATCATCGTCGTACCTGCCCTTAACCGGTGGCACCCTTGCGGGGGATTTGCAATTTGCCTCTTACGGGAACTCCGGGGAGAGGGGGATAAAAGCAGTCATGGCTGCAAACGATTATTGGGGAATCGTTGGGAGAAGCACGGCGGATAATCAAGGGATTCTTGAAATATATACGGGCGATGACGGAGGAAATGCCACCTATAACGAGATAGTGAAATTTTCACAGTATTCGGGAACACGGACTACCGAAAGTACGCCGGTCCGGGAGTTTGTCGTGTTTGACAAGAGCGGGAACACAAGTATTCCGGGGAGAGTGTCGATGGGAGATCTTCTTACGCTAAGAGGGAACAGTGGCAATGCCGATGTTTTCACGGACTTCAACGGTGGCCGGGGTATCGTGCTTCGGTTTACGGATTCATCGGGTGTACTCCACGAATTGGGCATGTGGAACAACGGAACTCCGAACTATATTAAGGGAAATACACGATACGAGCTATACCACAGCGGTAACTTGGGTATAGCGACAAGCACCAAATCGGGACTTGTGAAGTCGGGTGGAGACATTTCCGTAGGCACGGACGGGACTGTACTGGCCAGCGGAAAAGCACTTAGGATAACAAACGGCGGTGTAAGCGTGTACTACAAATTCATGTCGTTCGATGTCGGCGGCGACAAGGGCACGATACGGTTCGGCATCATCTCGCCGATTCTCGGTTATGGGGAGTTCCTAATAAGCTGGGGTTGGCAAGGCACAACGGAAAAGCACTGTTATCCTTATTGCGTGCTTTCCACCGGCTCTCAAATGTACAACCGGGTGAAGCTGGTACGGACGGGAGACAGCACATTCGATGCTTATTTCGAGAGCAACTCGGGCAATGATTATGCTACGTTCGTGTTCATGGGTCAATCCGGAACATCGGTAAAGAGTTTTTCCGTATCGGGCGTATCGAGTATTCCTACGGTTTACAGGGAAAGCACCTATGTCGGCAGAATTTATTTCAGTTCGATTGCCGGTACGCTGGCAGGCACGGCGGATAACGCGAATAAATTAGGGAATTACGGACTGTTTACATCGTCTTCGGGTTCTCCCGCCGGGCATGTGCCGCTTATAGGGGCAGACGGGGTCATGGAGGCGGGGTGTTATATCGACTTCCATGCGAACGGGGACACGAGCGATTACAACTTGCGGCTGATGTATGACGAAGATACGGATAAAAAACGATGGATAAAGTTCCCGAAGGCTTCCGGTACAATGGCATTGATGAATTTGATAGATTCAGAAGATTCGGCAATAACCATAAAATCGAATTGTGCGGATTTTCCGGCAATAGATATAACTGCCGGTGTTACCGGCAACGGTATGCGGATAACAATGTCCGATGCCGTAGATACAGGCAAATTGGAATTTGACGGAAACCTTGTATGGATTGATAAACAGACTGATACGAGTGCAACCTTGTATGTTTCGGACGATGTACTATATTGTAATAAAGATATTAGCTCCAAAGGTTTTTATCAATCTTCGGATATAAGGATTAAAAAGAATATCCGGGAAATATGCAGGAATGACAATCGGCTTGAAATGGCAGGGGACCTTTCCCTGAAAGAGTTTGACATGGCCGGTACAGAGCGGCATGCATTCGGATTTATCGCCCAAGAAGTACGGGAAAAATTTCCGGAATTGGTGTCGGAAGACAAAAACGGTTTTTTGTCGTTGGACTACACGTCTTTGCTCCTTTTGAAAATAGGTTTTCTGGAAAAAAAGTTATCGGAGGTAATGTCCAAGCTGAATAACATGGATAAGCGTACAAATCATTGAATGTGGTTATGGGGAAAATAGCGACAGCGAAAGAGGTGAATGCAATTATCGGGCAAATGATTCTTTATCCGGATAATTGGTGTCCGCCTTACTATGCGATAAAAGGAACCATGAAAGCGGATATATCAGGAGAATATGGCCATAACCAGCTTGTAAAATTGGAAGATATTACGTACAATAACAGATATATGTGGATTGTACAGAATATTTCGATGTCAGGGAATTACTATCTGGCATCGGTTACTTACGACAGCAAATTACATGGGAGAAACCTTTCCAGTAGCGAATACACAATCAATCAGGCGTATGAGGTGAATAATACATCGATGAGATATTATAACGGTTCCCGTTATGCCTATGTGCTTCCGGATAACGGCAGCCCGGATAGTATTGGCATTTATTCGAAGGTAAATAGTCCTTTGGGGGCAGGTGATAGGTATGCCTATATGTCTTCTTTTACAAAGTCTTCTTATACAAGCGGTCATGACCATGTGTATGACGTGTACGGTCCTGATATTGTGTACCGGATGATGAATACAAGAGGAGGTTCGACAACGTTGTTTAATCGGGTTTTGTTCTTTGATGAGCCATTGGATAATAACAAACAGTTCCTTTCCGATGCAGAAGGATTATATGAAGAAATTGTTTCTCAGACGGATACCGTTGGATATGGTAATGCATGGTTGCCCGTACAGTCGAGATATATCGTCGTTGCATCGAAAACAGCCGTTCAATCGGGTTTGGGAGATATATCTGTTGCCGTTCCCTATACCGGAAATGAGGAAGGAAATATATACCCGTATTATCTTGTGAAGGACGGGAACTCTTTTTACTGGGCTTTGGCAAGCGAATCTTACCGAAGTGATTACAATACAGGACTGATCAATCCGGATGCCGATTACGGCTGGGGCTGGGAACGGGATTTCGGATTTTCGACAGAATGGACTTTTTTACCCGGAAAATAAAATATAGAGTTATGGACAAAATATTCAACTGGGAACAATGGCGCATCATAGCTGTATCGGCAGTAAGCCCCGTGCTGGCGTTCCTCACCCCGACGAAAGGATTCGTATTTGCTCTTGTTATCATGTTCGCCTTCAACGTGTGGGCCGGCATGAGGGCAGATGGAGTATCGGTAGTGCGGTGTCGTAACTTCTCTTTCAAGAAGTTCAAAAATGCGTTGGCCGAATTATTACTTTATTTGATTATCTCGGAAACGATTTACTCCATTATGTTGAATTGCGGGGACGACACGGCGGCGCTCATCGCGATGAAGTCGCTTACCTACGTGTTTATGTATGTCTATGTGCAGAACGCCTTCCGTAACCTCATTCATGCCTACCCGACGAACAAGGCCCTGCGCATCATCTACCACGTGGTACGGTTCGAGTTCAAACGCGCCCTTCCCGAAAACGTGCAGCGCATCGTCGAGCGCGTAGAACGGGAACACGGCGAGGAGATAAACGAAGAATTTACCGATAAAAACAAGGAGGAAGAAAAATGAAATTACGAGTAGAAAGACGATTCAAAGGCGATGCCTACACGGTAGGCACGCTGTATGTGGACGGCGAAAGGTTTTGCGACACGCTCGAAGACCGGGTGCGCGACCTTGCGGGCGGCGAGGCAAAAGTTCCCGGCGAGACGGCGATACCCGAGGGTGTGTATAAAGTCATCGTGAACCGGTCGCCTAAGTTCGGGCGCGACCTGCCTCGACTGCTGGACGTACCGCAGTTCGAGGGCGTTCTTATCCACCGGGGTAACTCGGCCGAGGATTCGGCGGGCTGCATACTGGTGGGTGAAAACAAGGAGAAAGGGAAAGTTCTCAACTCCACACCTTACGAAGAGAGGCTGGTAGCACTGTGCAAGGCAGCCCAATCGGGAGGAGAAACCATAGAAATAGAAGTCGTATGAAAGATGATAGGATTCCGGCGATGATAGCGGTAACGATATTTGTTTTTATCGCTATCGTGATGCTGCTTTTCTCGTCGTGCCGGACGGGGCGGCAGGTGGTAGTGGTCGAGGGAAAGGATAGTATAAGAATAGAGGAGCGGGTACGGGAGATAAAAGTAACCGACACCCTTTTTGTAGCAGTCCCGATGCAAAAGGAATCGACGACGGTACGGGATTCCACCTCGCACCTCGAAAACGACTACGCGGTGAGCGACGCCCGCATCATGATCGACGGTTCTCTGTATCACTCCCTCGAAACAAAACCCCGCACCGACACCCTTACACAAGAGCTGTCCGTACAAGCGAAAGATTCGATTATCTACCGTGAGAAAGTGGTGCCGAAGATCTATCCCGTCGAAAAGGAATTGAACTGGTTCGTAAGAATGAGGATATGGCTGGGCAACATAATGCTCGTACTCATATCCGGCGCGGTCATTTGGTTAGCCGCACGGCTTTTCTTGAAGAGATAAAAAATATAGGGGAATAAAAAAAGCCCCCTCATTCCTAAAAAAGTTACCACACATATTTTAGAAACACCATTTTTACAAAAGGCCGGGGGCTTATAGTCTTTGCCATTTGTAAGAACGGTGTTTTTGTGTTTATAATATGTGTGGTTATGGCAAAGGTGTATATAAAAATAAAATAATCAAGCGATGAAAGAAGAAATCTTTGCCTACATTTTAAAAATGGTAAGTCGGGAGACCGACCTGACACAAGAAATGATTGTCTCGAAATGCTCAAAGGCAGAAGTTGTCGATGCCCGTTATATCCTTGCGAAATTGCTATATGATGCGGGTTTTTATAAATCACAGATAGCCGAAAGGCTTCGCTTGTCCCAACGGTCCGTATTCGTCATGCTCGGCAATTTCGACGACCGTTTGAAATACAACCGCATGATGCGCATTTCTTACGAAAGAATACGGAAGATACTCGGAAATGACCGGGAAGAAAGTTTGCAGATACTTTGATTATTCTTTGAAATAACTGTTTTCCAATGAATTATGTGTTTGGTAGCTTTGTTATGACCGACAATAGTGTCCGGTCATAACATAAAAACAACATATATATGGAATCGAAAACAGTCATTTACACGCCGGATTCAGGCGCAGCCGGTAGTGGAGCAGGAATGCTGGGCATGCTGGCCCCATTGTTGCAGAAAAGCGGTCTTGATCCGAACCTGTTGCTTGCAATGAACCGAAACAACGGCGGTTTCGGCGGCGAAGGCGGGTGGTTTATCTGGGTCATTTTCTTGTTCTTCCTCATGGGTTGGGGCAATGGCGGCTGGGGTAACGGCTTTGGCGGCAATGGATCGAACGGCTTGCCCAATCTTATCAACAACGATGCCGGCCGGGAACTCTTGATGCAGGCCATACAGGGTAACGGTAACGCGATTTCGCAACTGGCCACGAACTTGAACTGCTCTGTCGGCCAGATACAGCAATCGATCAACGGCGTTATGACGCAGTTACAAAGCGTCGGCAACCAAGTAGGCATGAGCGGAATGCAGGTTATCAATGCCATTCAGTCGGGGAATACGGGCATAGCCCAACAAATCGCCGACTGTTGCTGCGAGAACCGTTTGGCGATCTGTAACCAGACGAACACGCTGACGAACACGATGAATGTCAACACGCAGAACCTGAAAGATGCAACGTTGGCGCAGACACAAGCCATACTGGCCAAACTCGACGCAGCCGAAACCCGCGTACTTCAAGACAAGATCGATGCGGAGAGAGCCAAGAATGCGGCCCTGACGACCCAGCTGTCCCAAGAACACCAAAACGCCTACTTCGCGCAGGTAACCACACAGTCGATAGCCCCGGTGAACAACGCTTTGGCAGACCTGAGCGCGCGTATTGCCAAAATAGAGTGCAATCAGCCCGAAGTTGCCAAAGTGCCATATAGTCCGGTTGTCGGCGTTCCGACTTGTGTAGCAGCGCAATACGGATTATACGGCGGTTTCAATCCCTATGGAGTCGGAAACGGCTTTTGGGGGTAAAAGGAAGGAGGCTATTATGGCAACATATCCTTTCCAATTCGTAAACCGCAGAGGCTCGGCGGCGATAGCCACGACCGGGGTAACCGTAAGCACAACGAATGTCGTCTATACCTTTGCCAACCATGCCTTTGTAAATGCGTGGTATAGAGGCACAATCTATATCGACATCGCACAGGCCGTACCGACGGGCACGACGGGGACATTACCCGTCCTGTTCGAGACGAACGGCGTAACGCAATCGGTTACCAAGTACAACGGAGAGGCATTGACAGCCGCCGACATACCGGGCACGGGCGTGTATGAGTTCTGGTTTGACAAAGCGACCAACACGCTGCAAATAATGACCGGCGTAGTCTAACCCGACAACCCCTAAACGGGGGTTGTCTTAAAAAGAAGAAGCAATGTTTGGAAATATAAAGCAAGGCAATATCGTCTATGTACTAATCAAGGGAGAAAAACCCGTTGTGAAAATAGGTCAGGTCGAATCGGTAACGAATCCGACGCCGAAATATCCGACCTACAACCCCTCCCAGCCCTTCGGAACAACCCCGGAGATGCAGCTCGATGTCAAGGTCAAATGCGGGGAAGAGGTCTTGGAATTTCAGAAAATACCGACCAATCAGGAATTGTTTTCCTATCCGAATGCGGTCATTTCAGACAAGAAAGAGGCCATTTTGTCGGAGGTGGAATCGATGATGCAGTCCAGCCGTCAAGTTGTCGATAGCGTTCCTTACCACCAGTCGGTGGTAGAAAGTTGCGATGAAATCTTGAAACAGCTGAATCCGCAATTCGCCAAAGAGAAGCAACAGGAAGAGAAAATCACGGCCCTTGAAAGCATGGTCGGCTCGTTGAAGAACGACATCGGCGATATAAAGAACCTACTTTTGCGACAAAGCCAAACGAGTAGTAAAACCACAAAATAAAACGATTATGGGAATGCTGGAAATAAGCGAACGAGGGCACGAACGCCGTCAGGAAGGCGGCATAGGCCGTGCCATAGGCAACATCATGGAGAGCTGGAAGTGTCTTCAAGAAGATATGGAAACCCTCTTCGATGAAATGGAAAACATGGGAGAACGCGGAGGTTCTTACGGAGGCGACCGTTCATCTATGGGTTATCGGGGCGACGACGATTATTATCGCGTTCGCGGCGATATGGAAGAAAGAATGGGAGAAAGACGTGGTGTGAAAGGCACCGGACGCTACTCCCGGTATCGTTAAACGAAGAAAGGGCGGTTTTATCCGCCCTTTCTCAAAAAAACAGAATACAATAATGGACAGAAGTTTCGATATATACGACCGAATCCCGGAAGACATGAAAGCCTATTTGTCGAACTACGGTTTTAACTTTTCCAAGAAGATGTGCGAATGGGCCGTTTCAAAAATGAAGACTAAAAGCGGGAAAATAACGCCGATGACGAAAGAGGACGTAGAGGCATTGTTGAAGAAATACGGAGTAACCCTTGAAAAAGACAATGGTTATAACGCCGTATATGTGGCGAACATGTGTCTGGCCGATTACTACGGTTCTTCGATCCCTAACGAGCAATATCATGCCCTGCACATCAAAGACTTTATCGACGACCCGGACGGCAGCGAAGAAAAAGCGTTCCGACATTTCTTTTCCGATTGCATGGATAAGGGAATTGTCATCAACTGGGGAGACCTTATGTAAGATGATAAGACAACAGTTTCACATAGCGGAACTTGATTGGCAGGTGTATGTCTATTATTCCGTGGACAGATATTATGCCGAAGAGATATTGAGAAGAATGAGGCGCATAGGTTGTAGCGAAAAGATGCTCGAAGAAGCCGGCGCAAATATGAAATCGGGTCGCATGGACACGGGAGTAACCTACTCCAACTGTCTCTATCGTACAACCGTCATGGTTATAGGCAGGGCTTCCAGCGACCGCCAATTCTTCAACTCCTTCATGCATGAGATGCGGCACATGGAAGACGACCTCGGAAATATGAACGGAATTGAACACGACGGCGAGGAAATCGCCTATCTGAGCGGCCATATAGCCGAACAAGTATTCGATTATGTGAAACTGTTTCTTTGCGACTGCGATTGCTGCAAAGAAGAAATAAAGAAAAGAATCGGTTATGAAACGGGGTAGGATTATAACCATAACAGAAACCGGCCTTAGCATTATGCTGTGGGCAGTATTAAGACTGGCCCGTATCATCATGATCATATATTTGTCGAATCCATAAATAAGTAGCACAATGAGGAAAAAACAGGTATCCGCAGCGATGAAAAGTCGCACGCCGATCAACCGGCTTTATGGGCTCATACCCAAAGATAAGAAATCAGAATTTCAACGTTTCGCCCGGTGCTTCGGCATCACCCCGGACGACATAAAAAGGATTCTTGACGATGAAAAATGCTAACTTGGACCGGCTCATCGAACAAATGGACGATTTGTGCTATGCAGACTTTTGCCTATTGCTATGGGCGATTTTTTACCAAAATTTCAGACTTGAATAAGTCTTTTGTTTGCCCAAAATGTTAAAATACATAAAAGTGTAGTATTTTATTGTACATTATATTTTGTGTACAATATATTTGTTGTATATTTGCAGTGTAGAAAAACAAATACAACAAGCCATGACAGACTACCAATTAAAACAAAGAGCCGCAAGATTAATATCTGGTGCAGCAAGTCATACAAAATATAATTATGACGGCTTCCAAATGGGTTATGAATGTCTCTCTAACGTTTTAAGAGAAATTGCAAAGATAGATTGTTTTGCGGCCAAAGTCGCAGAAACGGTTTTCTCGAAAATGTCTCCTTTTAGTTTTCAAGTTGCTCGTATATCTTCAAAACAAGCATGGATACTTGCTTGTGCCGCTGTTGAAAATAACTTGCATGGTTTACTCGAAGCCCCTAAAATAGAAGGTATTGATTTTTAATATTTTAATATACAAAGACAATTATGAAACGTTACATGATTACAGTATCTTGCGACCCTTACCACGCAAATACGAAGTACAACGATGAAGAAGTTATACGTTACGACGGTAAAACACCGATCGAGTGGATTGTCGACGACTTCGCTGGAATAGGATATACCGAAGAAGAGGCTTTGAAAGCATTAGCGGGTATAGTTGATAGAAAAGACTGTTTGTCTTATTACGACAAAAATGTCTTTGAAACAGAAGGTGAAGAAATACCCGAATGGTTCAACGGAGATGGCTATTATGAAGATGAAATATGTGTCTATAATGTAGGCGATAGAACATATAGAGATGATGTTTTGTATTATAGCATAGAAGAAATGGAGGGGGAAACGAAATGAACGAAGAATATTTAAAATCTGCCCGCGAAGTAATCGGAGACTTCTTAAAACAAATGCGGGAGGGAAAGGGCATAAGTAGGTATAATGTTGCAAAACAAGCCGGCTGGGAAAGAATAGACCCGGTTGTGAGGATAGAGAATGGTGAAACCTACAATATAGACACGTTGTTGCGTTATCTGAAAGCAACGGATATATACATCCTGTCTCTTATACACATC
>ENA-OZGO01000633-OZGO01000633.1-human-gut-metagenome-genome-assembly--contig:-NODE-633-length-15732-cov-6.488359_pt1 | contig 15732 bp, 10 predicted proteins | sample MGYA00244658_ERZ653662 | MGnify/ENA primary metagenome ERZ653662 (study PRJEB26926, sample SAMN06165217) | human gut metagenome | biome: ENVO:00009003; feature: ENVO:2100002; material: ENVO:00002003... | reverse complement strand
GCGCACGAGGGTGAATTTCCCATGCGCCGGTCGCCTTCCCATATTATTAAAAGATACAATGCAATCCACACTTACTGCGCTGCATCAGGAGCTACATACGAGTATGCATTGGACATCTTTGCAGCATTGTTTGTCAGAGTGACAGCCTCTCTATAGTAGGCAACAACAGGAGTGCCCTTATCCACAGCGTTGAACAGCTGCTCTGCAAAAGCAGGCGGCACATTGATACATCCGTGTGAGCCGGAGGTTTTGTAAATTGTTCCTCCGAAGGTATCACGCCAGCTGGCATCATGGATACCTATATTGTAGGCAAACGGCATGAAATAGCTGACAGGAGAAGAGTAACCCTCACCGACAAGAGTAGCATTTCTCTGCTTGTAAACAATCTTGTATACACCATCTACGGAACCATTCTGACGGGCGAGATTACCTGATACGAAATCAGACTCCATCTGGAGAGCACCATCCTTGTAATACCACATGTGCTGCTTTGTGTAGTCAATCTCTATGTATGTATTACCTATGTCGTCAGCGCCTCGGTAGAGAGCAGTCTGCTCGTAAACAGGCTCTCTTTCCACTGGCTTGCCTCCCTCTAAATCGGAAAGGAGCTTGGCCTTCTCATTTTTCTTGCTGACTACCCATCCGTAGTCTCCACCACCTATTTCAATAGTGTCACCGGACGATGTCTTGAACGAGCGTTTGCGGCCGAAGGTATTGTACTTGGAAGCAAGCTGCTGGACATATTTAGTGACCTTGGCATCATCTATGCTCACTCTGCCGTCATCTGAGATGCTTAGCATATCAAGGATTTTGGCCGAGTCAAGCTTCTCGTCGGCACCTTCAATTTTGTAAGTGACGGTTGAAGCAGTGTATTTGTCGAGGGCTTCTTTTTCATTTTTGATTGTATCGCTTTCCTTTGTGATTTTTGGAGCTTCATAACAGTCATCACTTAAGCTAAGCTTTGGAAGCTCGTTGTCCAGGGCATCCTTTACTTCGGCAAGGATGCTGTCATATATCGGCTTGCAGCCATTTTTCTCTTCAATCACATCGTATTTGCCGTCTTTTATCTCGATGTAGGCATCCTCCGGATTTTCAATGTAGTCATTACTGAAAATATCAAGAGCCTTGAGCTTTTCCGCCAAAGCGGCATCGTCATATTTGGACGAACCCTTTAGTGTATAGTTTTGAGCTTTGAAAAGACTGACAGGCCATGTAAAAGCATTCTGGCTTTTTAGGATTTGCTCCTCGTCACCGTTTGAGACATATTCATAGGAAAAATCAGGTCCCTTAAGTGAGAAGATGTTGCCTTTTCTATCAGTGATTGTGAGCAGGTAGTCGCGGCTTAGGGCTGTATTTTTTTCTATTGCCTCTTTTGCGGTTTTCCCTGCGTATTTTACAGAGTTAATCTTTGTGTTGAACAGATAGTGGCTGCTAAAATAAAAGGCAAAGCCAAGATAAACAGCCAAAATCACGCCAAGCACAACGGCGCAGGTTATAAGTACTTTTTTCTTCATGTAAATCGACCTCCTTGGAGATATGCTGTTGCTGCCCACACCGGGGTGTAGGCGGCAGCTAAAATCAGTTACATTTGTGAAGATGTGACACATCCATATAGTCAGGCAGACCATTCTTGTAGGCTACAGCGGTTTCTCCCTGAATAAGTGGCTTTAAGTATTCGATAAGTTCAGGCTTCACATCATTGCCAGCATCATTGATCCACTCTCTTGGCACAGACTTGGCCTCGTTTGCGATATCCTTGATAGCAGAATATGTGTATTCTACCTGATAAGGATCATTTGAGATGCGCTTCAAGCATACCATTGATGCGGTCACACCCTCTGCTGCAATAGTAACACCCTTTTTACCCTGAGCAAAAGATTCCTCGATATCGGTTAATGATGCAAGATGTGAGGCACAGCGCTGGAGCACGTTTACCTCTACTGAGCGAACCTTGACACCGATGTTTTCTTTAACAATGAACTCAAGAGCCTTTCCGGCACCGCTTAGCTGCTGGTGTCCGAACTGGTCGCATGAGGCATTTGATGATGTAATGTATGAGCCGTCTGCGTCATGTATTCCTTCGGATACGGCAACTATCACATTGTTAGTGTGCGTAAGGGCTTCTTTTATATCGGCAACAAATTTGTCCTTGTCGAAATCCACCTCAGGCAGATAGATGAACTGAGGTGCTGTATTGTACTCATTACGTGCGAGAGCGGAAGCGGCAGTGAGCCATCCTGCGTCACGTCCCATGATTTCAACGATTGTCACACTTTTAACAGCATAGATAAAGGTATCATGGGCTATCTCGAGCATGCTTGATGCTATATATTTGGCGGCAGAGCCAAAGCCCGGAGTGTGGTCTGTCATGCACAGATCATTGTCGATGGTTTTTGGAATCCCTATAATTTTCACATCACTGTTGATTTTTTTTGCATAATCGGATAACTTTAATACGGTATCCATCGAATCATTTCCACCGATGTAAAAGAAAGCCTTTACGGAGAGCTTATCAAACTGGTGGAAGATGTATACATATGGTGAATCATCATCCTTGTAATCAGGGAGCTTGTGACGGCATGAGCCAAGATACATGGCAGGTGTGGTCTTGAGCTTTTCAAGATTAGCATCATCTGCAAAAATATCTGACAGATTGAGATAATTCTCATTTAATATGCCGAGTATTCCGTTTACGGCGCCATAGCAGATATCGTATTTCTCGGAGCTTTTTACTCCTGCGATGACTCCTGCAAGGCTTGCGTTGATTGCAACAGTAGGGCCGCCTGACTGGGCGACGATACAGTTTGACTGATTCATTGTAATCTCCTTATTGTGTATTTTAACTATTCTCTTCTGTAAGAATAGTTATGATATAATTTGAAAATGACTACTGAAGGCGCATGGCATATGCACCGCATAATCATATAGATTGTAGTATCAAACATTATTTTTAGCAAGGGTTAAAATGAAAAATATGAATAAATACGAAAATTGCTTATTGTGTCCCAGAAAATGTGGCATAAACAGAAGAACCGGACAAACAGGTGTATGTGGCGTTTCATCTGAAATAAAGGTGGCGCGAGCAGCACTTCATTATTGGGAGGAGCCATGCATATCAGGAAAAAGAGGAAGCGGGGCAGTTTTTTTCTCAGGCTGCAGCCTGCACTGCGTGTTCTGCCAGAACAGGGAGATTTCTGACGGAAAAGAGGGAAAGGTAATCAGTAAAGAGAGGCTGAGTGATATCTTCATAGAACTTGCTGACAAAGGCGCAAATAATATCAATCTGGTCACACCGGGGCAGTATATCCCTGATATAGTGTGGGCGGTAAACGATGCAAAAAGCCGCGGCATGAAGCTTCCTATTATATACAATACGAGCGGATATGAAAATGTGACAGAGCTAAAGCTGCTTGAGGGCATAGTGGATGTGTATCTTCCGGATTTTAAATATATGGACAGTACGCTTTCGGCAAGGTATTCAAGGGCAAAAGATTATCCGTCTGTCGCAAAGCAGGCGCTTTCAGAGATGGTCAGGCAGCAGCCGGATGTCGTGATTGACGATGCGACAGGACTCATACAAAAGGGAGTTATTGTGCGACAGCTTCTACTGCCGGGACATGTGAATGATGCAAAGGCTGTACTTAAGTACCTGTATGATACATATCATGATCACGTATATATAAGCATGATGAGCCAGTTTACGCCGATTGCATTAAAGGATTATCCTGAGATAAACCGCACAGTGACAAAGAGAGAGTATGAAAGACTTGTTAACTATGCCCTCGAAATAGGAATCACGAATGCATTTATACAGGAGGGGGACGTGGCAAAGGACAGCTTCATTCCGGCATTTGACTGTGAGGGGGTATGATATTTACCGTTTTTCTTAATAAAATAGTAAGAATTGGCAGGCAAAAATGACTGGATTTTGTGACACCGGTGTAGTACTATGGTTATGTGATATTTTTTAACTGTGAAGGTACTGAACAGTTACGATATTTTGTTATTACTCACATCCCGGTGTGACAGACGATAATGTTTTTAATCACACAGGATACATTATTCAATAGAGGATACATTGATGAAAAATATAGGAGAACAGCAGATAATAATTGAATGTCCGAATACTATCTTTCATCTATACATTGACAGTGAGGATGAGCTTTCAAAGGTTAAGGTGTTTATGAACAATATAAAGCATGTTGATTCGATAAGTCTGCATGATATATACAACTGGTGCAACAGACAGCATTTGCAGTACACGACGACATTTAATTATGACAGTAAAATGACCTGGACAGAAATGATAAAATCCTACATATTTTACTTCAGACAGAAGCTTAGATATGTAAATAATAGTGATAGGATGATAGAAACATGAGATACCCTGAATTTCTAAAGGATAGAGGAACAATAGGCTTTGTGGCGCCCTCGATGGGCTGTACAACAGAGCCGTACAGGAGTGCCTTTGACAATGCCATTAAAAGGTTTCACAGCATGGGTTATAAGACGATAGAGGGACCTAACTGCAGATGCGACAGTGGCATAGGTATCAGCAATACACCTAAGAAGTGCGCAGAAGAGCTGAACGAGAGCTATGCTTCTGTTGACAGTGATGTGCTTATATCCTGTGGTGGTGGCGAGCTGATGTGCGAGGTAGTGCCTTATATTGATTTTGAGCGCGTGAAGCAGTCAAAGCCGAAATGGTACATGGGCTATTCCGACAACACGAATTTCACATTTTTGGAGGCTACTATTGCAGATACAGCAGGTATTTACGGGCCGTGTGCGGGCAGCTTTGGCATGGAGGTGTGGCATGAGTCACTTACCGATGCATTTAATCTGCTTTGTGGCAGGAAGCTTTCATTTACCAATTACCCTATGTGGGAGAAGGAATCGATAAAGGATGAGAATGCTCCGTTTGTGGGCTACAACCTGACTGAAAAGTCGTGTATCAGCTCTATTCCTGCGGTGGCAAAGGAAAGCAGGCTTACCATGAGAGGCAGGCTGCTTGGTGGCTGCATGGATTGTCTTATCAATCTGCTTGGTACATCGTTTGACCATGTAAGGGAATTTAATGAGCGCTACAGTGATGATGGTATCATATGGTTTCTTGAGGCTTGTGACCTTAATGTGATGGGCATGAGAAGGGCTATGTGGCAGATGAAAAATGCAGGATGGTTTTCAAATGTAAAGGGCTTTCTTATCGGACGCCCGGCGCACTTCGGAGAGGAAATGTTTGGCATAGACCACAGACAGGCGCTTTCATCACTGCTTAGAGAGTTTAATGTGCCGATCATCATGGATCTGGATATAGGTCATATGTCGCCGATGATGCCTGTGGTATGCGGAAGCATGGCAGATGTCAGCTTCGACGGAAGCAACTTTACAATTTCGTATGATATAGAGCAGTAGATTGGAGGAAAAATGATTAAATTAATAAAGAAAAAAGCAAAGAGTATTGTATGTAGCGTGCTTGCTGCGGTGACACTGTTTACGATGAATCCGGCTGTATTTGCAACAGAGACAGCTACGCAGACGGATACAGTTTCAAGTGTTGATGTATCAGGCAGTGACGCAGCTGATAAGAGTAACACAGACAGTAATGCAGACAGCACAACGACAGCCGGTAGTGAGGCAAACGACAAGGTGACCATCAGCAAAAATGATAAGCCATACTTAAGTCTTGGAGCAGACCTCACACCGGATCAGAGAGCGACAGTGCTTGGATTTATGGGAATCGAGCTCACTGATCTGGACAAATACGATGTGGTCTATGTAAATAATGATGAGGAGCACAAGTACCTCGATTCATACATCAGCAAGAGCGAGATTGGCACAAGGTCACTTTCCTCAGTACTCATTACAGAGGATAAAAAGGGTGCAGGTCTTAGTGTTTCCACACACAATATCAATTACTGTACGGTAGGAATGTACAAGAATGCGCTTGCCACAGCAGGCATAGCTGATGCTAAAATCATAGTCGCAGGACCTTTCCCTATTTCCGGAACGGCAGCACTTGTAGGCACACTAAAGGCATACGAGGAGATGACAGGCAAGAAGCTTGACGACAAGGTGACAGACGCAGCGATGGATGAGCTTGTCACAACAGGAGAGCTAAACAAGAGCATTGACGGCGATTCACAGGATGTAGAGGCAATGATTGCAGACCTAAAGAAGCAGCTTGCCGATGGAAGGCTCAAGGATGAGAGCCAGATAAAGGATGCGATAAAGGAGGCTGCAAAGGATTACGACCTGAAGCTTTCTGATGATGATATTGCAAAGCTGACATCGCTTCTTATGAAGCTTAAGGATGCCAATATCGACTGGGATTCAGTCATCAACCAGGCACATGACTGGGCATCAAAGCTTGGCGATAAGATAAATGACCCGGGTTTCTGGGAAAAGATTGGTAACTTTTTCATGGATTTATGGGATAAGATAAAATCCCTGTTCAGCTAGAAAAAGATACAGGAGACAGTAAGAAAAAGCAGAATATGAATCAGACAACTCCCTGAAACGTAAGCATGAGCTGCACGTTGAAGGGAGTTTTTTTAATTAATAAAAAAATAATAAATTTCTGCCGAATACATTGATACAAAGGTCATATTCTATTATAATTAAATGGATAATGGATTAATGTAAACAATGCACATAAGAAAGATGGGATTTGATGATAAAGATAAATAAATTTCTGGCAGCCTCTGTCGTTACATTGTCATTAGCTGCATGTGACCTGGCGCCATACAGCAGCATAGCAGTCTATGCGGATCAGGCGGCTAAGGTTGTGTGTGATGAGAGATACTGGGTAGCGGCGAGAAGCGGACCGGGAACAGAGTATGAGCTGGAGCACAAGCTTTCAAACGGCAAGGATATTACTATTCTTGAGCAGACCACAGGTGCAGACGGCAAGGTGTGGTACAAGGCAAAGTACAATCTGGCAGCAAATAACGAGGAGTGTGTCAGCTATATAAGGTCTGATTTTGTATCAGCAGGTACAGCTGCATCAGACAATGCGCAGACAGGGGATGCTTCGGCAGACACCGGCAATGCGGATGCCATACAGCAGAATAATGAGGAGCAGCTTGCCATTGCAACCGCATCGGGAGCATATGCTACAGGTACGATTACAGGTGGCAATGTGTATGTCCGCAATGCAGCAGGCACATCCGGCACTACCAAGGTTGTCTCACTCAACTGGAACCATCAGGTTGACATAATTGGAGAGACCAGGGTAAACGGTGTGGTCTGGTATAATGTCAAGGGTACTTTAAACGGCAAGGCATTTACGGGCTGGACTATCAGTACATACATAAAGGTGACATACAATAATAGCGGAGACAATACTGATTTTGTCACGGCTATGAAGAATGCAGGCTTTACTGACAGCTATATTCCAAACCTTACAGCACTTCACAATAAGTATCCAAGCTGGACATTTGAGGCTGTAAATACAGGTTTGAATTGGGATACGGTGATTGAAAATGAAAGTGTAAACGGACTTAATCTGGTATCCAAATCAGCAGACAATTCCAAGAAATCCACAGCTGCCGGAGCATATAACTGGTCAACAAATACGTGGGTTGAGTACGAACCGGGATGGGTGTCAGCAAGCAGTGCCTATATTGCTTATCTCATGGATCCAAGGAATTTTCTTGATGAGACCAATATTTTTCAGTTTCAGAGTCTGGCATACAGTCCGAATGAGGCACTTGAAGGTGTCAAGTCCATAGTAAAAGGCACATTTATGGAGGGAACAAAGACCTATTCCAACAATGGTGAGAAAATTAATTATGCAAGCACATTCATGGATGTGGCAAAGAGCAGTGGAGTAAGTGCATACCATATAGCATCGCGTTTAAAGCAGGAGCAGGGACAAAAGGGAACGAGTCCTCTTATTTCGGGTACATATTCCGGATACGAAGGATATTATAATTATTTTAATTTTAATGCAACCGGAAACACGAAGGATAAGATTTATAAAAATGGTCTGTCTTTTGCCAAGAAGCAGGGCTGGAATACAAGAGTAAAGTCCATAAGCGGCGGAGCTGTAAAGGTGGGCAGCAATTATATAAATAAGGGTCAAAATACACTGTATTTTGAGAAGTTTAATGTAGTAAATACAAGCTCGCTGTATTTCCATCAGTACATGGGCAATGCCACAGCGGCTCTTACTGAGGGACAGAGTCTGGCTAAAGGATATTCAGACAAGAATCAGGCTTTTGTATTTAAAATACCTGTATACAACAATATGCCATCGTCAGCAGTGGGCTTCGATAAAGCTGGCGATACCAATAACTATCTGCAGTCGCTTGCGATAAGCGGTGTAACACTCACACCGGCCTTCAATGGAGCGACAACAAGCTATTCAGCAGTTGTTTCAAATGCTATAAGCTCAGTGACTGTTTCGGCAGATGCAGTTTCAGGAAACAGTGGTGTTTCAGGCACAGGAAGCTATTCGCTTGCTGTCGGAAATAATACAATTAAGGTAAATTGCAAGTCGCAAAGCGGTGATACAAGAACATACACTATCAATATAAACAGGCAGGCGGCATCTGCAAATAATGCAGGTGGCAATAATAATCAGAACAATAATAACCAAAATAATACAGATGTAAACATAACATCAGGTAAATACAGTATAGGTACTTATATTACAGGCATTGAGCCTGGAACCGGTGCAGCTGATTTTGTGAAGAATATAGCAGTATCAGCATCAGGTACTGTAAAGCTTCTGACAAGCTCAGGCTCAGAAAACAGCGGAAAGGTTGCAACAGGCAATAAAGTGGCTGTTTATGATGCTTCGGGTAACCTGAAAAAGACATATGATATTGTTGTATATGGAGATATTAATGGTGACGGTGCTGTAAATGCCCTTGATATGATTAAGCTCAACAGACATATTTTAGGAAAGGGAACACTCACAGGTGCTTATCTGGAGGCAGCTGATGCCAACAGAAAGGGCGATGGTGGAAATGCCCTTGATATGATAATCATGAACAGACACATACTGGGCAAATCAAAGATATCGCAGAATTAGAAATGTGAGGAAAAATATGAAGAAATTATTTGGATGTATATTATCACTTGTTATGGCGGTGATGCTTGTTTTCACACCTGCCGAGCATGTATATGCGCAGGGACTTGGTCTCAGTGTCAGCTCAAGCTCTATAACTGTTGGAAAAACAGTTAAGGTGACTGTTTCCATGCCGTCTGGATATTTTGGCACTGTAGTTATCTCAAGTTCTGACGAGGGAGTACTGAGTAACGGAGGGGATGGTGTGGCCAATATTGGTGACGCCGCAGGATATCCCACATCGCAGTCATTTTCATTTACGGCGAAGGCTGCAGGAAGCTGCACTATAAAGGCATATTGTACAGTTGTAGGAGATGCAGAGGGCAACGATGCCGGAGGTATAATTACCGGTGCCAGCACGAAGGTGACGGTAACAAGTGATTCATCAAACAACGATTCAAACAGCAACAAGGATAACAAGGACAATTCCGGCAGCAATACCGGCAATGACAGCAATGCAAATAAAGATAATGAAAACAAAGAGGAAAAGAAATCCTCAAACGCATCTCTTGGTTCGCTTGTTATCTCAGCAGGTTCGCTTTCCCCTGAGTTTTCTGCTGCGACAAAGGATTACACAGCTACAGTAGATTACAGCTGTTCAAGCCTTGCGGTTACAGCAAATCCGGCTGATTCCAAGGCGAGTGTGACATCCGTCACAGGCAATGATTCACTTGAGGTTGGAGAGAATACGGTCAGCGTTGTTGTGACAGCAGAGGACGGCAGCACAAGCACATACAATATAGTTGTTACCAGAAGATCCGAGGATGATCCGGAGAATGCAGATAAGCAGGATAACTGGAAGAAGTTCGATATAAATGGCACAGAGTGGACTATGGTAAATGACATTCCGGAGGATGTTGTTCCTGAAGGCTTTGAGCACTCAAAGACAGTGATTGACGGACTTGAATACAATACCCTTCATGGCACCTTTGGCGATGTCACGCTTGTGTATTTACAGTCGGAAAGCGGCAATGGGCTTTTTGTATATGATGTAGCACAGAATGCAGCATATGAGTTTGTCCGTATCAATTCAGAGTCGCATTTTATAGTGGTTTTACTGCCTAAGGTGGATGATGTGCCTGATGGATATAATGAGATATCGCTCTCCATAGAGGGCAAGGGTGTGGCAACAGCCTACCAGACTAAAGTCGAAAAAAGCGATGATCAGACAAAGGATTTTTACCTCGTATACGCTATGAATGACAATGGTGAGAGTGGCTGGTACACATATGATAGCGTAGATGGCACATATATGAGAAATGAGCTCAGTACACCTACAGTGGCACAGGAGGAAAACGATACAACAAAGAGTGAGCTTGTCCCGGGAATTGCCAATAAATATCTTGTTTTAGCTGCAATACTGGTTCTTATTATCATTATTCTGGCATTACTTCTTCTGGTGGTTATTGTGAAAAATAAGAAGCGCACAGCTAATGAAGAAAATGATGAAGAAGACGATACAAAAGAGTTCGATATAGAGGAAAATGATATAGAAGCTAATGATGATGCTCAGGAATCTGCTGAAGAATCGCAGGTAGATGAGATTCAGGAACCGGCTGAAGAATCGCAGGTAGATGAAATCCGGGAACCGGCTGAGGAATCTGGCGAAGAGTCACAGATAGCTGAGATTTTAGAATCAGACGAAAATACGGAAAGTACAGAAGCATCTGATGCATCCTATGTCGGAAGAACCGTAGAAATTACATCCGATTTAAAGAAAACTGCTGAGAATGAAAAATCTGATTTTGATTCAAAAGAGGCTTTAAATCAGGAGAATGCTGCAGATGATGATACATTGAAGAATCAGGTTCAAATGGCACTTGATGGCTTTGTCAATGAGGGAAATAAGCCGTCTGAGACTATAGACAGCAGTGCAAAGGATGATAATGAAGATGACAGCGAAGATGATGATTTGCAGTTCATCGACTTAAATTAGTGAATATGACTGGAGGATATGACTTGAAACCATATACAAGTAAGGCTAAAAAAGCAATAGATTTGGCTGTACGTATATCAAAGAAAATGAATTACAGCTATGTTGGAACAGAGCACATACTGGCTGGCCTTATAAAAGAGGGCACCGGTGTGGCAGCTGAGATTCTAACAGCCTGCAATGTGGAATATGATAAGCTTATTTCGATGATTGAAGACCTGATTTCACCGGGGGATAACATCGAAGTGATGGACAGGGATGGCTATTCACCAAGGACACAGAGAGTATTGGAGCGCGCATCGGAGGAAGCCGATAGATTTGAGTGCAATGAGATAGGTACAGAACACTTGCTGATGGCTATAGTACTGCAGGGAGACTGTGCAGCTGCAAGACTTTTAAACACCATGGGTGTTAACAGTCAGAAAATGTTTATAGATATTCTTGGTGCAATGGGTGAGGATCCGTCTGCATACAAGGATCTGATGAAAAGCTACAATACATCATACAATTCTGCGACTCCTGTATTAGATCAGTATTCCAGAGATTTGACAGATATGGCAGAGGCAGGGCTTCTTGACCCTGTTATAGGCAGAAAAAAGGAGATGGAGCGTGTTATCCAGATACTCTGCCGCCGTGGCAAAAACAATCCATGTCTGATTGGAGAGCCGGGAGTGGGCAAGACCGCTATAGTAGAAGGACTTGCGCAGGATATAGTCAGTGGCAATGTTCCGGATATTCTTTTGGGAAAGAGACTGGTTTCTCTTGATATGTCCGGGCTTGTAGCCAAATCAAAGTATCGTGGTGAGTTTGAGGAGCGTATCAAGAAGGTGATAAGCGAGGTTTCAAATGCCAAAAATGTACTGCTTTTCATTGATGAGCTTCACACTATAATAGGTGCAGGAGGAGCAGAAGGCTCGTTAGATGCATCTAACATATTAAAGCCTGCGCTTGCCAGAGGCGAGGTACAGGTAATCGGCGCCACTACCATAGAAGAGTACCGCAAATACGTGGAAAAGGATGCTGCGCTTGAGCGCCGTTTCCAGCCGGTGATGGTTGAGGAGCCGGGTGTGGATGAGACAATAGAGATACTCACAGGATTAAAGGGACTCTATGAAAAGCATCATGGTGTCATCATAACAGATGAGGGTGTGAAAGCAGCAGTAAACCTTTCTACACGATATATAAATGACAGATTTTTACCTGATAAGGCGATAGACCTGATGGATGAAGCGGCAGCCAGGATAAGGCTTAAGAATCTGACATCATCTGACGAGCTGCTTGCTTTGAAAAAAGAGATAACAGATAAGCAGAACCAGTTGGAAAATGCTTTGTCGAAAGGAGATCTTGCAGCTGCCGGCGCGCTTATGTCAGAAAAAGAAGTGCTTGAAAATAAACAGCAGAAGCTTATGAGAAAGAACCGTCGCACAGGAGCCAAAAATCAGCCTGTAGTCGGCGAAAATGAGATAGCGGATGTAGTATCGGGATGGACCAAAATACCTGTAAATAAGCTTACAGAGTCAGAGGCAGGACGACTTGCAAAGCTTGAACAGATACTTCACAAGCGTGTAATAGGACAGGAGGAGGCTGTTTCTGCTGTCGCAAAGGCAGTCAGACGAGGCCGTGTTGGTTTAAAGGATCCTAAGAAGCCAATTGGCTCATTCCTGTTTTTGGGACCGACAGGAGTAGGTAAGACGGAGGTGTCAAAGGCGCTTGCTGAGGCTGTCTTTGGCAAAGAAGATGCCATGATACGTGTTGACATGTCAGAGTACATGGAAAAGCATAGTGTTTCAAAGATGATTGGTTCACCACCGGGATATGTGGGGCATGAGGAGGGCGGACAGCTCTCAGAGAAGGTCAGACGCAATCCTTTTTCTGTTATACTGTTTGATGAGATAGAAAAAGCACATCCTGATGTGTTCAATATACTTTTACAGGTGCTTGATGATGGTAGAATCACTGATTCACAGGGGCGCACGGTTGATTTCAAGAATACAATAATCATCATGACATCAAATGCAGGAGCTTCTTCTATTATAGAACCAAAGCGCCTTGGCTTTGGTGCAGGTGATGACGAAAAGCAGGATCACGAGCGTATGAAGAACAGTGTCATGGAGGAGGTCCGCCGTATATTTAAACCTGAGTTTTTGAACCGAATCGACGAGACTATTGTATTTAGAGCTCTCAACAAGGATGACATGAAGCATATAGTGACACTTCTTGTAAAGGAGCTTAAGAAACGCTGCAAAGAGCAGCTTGATATAGAGCTCACAGTGCGCGACAGCGCAAAAGCCTTTATCGTGGACAAAGCCTATGACAGAAAATATGGCGCAAGACCGCTTAAACGCAAGCTTCAGGAGGAGATTGAAGACCGTATGTCAGAGGATATTATTACCGGCAAAATTAAGCGCGGCAATAAGGTAATAATTTCTACGAAAAACAAACAAATTTCATTGACTGTTGAGTAGAATTGGATTTATAATTAATATATCAATATAGCTACGGGAGGATAAAAATGGCTGTAATAAGTGAATTAATCCGTACTGAGGAAAACGGAAAGCTCAGCTTCGGAGATTATACATTGGCTGCAAAGGCAAAGCTTGACAATTTTGAGAAGGATGGAGATATCTACAAGGTAAAGACCTTTAAGGAGATTACAAAGCTCGAAAGAAACGGACTCTTTGTATACGAGTCTGTTCCGGGAACAGCGGTTATGGATTTCGAGGAGACTGCTGATACAGTGACATTTACTGTGGAGGGACCTGAGGATGCTCAGATTACTCTTGGCCTTGAAGAGGAGACAGAGTACGAAATTGATATAGCTGGAGCTGTTGCAGGTACTATGAAGACAAATCTCGGCGGCAAGCTCAGCTTAAGCGTAGAGCTTGAGGGTGTTGATTCAGTCGATATCAAAGTATCAAGAAAATAGAGCATATTTTTAGCCCGGTGAAAGCCGGGCTTTTTGTATTTTATAAAGGAGAACAATATGGCAAAAGGAAAGACCTCTGTATTTTTCTGCCAGGAATGTGGTTATGAATCGGCAAAATGGATGGGACAGTGCCCGGCCTGTAAGGAATGGAATACATTTGTAGAGGAAACCGTAGATAAAAAGTCGATAAGCTCGTCGGGAAAAGTAAAAAAAGAATCAAAGGCGGCACAGGTTCTGCCTCTTTCGGCAGTAAAAAGCGAGAAAGAGGAGCGTATAGTGACAGGTATAGCCGAGTTTGACAGAGTGCTTGGTGGAGGAATTGTGAGGGGGTCACTTGTGCTTGTGGGAGGAGATCCGGGTATAGGAAAATCCACGCTTCTACTTCAGGTATGCAGGGAACTTTCACAAAAAAAGGTGCCATTACTTTATGTGTCAGGTGAGGAATCCCTGCATCAGATAAAGATGCGTGCCGACAGACTTGGTGATTTTACGGATTCACTGGAGCTTTTATGTGAGACAAGTCTTGATATAGCAAAGGATGTGATTCAACGAAAAAAACCGGAGGTTGTTGTAATAGATTCCATCCAGACTATGTACAATGAGGAGATAGCGTCGGCACCGGGCAGTGTCTCACAGGTCAGGGAGACAACCGGAGTGCTTATGCAGCTTGCAAAAACTCTGGGTATTTCTGTTTTTATAGTAGGACATGTGACAAAGGATGGTGCGGTTGCGGGGCCGAGGACGTTGGAGCATATGGTTGATACTGTGCTTTATTTTGAGGGTGACAGGTATGAGTCGTACAGGATACTTAGAGGCGTTAAGAACAGATTTGGTTCGACCAACGAGATAGGCGTATTTGAAATGAAGGCGGAGGGACTTGTTGAGGTGGAAAATCCGTCGGAGTATATGCTTAGCGGTAAGCCAGAGGGAGCATCAGGATCAATTGTCACATGTTCCATAGAGGGAAGCCGCCCGATACTTCTCGAGATACAGGCTCTTGTATGTCACAGTTTTTTTAATAATCCAAGGCGTACAGCAAATGGTACAGATTATAATAAAGTAAATCTACTAATGGCGGTCCTTGAAAAAAGAGCCAACCTGTCACTGTCAGACTGTGACGCTTATGTGAATATAGCAGGCGGTATAAGGATGAACGAACCGGCGATAGACCTTGGGATAGTGCTTGCAATCGCATCAAGCAAAAAGGATATTATAGTGCGTGAGGATACCATATGCTTTGGAGAGGTGGGTTTAAGCGGAGAGGTACGCGGAGTTACCATGTCCGAGCAGCGTGTGGCGGAGGCAAAGAAGCTTGGCTTTAAAAAGTGTATTGTTCCCAAAGTGTGTCTTGCAGGAGTGTCGCATATTAATGGAATTGAGATTGTTGGTGTGGCAAATATCAAGGAAGCGATAGAGGCTGTCAGATAGTAATTGTGAGAATTGTATATAATAAACAGACAATTTAGAAAATTTGTGCTTTTTAAGATAGTTTTACTACTTTAATTAATTGCAGAAAATCCGTTGACATATGTGTGCCGGGATGATATTATATCAAAGCTGACTCGCGGGACACATTGAGTTGTAGAGCTTGTGAGTTACATTTTACAGACATGACTTTATAGATATTGCTTTGAAAATAAGCTGAAAAAGTTATGAAAAAAGTTCTTGACAAATGTAAAACATTTTGATAAAATAAACAAGCTGTCGCAAGACAGAGAACTTAAAACGAAGTTCAAAAAAATAAAAAAGTGCTTGACAAACGAACAGCGATTTGATAAAATAAACAAGCTGTCGCAA
>ENA-OZGO01000623-OZGO01000623.1-human-gut-metagenome-genome-assembly--contig:-NODE-623-length-15815-cov-5.494416_pt1 | contig 15815 bp, 16 predicted proteins | sample MGYA00244658_ERZ653662 | MGnify/ENA primary metagenome ERZ653662 (study PRJEB26926, sample SAMN06165217) | human gut metagenome | biome: ENVO:00009003; feature: ENVO:2100002; material: ENVO:00002003... | reverse complement strand
CTGATATACTGTATGCGGCTTTTGCAAAAGGGGCGCGATCCTGGTCGGCAACGGGGGGTAATTTGATGTCGGACGGTAGTTGGATAAACGCCGTGTGCTGATTATCTTCCGGGCGTCTTTACTTTTGCGCTGGAAAGTGATATAGTATTGGATAAGGGCAACGGAGCTTTTTCGCTTTGGTGTCCTATTGTCTTTTTTTGGAGGATATGCGATATGGAGAATTTAGGTTATTACAACGGCAAGTTTGGCCCGCTGGAGGAAATGCAGGTGCCCATGCTGGATCGTGTGTGCTTTTTCGGCGACGGTTGCTATGATGCCACTTACAGTCGCAATCATGTGATTTATGCGCTGGATGAGCATTTGGATCGCTTCTATAACAGTGCGGCACTTTTGGGTATTCGCCTGACGCAGACCAAGGCGGAGATGGGTGCCCTGCTTACGGAGATGGTGGAAAAGGTGGACTGCGGCGAGCAGTTCGTCTATTGGCAGGTGACCCGTGGCACCGCGATGCGCAACCACGCGTATCCGGATCCGGACAAAGTACCGGCCAATTTGTGGATCGTGCTGACCCCCTGTTCTGTACAGGATACCTATAAAAAAATCAATCTGATTACCACGGAGGATACGCGTTTCCTCCATTGCAATATTAAGACTTTGAATCTGCTGCCCTCTTGTATGGCAGCCCAGCGCACGGCGGTGGCCGGGTGCGATGAGTCTGTGTTCCATCGGGGCGATATTGTCACCGAGTGCGCGCACTCCAACGTGTCTATTATTCAGGATGGCGTGTTTAAGACCCATCCCACCGATCATTATATTCTGCCGGGCATTGCGCGTGCCCATTTGATCAAAATGTGCAAGAAGCTGGGCTATGCAGTAGATGAAACGCCCTTTACCGTGGCAGAGATGATGGCGGCGGATGAGGTCATCGTGTCCTCCTCCGGTTCCTTCTGCCTGGCAGCAGAGAGTATTGACGGCCAACCGGTGGGCGGTAAAGCGCCGCAGATGCTGAAAGATTTGCAGGACGCTTTGGTAGCGGACTTTATGGACGCAACGGCCCGCTAAATCGGACGAGAGGGGACAACTGCAATGACCAATGAAGAACTGACACTGTATAATATCGGTGAGAATTTGGACAGCTTAATGACCCTGGATCCGCGAGGGTACGGTGTGTGCCGTATTCTGTACCGGGCGGCTAGGGACTATGCCGGAGAGCCGCTGTCTGTGCATGCGGCCAAGGGTCTGGTGGCGCATATCCACTCGGGCGATTTGGTGTATATCATCACCGGCTTTGTACTGTTGCCCTGGAAGCAGCCGGAGACGGACGGCATGGTGTCTTCTATGATGCTGGCGCGCTTCCTGATTAAAGCTTTTGACTGCACCCCGGTACTGGTGGTGCCGGAGGAATGTATGGAGGCGGTGCGGCGGTTGGCCATGGTACTGGGCTTCCATTTGTATGACACGGTAGAGGAGGCGCAGGAATACCCATTCTCCATGTGCGCCGTGCCCTTTACCAAGGACGACCGAGAGGCGCCTGCCCAGGCAGAGGCGCTGCTGGCAAAAGGCGTTCCGGCGGCGGTGATCACCAATGAGGCACCCGGGCGCAATGCCAAGGGTGCGTACCATAATGCGGTGGGCAAATGCTTAACGGAGCTGGAGGCCAAGAGCGATGTGCTCTTTAACGCCTGCAAGGCGCGGGGCATTTACAATCTTTCCATCGGTGATTTGGGCAACGAGATCGGTATGGCGGCCATCGGCGACCATATCCGCAAATATGTGCCCCATGCAGACGACGGTGAGTGCGAATGCTCCTGTGGCGGCGGCATTTTGGTGGAAAGCACAGCGGATAACCTGATTACTGCTACTTGCTCTGACTGGGGCTGCAATGCCATGATGGCAGCTACGGCGTATTTGCTGGGTAATGCGGATCTGTTCCAGTCTGAGGAAGTGCAGCAGCGGGCCATGGAGGAGGCGGCGCGAGCCGGGCTTCTGGATATGTATGGGCGTAATATTCCCAGCATAGACGGCTTTGGCCGCAGCATCAACCTGCCGTTGGTGAAGTTAATGAAAGAGCTGATCAGCTACCCGCCCAAGGTGGTGCAAAAGACCAGTGGCTGGTTTGCAGACACCATTGCCAAGGGCTATTTTGACGGCTATTACGGAGAATAACCGATGGACTATTCCTTTTTACAGTGCGGCGAGGGCGCCCTTACCGTGCACTTGGGGGACGGAATCGACCCGGCAATCAATCGCCGGGTCACTGCCCTGCAAGGAGCCATTGACAGCGCCGGCCTGCGAGGAATTACAGACTTGATCCCCGCCTATGCGGATCTGACCGTGTGCTATGACTGCACAGTGATTTCTGCAAAGGCGTTGCAACGGCAACTGCGGCGACTGCTGGACAGTCTGTCTGTGGCCGGGCAGGATCGGCGCCGGGTGTTTCGGCTGCCGGTGTGTTACGGCGGCGACTATGGGCCGGATTTGGATTTTGTTTGCCGCCACAGCGGTCTGTCTGCGCAGGAAGTGATTGCGCTGCACAGTGCTCCGGATTATTTGATTTATATGCTGGGCTTTTTGCCCGGCTTTGCCTATTTAGGGGGGCTGGACCCTCGGCTGCATACGCCGCGGCTGGACAGCCCACGCACCTGTATTCCTGCGGGCAGTGTGGGAATCGGCGGAGCCCAGACCGGGGTGTACCCGCTGGCTTCTCCCGGCGGCTGGCAGCTGCTGGGGCGCACACCGGTATCTGTATTTGACCGGCAGCGGCAGGAGCCGATCCTGTATCGGGCAGGGGATTTGGTGCATTTTGTGCCCATCTCGCCTGCCGAGTATGAAGAAATCGCTCGGGCAGTGGCAGCGGGCACTTATACAGTACAGGTGGAGGAGGTGCCGGTATGCGACTGATGATCGACGCCCCCGGTGCTTTGACCACTGTGCAGGACCTGGGGCGCACCGGGGTGGCACACTTGGGCTTTTGCACCTGCGGGGCAATGGATTTAACTTCTATGCAGATTGCCAATCGGCTGGTGGGCAACTGCCGAGGCTGTGCGGTACTGGAGATGACGCTTACCGGTGTTTCTGCCCGGTTTGTCGGAGAGGGCTATTTTGCTTTGGCAGGGGGCGACTTTGCCCCCACATTAAATGGAAAACCCATTGAAAATTACCGCGCCTATGGGGTGCACAGCGGCGACCGTCTGCAACTGGGCGCTGCCCGCACCGGTTTGCGGTGCTATTTAGCACTATCCGGCGGCATGGATGTGCCGGTGGTGTTGGGCAGCCGCTCCACGGATCTGAAAATTCAAATGGGCGGACTGGACGGTCGCGCCCTGCAAGCAGGCGATGTGCTGACCACCGGCGATTTTTGTTTGCCTATCGGCGATCCGACGCCTTGGCATATTCCGCCGGTGACTTTTGCGCCGCCGTTTACGCTGCGGTGTATTGACGGCCCACAGGCGGCCCGATTTGACCCGGCTGCACGGAAGGATTTTTACAGCAAGCCTTATACCGTGACGCCAAAGAGCGACCGTATGGGCCTGCGGCTGGAGGGTTCAGCACTGACGGCAGACGGCGGAGTGGATATTTGCTCTGACGGGATTGTACGGGGCAGTGTGCAGGTGCCCGGCAGCGGTCAGCCCATTGTACTGATGAGCGATCACCAAACGGTGGGCGGCTATGCCAAGATCGCCACGGTGATCGGCTGCGATGTGTCGCTGTTGGCGCAGGCACGGCCGGGGGATACGGTGCGTTTTGTGCCCATTACGGTGCAAGAGGCGGAGAAGATCGCCCGGCGGCAGGAAAAATGGCTGGACAATTTGCTTTTCTGGTAAAAAATATTGCCTTTCGGCATAGGAGGATATAGAATGGATTACAGCGATTGGGCGCCCCGGGATGTGCGGGCGCTGATCAGCGCAGGCAAGCTACAGGGCCAGACCTCTGGCATGTGCGCCGGATATGCCCAGGCCAACCTTTGCATTTTGCCGAAGGCACAGGCCTTTGACTTTTTGCTTTTTTGTATGCGCAATCCCCGACCTTGCCCCATTTTAGAGGTGGGCGAAGCGGGCTGCCGCCAAATGGGCGCCATGGCCCGCGGTGACGATGTGTGTACCGCCTTTCCCAAGTACCGCATTTGGCGGGCAGGGGAGCTGGTGGAAGAAGTAACGGATATTTCCGCCTATTGGCAGGACGATTTGGTGTACTTCCTGATCGGCTGTTCCTTTAGCTTTGAGAGTGAGCTTTTGCAGGCGGGGGTGCCGGTGCGGCATATTGAAGAAGGGCGCAATGTGCCCATGTTCAATACCAATTTGGCCCTGGAGCCTGCAGGCGTATTCCACGGCAATATGGTGGTTTCCATGCGTCCCATTCCCCATGATTTGGTGGTGCGCAGCGTACAGGTCACCTCTGCCATGCCCCGCGTGCACGGCGCGCCGGTACAGATCGGCGACCCGGCAGCCATCGGCATTGCCGATGTGCACTGCCCGGATTACGGCGACAGCGTGACCATTCGACCGGGCGAGGTGCCGGTGTTTTGGCCTTGTGGGGTAACTCCCCAGGCAGCGGTGATGGCGGCCAAGGTGCCCTTTGCCATTACCCACGCACCGGGGCATATGCTCATTACCGATGTGCCCAATACTATGCTGAAATATTGATTTTTTGGAGCTTGATTTATGTATAAAGTGGATTTGAATTCGGATTTGGGCGAGAGCTTTGGCGCCTACACCATCGGGTCGGATGATCGGGTACTGGCGCTGGTGTCCTCTGCCAATGTGGCTTGCGGTTTCCATGCCGGCGACCCCTCTGTGATGGGGGACACGGTGGCAGCCTGTCGGGCGCAGGGTGTGGCGGTGGGCGCCCACCCCGGGTTCCCGGATTTGGTGGGGTTCGGTCGGCGGCAGCTGGCGGTGACCCCGGATCAGGCCTATGGGGATGTGCTGTATCAGATTGGCGCGCTTGCCGGCTTTTGCCGGGCAAACGGCGCTCTCTTGCAGCATGTGAAGCCCCACGGTGCTTTGTACAATATGGCTTGCAAGGATTTGGAACTGGCGCGGGCGGTGACCCGCGCGGTGCAGGATTTTGACCCGGCGCTGGTGCTGCTGGCACCGGCGGGCTCCTGTCTGCAACAGGCAGCGAAAGAGCAGGGCGTGTCCTTTGGCTGCGAGGTGTTTGCCGACCGAGCTTATGAGGCGGACGGCAGCCTGCGGGATCGGCGCAAGCCCGGCGCCATGATTACAGACACCGCCACGGCCATTGACCGGGTGGTGCGTATGGTTAAAGAACAGAAAGTGACGGCTTATACCGGTGAGGATATTCCAGTTGTGGCGCACTCGGTGTGTGTTCACGGCGACGGTGCCCGTGCACTGGAATTTGTGCAGGCGCTGCGCAGCGCCTTTGTAGAGAATGGCATTGCCGTTGCGCCTTTGGCGGAGGTGATTGCAGATGTATGAGAGAACCCAAGCGCAAATTAACTTAAATGCGTTGGAGGCGAATATTGCCGCCATTCGGCAAAAGATCGGGCCGGATACCAAGCTGCTGGGTGTGATTAAAGCGGACGCTTACGGTCACGGTGCGGCATATATCGGCCGCCGGTATGAAGAGAACTTTGATTTTTACGGTGTGGCTTGTATTGAAGAAGCATTGGAACTGCGCCGAGCAGGTGTAACCCTGCCTATTTTGGTACTGGGACCGGTATTTCCGGACGATTTTCCTCGGGCGGTAGAACATAATGTGCGACTGCCGATCTTCTCCATGGAGGCAGCCAAGGCACTGTCGGCGGAGGCGGTGCGCCAGGGGAAGCAGGTGCCTTTTCACTTTGCACTGGACACGGGTATGAGCCGTATTGGCTTCCAGGTGAATGAAGAGAGCGCGGATATTTGCAAGGCCATTTGCGATTTGCCGGGGATTTACCCGGAGGGGCTTTTCAGCCACTTTGCCACGGCGGACGAAACCAGCTTTGTCAAGGCGGAGGCCCAGCGGCAGCGGTACTTGCAGTTTTGCGATTTGCTGGAGCAGCGTGGGGTGGAAATTCCGATTAAACACCTGAACAATTCCGCCGGGATTATGCGCCTGGGCGGCAGCTTTAATATGGTGCGGGCAGGGATTATTCTGTACGGTCTGTATCCCTCGGAAGAGGTGGACAAATCCCTGTTGCCCTTGCAGCCTGTGCTGCGCTGGGTGGCTCGGGTCAGCCATGTAAAGACCTTGGAGCCGGGACGGGAGATCAGCTACGGCGGTACATACACCACTCCATCTCCCCGCCGAGTCGCTACCATTCCGGTGGGCTATGCAGACGGTTATCCCCGTTGCTTATCCGGCATGGGCCAGGTGCTCATTGGCGGCAAGCGCGCACCGATTCTCGGGCGTGTGTGTATGGACCAGTTTATGGTGGATGTGACGGAGATACCCGGTGTGCAAGTAGGTACGCCGGTAACCTTGGTGGGAACGGACGGTAACGAAACCCTCAGTATGGAGGAGGTGTCCGGTTTGGCACACAGCTTCAATTATGAGCTGCCTTGCCGCATTGCCCGCCGGGTGCCCCGGGTGTATTACCGGGACGGTGTGCCGGTGGACGCAGTAGAGTATATACCCGTATAAGTGCATAAAAAGCGAACCGCTTGACCGGTAGGTCAGGCGGTTCTTTTTAGATTGCAAGGGCAATTATACAGAGCTTGTTTTATCCCCTCAGACGCGCAAGCACGCCAGCACCTAACCGGTGCCCGTCCCCTCGTCGCTACGCGACATCTCCCCGCACTGCGGGGAGTCACCTCCTGCAACAAGGGGCGCCAAATTCTGTTTATGCTTCCCTTACAGAAAACACCTGTGGGGTAGCCACAGGTGTGAGTGATGTACGCTGCTTATTTTTCTGCAGGGATGTATGAGAAGTTGGAGGCGTTGTAGCCAAAATATTGCTCCACAATGGGGGTGAATTCGTCTTTGTCGTTGTACTTGGGGTCTTTCAGCTCCAGCAGTGCCTCGTTGATATCGTCCTTCAGTCGGTCATACTTGGCGGTGGCAAAGGCGTATTCCACCGTGTCCAACTGACCGTTCAGTTCTGTTGTCCAGTCAGACAAGGCTTTTTTCTCTCCGTCTAAGACAAAGTCCAAGGTGCGCAGGTCAAACTCGTCGATGACCACAGCGTCTGCCTTATCTTGGTACAGAGCGGTAAAGGCCGCCTGTGCCGTCTTGTAAACGGTGGTGGTCTTTGCGCTGCGATCGGCAATCACGGCGTTATCTGACAGCGCATTCTGCGCTGTCTTGCTAACCACAGCCAGCTTGGCGCCGCCCAGATTGCTGTAATCTTTAATCTTGCTGTCTTTCTTTACCAAGGTCACCACTCGGTTGCTTATGACCGTGTTGGTGAAACTGTAATCCTCGTTGTTGGTGCCGTCGTTCTTTTGCAGTCCGCCTACGGCCATGTAGGCAATATAGGTCTTGCCGTCCTTGTCTGTATAGGCGGTCTCCTCACCCAGGCGATAGCCCGGCTCCACCTTCACATAGGCGTAGTTTTTGCAGTCGTCCTTAATGCTGTCAAAAATCTTAGCGATCAGGTCGGCCTCAAACCCGCTGGCGTTGCCCTTTTCATCTATCTGGAAGAAGGGGGCGTTGTCTGCCGTGTAGGCGATCAGCAGGGTTTCGTCTGTAATTTCCGTGGTCTGTTCTGCTTTCTTGCCGGAGCAGCCGGCAAATACGCTGCCCAGCAGCAGTACGCACAGAGCCACAGCAAGGATCTTTTTCATCTTGGTCATGTGGGTGTCCTCCAACATATAATATCACTTTCCATTTTATAGGAGTTGAACGGCAAAGTCAATAGAAAATAGCGGAAACCTGCCCGAGGGATTGACAAATGGTCGCCGGTGGGGTAGGCTGTACGTATGCAGTATTCGGATATTCATAAAGCGGTGTTTTTGGAGCGACCCAATCGGTTTATTGCCCACTGTACGGTGGACGGTATGCTAGAGACGGTGCATGTGAAGAACACCGGCCGTTGCCGGGAATTGCTGGTGCCCGGCGCTACGGTGTATTTGGAAAAGAGCAGCAACCCAAATCGTAAGACCGCCTACGACCTGGTGACGGTGGAAACGCCTTTTGGCCTGGTGAATATGGATGCGGCGGCGCCCAATCAGGTGGCCGGGGAGCTGCTGCGCGCCGGGGCGATCTTGTCGTCGCCTACCTTGGTGCAACCGGAGGTGCGCTTTGGCGCCTCTCGGCTGGATTTTTATGCGGAAAATGACCGACAGCGGCTGTTTGTGGAGGTGAAGGGCGTGACCCTGCGGCAGGGAGAGTGGGCAGTGTTCCCGGACGCACCCACTGTTCGGGGCACCAAGCACATGGGAGAGCTGGTGCAGGCGGTGGCGCAGGGCTACCGTGCCATGGCGCTTCTTATTGTGCAGATGGGCGGGTGCACCGCATTTCGACCCAACTGGGAGACGGATCCGGCGTTTTGCCGGGCACTGCGTGACGCCCAAGCTGCCGGTGTAGAGGTGCGAGCTGTGGACTGCCGGGTAACACCGAATACGGTAACTGCCAACCGCGAACTGCCGGTGGATCTGGACGGGCACAAAAACTGTTGACAAAACCCCGGCGGCGTATTAAAATTGTGTAATATATATAGAGTCGAAAGAAGGAACGTTTGTGTTGACGCTGGATAAAGTGTATCAGGCCTCCCAGGTACTGCGTGAGGTGATCCGTGAGACGGATATGATTTTGGCCCCTAATATTCACCCGGGTACCAATGTATATTTGAAAACAGAGAATTTGCAGGTCACCGGTTCGTTTAAGATCCGTGGCTCCTACTATAAGATCAGCAAGCTGACCGATGAGGAAAAGGCGCGGGGGGTAATCGCCTGCTCCGCCGGTAACCATGCACAGGGCGTGGCGCTGGCTGCCACCAAGAACGGCATTCACTCCCTGATCTGCCTGCCGGACGGCGCACCCATCAGCAAGGTGGAGGCCACCAAGCGCTATGGTGCCCAGGTGTGCCTGGTCAAGGGCGTGTATGATGACGCTTACAAAAAAGCGTTGGAGCTGAAAGAGGAGAAAGGCTACACTTTTATTCATCCCTTTGATGATGAAGATGTGATTGCCGGTCAAGGTACCATCGGTTTGGAAATCCTTAATCAGCTGGAGAATGTAGATGTAGTGGTGGTGCCCATCGGTGGCGGTGGCCTCATCAGCGGTGTGGCTTTCGCCATTAAACAGATGAACCCCCGTGTGCGGGTCTACGGCGTACAGGCGCAGGGCGCACCCTCTATGCTCAATGCGGTGCAGGACGATCAGATTGAGACCCTTGGCAAGGTGCAGACCATTGCCGACGGTATCGCTGTAAAGACCCCGGGCAATAACACCTTTGAACTTGTTAAGCAGTATGTGGACGGCATTGTTACCGTCAGCGATGATGAGATCGCCCTGGCGATTCTGACCCTCTTAGAGCAGCAAAAACTCATTGCAGAGGGCGCAGGCGCTGTGCCGGTGGCGGCAGTGATGGCCGGCAAAATTCCGGATATTGAGGGCAAGAATGTGTGCTGCCTGCTCAGCGGCGGCAATATTGATGTGACCATTCTTTCCCGTGTGATTGAGCGCGGGCTGAAGATGGGCGGCCGCACGGCGGACATTACCATTGCACTGTCCGACCAGCCGGGCCAGCTTAGCGGTGTGTCCTCCATTATTGCGGAGCAGGGCGCTAATGTGGTCAGCGTCAACTACGATAGTACGGATTTGGATATGAATATTACCGACTGTTTCTTAAAACTGGGGATAGAGACACGGGACAACGCCCACATTGAGTCTATCAAACAGGCATTGACAAACGCAGGCTTTGAGGTCTGCAGCTGAGATAAAGGAGAATGATTATGGAATATGTAAGTACCAACAATGCACCCGGCGCCATCGGTCCATACAGCCAGGCGGTGAAAACCGGCAATTTGCTGTTTACCAGCGGTCAGATCGCCATTAATCCGGCCACCGGCAATGTGGAGGCCACCACCATTGAGGCTCAGACTCGTCAAGTGTGTGAGAATCTGAAAGCCGTGGTTGAGGCTGCCGGTACTTCTCTGGATAAGGCAGTAAAGACCGTTTGTTTCCTGGCAGATATTACGGATTTTGCCAAGTTCAATGAGGTGTATGGCACTTACTTTACCGCCAAGCCTGCCCGCTCCTGCGTGGCCGTTAAGGATCTGCCCAAGGGTGTGCTGTGCGAGGTGGAAGTGATCGCCGAGCTGTAAGCAATCAATGACAAAAAAAGAAGTGCCGAACCGTTACGGTTCGGCACTTCCTTTTTTATACGCGGTTAATTGCCTTTGTTTTCAATCAGCTTGCAATCTACCTTAAAGGTCTTGATTTGGTTGTTCTCAATGCGGGCAATGGTCAGCTTGATGGTGTCGCCGGGCTTGCTATCGGAAAGCACCTGCGTCATCACATCGGTGGAGGTCATGGTCTTGCCATTGACGGCTACGATCATATCGTACTGCTTTACCTGTTTGCCGGCCAGGTCAGAGTCGCTGCTTACTTGGCTGATTACCATGGTGCCCTTGGCGTTCTTAAAGCCCTTTTCTGTCAGGGCGGAGAGGATGGCGTCAGCGTTGTTGTAGCTGGTAATGGTGTTGTAGGTGACGCCGATCTTGGCGCGACCGGCTACATAGCCGTTTTTAATCAGGCTGTTGGCGGTATCCACAGCGGTGGAGCTGGGCACTGCAAAGCCCATACCCTCGTATTCGGTGGAGGCGATCTTAGAGGAGTTGATGCCGATCACCTGACCCTGCATGTTAAACAGCGCGCCGCCGGAGTTGCCCGGATTGATGGCGGCGTCCGTTTGGATACACTCGTTGTCGTAGCCGATGGAGCTTTCCACCGGGCGATCCAAAGCGGAAATATAGCCGCTGGTGACGCTGTTTTTAAATTCCAAACCGCCGGGACAGCCGATGGCCACTACTTGCTCGCCGACAGTCAGGCCTTTGCTGTCGGCAAAGGTGGCTGCTTGCAGCCCGGTGGCATCAATGGAAAGCACGCCGATGTCCGTTTGGCTGTCGGCACCCACCATTGTGGCGGTGTATTCTTTGCCGTTATTCAGGGTCACCTTAAAGCTGCTGCCGTCGGAGATCACATGGGCACAGGTCATAATATAGGTCTTGCCGTTCGCTTCCTTCATAATCACGCCGGAGCCTTCGCCGCTGGCTTGCTGGTTGTCACTGCTGTCGGAGCTGTTATTGGAGCCGTAGCCGTAGAAGTTGCTGTAGGAATTCTGCTTGGAATAGACGGTAATACCTACGCAGGAGTCCATGGCTTTTTTGGCTACGCCGGCTACAGTCAGGTTGCCGCTGCCGTCCTTGGTTGCCACGCTGCCGCCGCTGACGGTCTGGGTGTCAGATCCGCTGTCCTGAGAGGTGGAGGTGCCGTCTGTTTTTTCTTCCTTATCCCCGGAGAGTACGCCGGTGGCTGCCAGTACAATGCCGGTAACGGCGATCACCACACACACCACCAGCACGCTCACCACGATGGTAATGGTCTTTTTGTTCTTCTTTTTTCCCGGCTTGCCCGGCTCCGGCGGCTCTGTGGGAGTGCCGTAAGTCTGGCCGGTGGGCTGTGCCTGGGCGGTATGGTTAGCGGCACCGGTCTGCTGGCCGTTATAGGCCGCGCCGGGCTGGTTGCCGCTGTGGTAGGCGTAGTGATAGGTGGTGCCGTTGTCGCCGGTGGGCGGCGTTTGGGACTGCTCCGGTTGGGGTGGTGTGTAATAGGTGCCCGGTTGTTGATATGGCGTATAGCCGGTGTTCGGTTGGCTGTCCCCCTGCGGGGGCTGGCTGCCGTTTATCGGGTTCTGTTCATAGTCGCTCATGCTTCTTTTGCTCCTTTTTTATTGACGGGGGTGAATGCCTTGGGCAGGGTGAATACGAATTCCGCGGTGTTTTCGTCTTCACTCTTGGCATAAATTCTGCCGGAGTGCATTTCCACCATCATTTTTACGATATATAATCCCAGTCCGGCGCCCTTGGCGTCCAGGCTGCGGGATTTGTCAACTTTATAGAAGCGCTCAAACACGCGGGACAGCTCCTCGGCCTTAATGCCGGCGCCGCTGTTCTTAATACTTACACGAATTTGGCTGCCCAAATCCTCCAGCGTGACCTTGATAAAGCCGTCCTCGTTGGTAAACTTCACTGCGTTGTCAAACAGGTTGTAGATCACCTGGTAGATCATATCCGGGTCCGCCACAATGTACTGGGGCTGCAGGTCCTCCAGCCCGATGATCTCAATATTCTTCTTCTCGATCTTTTGTTCAAAGGTCAAGAGAATACGAATGATTTGGTCAGAGATGTCATAGTTATTGGGCTTCATTTGGAATTCGCCGGACTCGATCTTGCTCATATTCAGCATGGCCACCACTAAGCGGCTCAGTCGGCGCACCTCGGTGCTTACCAGTCCCAGGTAATAGTTTTGTTTCTCTTTGGGAATGGTGCCGTCCAAAATACCGTCGATAAACCCGGCAATGGAGGTCATAGGCGTTTTTAATTCGTGGGACACATTGGCCACAAAGCTGGCGCGGGAACTTTCTGTTTTATCCAGTGCGTCCGCCATATCATTAAAGGCAATGCCCAGATCCGCCAGCTCATCGCAGCCTCGCACCTTGACTCGGTAAGAGAAGTCACCGATAGCAAATTGCTTGGCGGCAGCGCTCATTTGCTGCAAAGGGGTCACCATCTTTTTGGTCAGGTGCCAAATGCAGATGAAGGCCAGCATCAAACAGGCCAGCGCGCTGAGCAGGAAAATGCGGATTACCGCCAGTGCCAGGGATTGCACGCCGGTTTGGGTCTGCGCAAAGGTGTAGCCGATCACATCGCCGTCGCTAACGATGGTGGTGCCTACAATATAATTGGTTTGACCGCGTACGGTAATGCGCCCGGTTACGGTGCCGGTCTCGTACACCCGTTGCAGCAGTGCGGAACTGATGGAATAGCTGTCGTGCAGGGCGCAGGTGGTAAACTCCCCAAAATACGGGGTGGAATAGGCCCGCTCCTTACACAGAATAATATTGCCCTCCACATCACAGACGAATACATCTGCGTCGATAGAGTTGGAAATAATATACAGGGATTCGCACATCAGCTCTTTTTCCACGCTGTAGCGACTGTTAATGTCCTGCATAATCAACGAGGAACTGATGGTGCCGGATACGCTTTGCACATTCTCTTTCAGCAGATTGGTGCGTTCGTTTTGAGAATAGGCGTTGACCATCAAGGTCAGGGCGGTGCCCAGCACGGTCAGAGTGACCAAAAAGATAGCGGCAAACAGCAGGAAGTATTTGGCAAAGATATTGCTTTTGACCGGCTTTTTACCGACGAGTACATCCTTAAATGCCATTACTTATTCCTTGGTCTCAAACTTGTAGCCGACGCCCCAAACGGTTTTCAGCTCCCATTTGTCACTGACGCCCTCTAACTTTTCACGCAGGCGCTTCACATGCACATCTACTGTGCGGGAGTCACCGTAAAACTCAAAGCCCCATACCTCGTCCAGCAGTTGGTCACGGGTAAAGACCCGGTTAGGGTTGGAAGCAAAGTGGTAGATCAGCTCCAGCTCTTTAGGCGGCGTGTCAATCTGCACGCCGTTGACTTTCAATTCATAGTTGGCAATGTTGATCTCCAGCTTGTCATAGGTGACCACTTTCTTGCTTTCCTCGGCGTTGTCATTTTTGCCTTGGGTGCGGCGCAGCACAGCTTTCACCCGGGCCACCACCTCTTTGGCGTCAAAGGGCTTGACTACATAGTCGTCGGCGCCCAGCTCCAGTCCCAGCACCTTGTCAAAGGTCTCGCCCTTGGCGGTGAGCATGATGATGGGGGTGGAAGAGGTCTTGCGGATCTCTCGGCACACCTGCCAGCCGTCCATCTTGGGCAACATAATGTCCAGCAGTACCAAATCCGGTGCCTTCTGCTGGAAGGCGGTCACGGCGGCTTGGCCGTCGTTGGCGGTAAACACCGTGTAGCCCTCATTCTCTAAGTATAGTTTCAGTAATTCACAGATGTTTAATTCATCATCCACTACCAGAATTTTGCTCATTGTTTTCGCTCCTTTTCTTTGATACTGCTATCATAGCAGGTTTTTTTGTTCATAATTTTAGAATTCGGTAAACAAAAAATGAAATTTTTTAATAATTTGCGAACGAATTTTTACCATTCTTTGCCCCGGCGCAGAGCGCTCTCCACATGATCGATAAACTGGCGGGCGCAACGGGGAGAACGACCGCCTCGGCGCACGGCCCACTGCTCGGCGGCAGCGTCCAGCCGCTGGGCGTCCACTTGCAGGCCACGATCGGCGGCAATCTTTTCCACAATGTCCAGATAATCCTTTTTGTCCGGGTTAATAAAGGTAATGGTCAGCCCAAACCGATCGGACAGAGACAACTGTTCCTGGCGGGTGTCATTTTTATTTACATCGTCCTCCCGGTCGGAGAAGTTCTCTTTGATTAGGTGGCGTCGGTTGGAGGTGGCATAGATCAGCGTATTGGGCTGGCAGGCAGACAGGCCGCCCTCCAGCGCCGCTTTCAGCTCTGTGAAAGCGTTGTCCTGGCTGTCAAAGCTTAGGTCATCAATATAGATGATAAATTTCATCGGGCTGTCCGCCAGGTACTCCCGAATCAGGGACAACTCCTCCACCGCGCTTTTGGGGATCTCGATCATGCGCAGGCCCTGTTCTTTGTATGCATTCAGGATGGCGTGAATGGTGGAGCTTTTGCCGGTGCCCCGGTCGCCGTACAGCAGCACGTTGTTGGCGGGCAGTCCGCAAACAAAGCTCTCTGTATTGTCCACCACCTGGCTCCGCTGCAATTCATAGTTCTTCAGATCGGACAGCTGGATTGGGTCCGTGGCGGAGATGGGGGAGAGGGCGTGATCCCGCCACTCAAAGGCGGCATAGCTGGCAAACAGACCGTAGCCGTTTCTTTTATGGAATGCAGCCAGTGCTTCCGTTTGCTCCGCCCAGTTTTGGCTCAGGGGCGGCAGCGCTTCGCCGTTCTCCCATCGGGGCAGGGTGCCCAGCACTTCCCGCAGGTCCTTATTCTCTACTGCATGCAGAATATCTTCCGGGGTCAGGTCGGCAATGGACTCCAGCTTGGCAAGGTCACTTTTTACGCCCTCCAGGATTGCCGGGCGCAGACGGTCTACTGCGTCGCCGGCGGCGGCTTTGCTGAACACATTGTCATCGGTGAGGATCAACTTGGAAATATACCGGCGCAGCGTGTCTCGAGGTGCCAGTGTGCTGAAAAAGGCACTTTGCGCCTCCAGCACAGCCTCGCCGTCTTCTATGCTGCGCAGCAGGTGCAGTAGACTGTGCATCACCGGGTCTGTCTTGAATTGATAGATGCATAGGGACTCCATATTGTATCGTAATTGGGTTGCTTTGTTCATTTTTACGCTCCATTATATATATTCTCTTATTTATATCCTTATCATATAGCATTTGTTCACAATTTACAACCCCCGCAGGGCAAATTCGTGCAGGGTGAACAAAGAACAGCAGTAAATCAGCTCTATAATTGTAAGATGTCAGACAACACCTTGACTTTTGCATACAACTTGTGTTATGATGTGAGCAGAGGTGAGGAATATGCCAAGATCGGCAATGCTACCGGAGAGTACGGCACAGCAGATTTTGAATATGATCGAGACCCAGCACCGCTTTGCGGTGGGGGACAAGCTGCCTAATGAGAATGACCTGGCGGCGGAATTGGGCGTTAGTCGTTCCACCTTGCGGGAGGCAATTCGAATTTTGACCACCAACGGTGTGTTGGAGATCTGTCTCTTATACACATCTCCGAGCCCACGAGACTCCTGAGCATCTCG
>ENA-OZGO01000555-OZGO01000555.1-human-gut-metagenome-genome-assembly--contig:-NODE-555-length-17056-cov-6.284042_pt1 | contig 17056 bp, 17 predicted proteins | sample MGYA00244658_ERZ653662 | MGnify/ENA primary metagenome ERZ653662 (study PRJEB26926, sample SAMN06165217) | human gut metagenome | biome: ENVO:00009003; feature: ENVO:2100002; material: ENVO:00002003... | reverse complement strand
AAGAGACAGCTATATAATGTATTGGGGGGGTTACAAGTTTATTATAACAAATCCCCCTAAAAAGTGTTCACAAACAATTTTTAATTTTCACACTTCTTTTGTGCAAAAAAACGATGATTTCTTCTAACCCCTGCAAATCGCAATGGCAAAATAGATAATTCGCTTTATGGAAATTAGCAATTTGTTATACATCCCCATTTTCCGGCTCATTTCCGGCAGTTTCGGCAGCCTCAAACAACTGTTCAAACTCTTTCTGATCGATACGGTCCTTCTCTAACAACAACTTTGCACAGCGATGCAGGACATCCATATTTTCTACCAGGATATTCTTTGCTTTCTGATAGCACTCGTCCATGATCCTTTTCACTTCCACATCGATCTGCTTTGCCGTTTCCTCGCTGAAATTCTTCGCATGTCCCAGATCTCTGCCAAGGAATACTTCCTCTTCATCGGAGCTTTCATAATTAATCAATCCCAGCTGCTCTGACATGCCATACTTGGTTACCATTGCGCGGGCCGTCTGCGTTGCCACTTTAATATCCTGGGATGCACCGGTTGTAATATCCTCACAGATCAATTCCTCTGCAATCCTTCCACCAAAGTCTACCATGATATCCTGCAGCATCATGCCCTTTGTCGTAAACTCATTATCGTTATTTGGCAGACGCATGGTATAACCCGCTGCGCCCTCGCCGGTAGGGATGATAGATACTGCATAAACCGGTCCCACATCCGGCAGTAAATGATAAAGGATCGCATGTCCAGACTCATGATACGCTGTAATCTCTCTTGTCTTCTCCGGAATCAGCCGGCTCTTCTTTTCTGTACCGACACCAACCTTAATAAACGCAGCATCGATGTTCTTTTTTTCAATATATTTCTGATTCTGCTTTGCTGCCTGGATCGCCGCCTCATTCATCAGATTTTCCAGGTCTGCTCCCGCAAAGCCGGAAGTAGTTCTTGCCACTTCATGAAGATTTACATCATCACCAATCGGTTTATTTCTCGTATGCACTTTCAGAATCTCTTCTCTTCCCTTTACATCCGGTTTACCGACAAATACCTTACGGTCAAATCGTCCCGGTCTCAGAATTGCCGGATCAAGAATATCCACACGGTTCGTTGCCGCTAACACGATAATGCCTTCATTCAATCCAAAGCCATCCATTTCTACCAGCAGCTGATTCAGGGTCTGTTCCCTCTCATCATGTCCGCCGCCCAGACCGGAGCCTCGTTTTCTGGCTACCGCATCAATCTCATCAATAAATACAATACACGGTGCCAGCTTCCGTGCATTCAGGAACAGGTCACGCACTCTGGAAGCACCAACACCGACAAACATTTCCACAAAATCAGAACCCGAGATACTTAAGAACGGTACCTCTGCCTCTCCGGAAATTGCCTTTGCAAGCAATGTTTTACCCGTTCCCGGAGGGCCTACCAGAAGAACTCCCTTCGGGATTCTCGCTCCCAGTTCTTTATATTTGCCCGGATCCTTCAGGAAATCAACGATTTCCTCCAGTTCCTGTTTCTCTTCTTCCAAACCTGCTACATTGGTAAAGTCAGTCCCATGGCGGAATTCTACTTTCGCTTTTGCCGGACTTTTTCCAAAGTCCATCATCTTGCTTCCACCGCCGGCTGCATTCTGCATAGCCATCATCATACTGAAGATCAGTACAATGACTACAATCGCAAGAATCGCATACGGCAAGAATTTCATAAAGGAATTCTCTCTGGTAACATCCGCAACCGATATATTTACATCCGGTGCTTTCTCCTGTAATTCATTAATCACCGCATTTACATCTGTTGCATATAACTCATTCTGCGTATCATCCTCTCTGATCGCTGTAATAACACCTGTCGGAATCTCCGCATTCTGTTCTACCGTAACCGCCGTTACTTCACCTGCATCAACATCCTGCCAGAACTCCGTCAGACTGTAATCACTCAGATTCAATGGTCTGGAATTCATATAATACGTATATCCCAGCACGATCAGCCCCATTAAAAGCAGGAACCATATAATTCCGCGCAATGATCCATTCTTATTCATTGCTTCTCCTTTCTATACTTCCACAACTCCGATGTATGGAAGATTTCTGTATTTTTGAGCATAATCCAATCCATATCCGACAACAAATACATCCGGAATTACGAATCCGCTGTCATCAACCTCAACCTCTTTTTCTCTGCGGTCAGGTTTGTTCAACAATGTGATCAACCGAATGCTCTCCGGCTGACGTTCTGAAAGAATGCGGAGAAGATAACTCAATGTATTCCCCGAATCAATAATATCCTCTACTACGATCACATGACGGCCTTCGATTGATTCATCCAGATCCTTACTGATCTTCACGCGGCCACTCGTTTTCGTCTCGGAACCATAGCTGGATACAGACATAAAATCCAGAGTTGCCGGAATCGTCAGCCGTTTTGCCAATTCACAGACAAAAAACACACTGCCTTTCAAAATTCCAATCAGATGTACAGTCTTTCCCGCATAATCCCGGTTAATCTTATCTGCCATCTCCTGTATTCTGGTTTCCAGTGCTTCCTCTGAAATAAAAACTGATATTTTATCCATTTCTTTCTCCTTCGAATTGAAATTCAATCTGTAAAAGCTGTCTGGTCTCTTCCGTCACTTTTACATCCTCACTGATCCGCATGCCGATGATCCAGTATACCTGATGCCCGGATGCCAGTACCGGTATCGTTGCACGTTTATCCTGCGGGATTTTATTATCTATAAAATACCTTGCAAGCTTCTTGTGCCTTCCCTGCATATCTGCGACCAGATAATCTCCGGTCTGCGGCATTCGTATCGATAAAGCTCCACATATTTTATCATAATCTAATAATTTAGTATAGCGTTTTTTGGAAATTTCTATGTCGCTTTGCATAGACATTTGCCGGCAGAAAAGGCTTCCGATTCCGGGGATCCTCGTCTCTCCCGGAACCCTGACGGGAACCGGCTCCATTTCCTCTCCTTCTCCTGTTTTTACAGGATGTATCTCTGTTGTAATCCGGACTCCATCATAGGTCCGGAATGCCACCATATTATACGGCAGGGAGATGCGCTTTCCTGTCTGTCGTTCAAAGAGATCCCGGATCTGTTCCACGTGAACCTGTTCCAGATTCTTTGCTGTTCCGCTTACACGATACATGGCTCTATAGATCAGATGCTTCTGTAAAAGAACCGCATGCGCCCGGAATGATTGTTCCAACAACAGTACCCCATCCTCCAGGTTTCTCACGCAATCCGGTTCCGCTTTCTCCGCCTCCGCTTCTACGTATCTCCAATATTCTTCTGCCACTTCGGTTGCATTCGCTATATGCATAACAGCTTGTGTATTCACTGTCTCCAATATCGGAAGCACCTGATTCCGGATACGGTTTCTTGAGTAATCATCAGACGCATTGGATGCATCTATATAATACCGCAGACTGTGTTCCTCCAGATATTGAAGGATCTCCTGCCTGCTTACCCGGATCAGCGGGCGGATAACGCTCCCCCGGACCGCCGGTATTCCTGCCATTCCCTTCATTCCGGTTCCCCGTATAATATGAAACAACATGGTTTCCGCGCAATCATTCTGATGATGTGCGACTGCAATCCGCCCGTTGCCTTCTATCTGCTTCAATACCTGCTCAAAACATGCATAACGATAGTTTCTGCCGGCTTCTTCAATCGACCAGCCTTTCTCCGCTGCATATGCTTTTATATTTTTATGAAAAATCCTGCATGGAATCTCCCTCTGCCTGCAGAATTCTTCCACATATTGTTCTTCTTCCTGTGCTTCCCGGCGGAGCATATGATTTACGTGTACTGCCTGTAACCGAATGGCGAATTCCTCCGTTAACCGGTCCAATACATCCAGCAGACATATAGAATCCGGCCCGCCGGATACACCTATAACCACTGTATCTCCTGCATTAAGCATCTGAAACTGTGTCATTGTCTCCCGTACCTTCGCAAGTAAATTTTCTTCCCGCATATTCCTGTCCCTTATTTCCTCCAGATGCCAAGCACCAGAATACTGGCATCATCCCGCATCTGATTTTTACTCATTGCCTGTATCTTTTCTAATAATTCTTCCGCCATCTCCTGCGGATTTGTTGTATCTGTTTCTAAAATCAGCTCTTTCAGACATTCCTCTTTATTCTCAAATAAGATTGCATCCAGCACACCATCGCTGACCATAATGACCATATCTCCATGGTAAAACTTCTTTCGTATCGCGTCAATCTCTGTTTGCTCCCGCACTCCCACCGGTAATGTCGTAGACTGTATGGTCTCCATCCAGTCTCCACGTTTAATAAATGTGGCGGATGCTCCCATCTTCAGGAACTCACCGACCCCGGAATACAGATCCAGCATACACATATCCATAGTAGCGAATTGCTCACCCTGTCCCTGAACTGCAATCAGCTCATTCAACAGCTCGATTGCCGACTCTTTCCGGAATCCGGCTTCCAGCATCTCTTCCAGCAGATCTACCAGCTGCTCGCTTTGCCGGGAAGCCTCTACACCGCTTCCCATGCCGTCTGCCAGCAGCATAAGAAGCTGACCGTTCTTCAGTTCCATCTGCGAAAAGTTATCACCGGACACCACCTGTCCGTCTTTCGCTATCCGTTTCACACCGGTCAGATACCGGTAACGAACATCTTCCTCAAACTGTACCACATGATATTCCCGGTTCAGGATCATACGACCGGATGAGACCGGCCGGTATGGCGCATCCATACAATGGCTGATCAGTTCCGCTATTTCTTTCGTCGTCACAACTCTTCCATGCAGGGTCCTTGCCAGAAGATAAATCTCCGTTCTTCCGTAAATCCCCTGTACCTGTGTCACCTGACGTACCCGGATATTCTGTCGCTCCAGCTGTTGCACTAATAGTGCCTGATTTTTACCGTTGCATACTGCAGGTTCTTCCATCGTGGTTGACAATTGTGAAAGACTGGCTCCGATTTCTCCCATCTGTCTGGCAAATACCGGTGTCGCATATCCGGCCGCCTGTCCATTTTCCTGCAGCATATATGCCGGCTGACAAAATGTCCGGCTCAATTTATTAAATACTGCCGCAATATCCTGGATATGTTTCCTGATCACCGCCTGCCGTTCCCACTGAACTGTTTCCCGATCATTACGGTCGCCGGACACCGGTCGCTTCGTCATATAGGTTTTGGGTGTGCAGACAAACAAAATCCCGGCTGTCAGCAATCCCCGTAGTGCCTCTGCTGCCAGGAGTTCCGGATAGTAAAAAAATCCCAGAAACCCAAGCATTGCCAGAAAGCCGACGGTTTCCAGCGTTTTCCCGAATTCTCCCAGAAATCCGGCAGCCATACTCAGGATCACACAGATTGCCACCCATTCCACCCGGTGGGTACGGATTGCCAATATCACACCACAGACCGTCCCGACACTGGCACCATATGCTACGCCAAACCGATATGCCATATATAGAATCAGATAATAGATCACTCCCTGAAGCAGAGTGAAATACTGCAAAACCTGCAACGGAATCCCCCAGAGCACAACTGCCAATAACGTCAGAGTACTGAGCAGATTTTCACTCCGCATGATATCTTCATGATTATGCAGCACCTGGAATGCCTGTTCCAGAATTACAGAAAATCCGGCCGCCGCGACTCCTTCCATAATCGGAAGGTATACAGCCTGTCCGCTCCCCCAAGGTGTCAATAGCCAAAGAATACCAATACCCAGCGTCATACTGCCGGCAATCCCTGCCACCAGAATCGGATTCTTTGTCCGATTCTTACCGGATATACAGCTGATGATCAGAATCATTCCAATAAAAATGCCTGCATACTTTATGCAATAGCCAATCTCTCCGGTTGAAGCAATCCCCAGGATCAACGCAGCCAGAAGTCCCCAGGAGCCAAGTCCGGCCAGATAACTTCCGGCAAATACCGCTGCCGCAAACGGATGCAGTCCTGCGATTTCTGAACGTGCCGCCAGAAATCCAAGCAAATAAAGACCGATTTCTTCCTGTACTCTGCTTTTGCTTTCCTGTTTTATTTTCCATTTCATCCTTCTACCCCCACCCATATCTCAGTGTTCTATGATATTTTCAGACGTTTTTTATCACATAACACTTATTATAAGATGTGAAGCTTTCTATTTCTGTCGCTTCATGGCAGAAGGATTCTATAATATTCTCCACAGAATGAGCTATTTACGCATCAAACATAATCTTCTCACTCCGGAACATCCGGGCTGTCAGCAATGCACAGAAAATACCAACGATCAGATTCGACAATATTGCCATCACAAATCCCATACCTGTGATATCACAGGTAAATATATTTTTCAGAGCTATCGTTGGTCCATATAACGGAATCAGATATTGCAGAGTCGTCACTTTTTCTCCCTGGAACATGGATAAAATTCCGATTACCATAACAACCATATATGCAGGCATGATATAAGTGCTTCCCTCTTTCATATTCTTCGCCATCGTCGCACAGACTGCGATCAGTGCCACATATAAGAATACAAGGGTTACGATCAGACCCAGAAGCATCGCCATCTGTCCCGGTGTAAACCGAAGCTCCTGCCCGGTCATTGCTCCCAGCGTCCGGTATACCATCGGCATAGCAAAGATCATAGCACCACCGTAGACCAGTGCAGAGAGTCCGGATAACACCATCAGGGCAAATAATTTACCATATACAATATAACTCCGCTTCACCGGTGTCACCAGCATCGCTGCGATAGTACCGCGTTCCTTTTCTCCGGCAAAGCTATCCGCTCCGAGATTCATAGCGCCTGCGAACAAAAGCACCGTGATCATATAAGGAATCGCATAGCCCAATGTCTTTCCCTGCGCCCGGTTATCATTCTGGATCACGGAATGGTCATTCGTCTCATCTACCGTAAATATCTTAATCTGATCCAATGATCCCAGCCTCTGTTCCAGCAATCGATTGCGATAGGGTTCCAGGATTCCGTTTAAAAAATCACTTCTTGCGTTATCGGAATAATCCTCAGATGGATTATAGAAGGTCTGCACATCCGGCACCGAATCTCCGACCGTATAATCACCCACGGTCTGTTCAAACGATTCCGGAAATACGATCAGCAGATCCAGATTGCCCGTATAAATCTGATCCTTGGCAGTATTCATTGCTTCAGTCTCCTTAGCCAGCGCAGTCTGCTCATCCAGATCAGCCTCCGCATTGTCCTGCCATGTGATCTGATACCGGGTACCATTTATTTCATAAAAGCTATGTGCATCATCCGACTGCAGATATGCTGCCAGATATGTCTGAAAGCTTTCCGGTGCATGTCTGACAATGACCGTAGCCTCGTGTGCCTGTTGATCGTTCATCATGGATACTGCCAGAATACCGATCAGGCCATACATACCCACTACCAACAGAGCCGGAAGTATAAATAGTCCAAAAATCATTTTTTTATCTGAAAATACACGATATAGTTCTTTCCTGAACACGATTCCGATTGCTCTCATGCTTCTACCTCCATCACCCGGCGATAGATTTCAAAAAATGCATCTTCCAGATCCTCTGCCCGGTTCTCCTCCAGTGCTTCCTGCAGTGTTCCCTGAAATACACAGGAGCCGTGAATAATCATTGCCATACGATCACATAGTTTCTGTGCTTCTGACATGATATGCGTTGATATAATGACCAGCTTTCCCTGATCCCGCAGCAGTTTCAGATAATCAGTCACTGCCCGTGCGGTAATAATATCCAGACCATTGGTCGGTTCGTCAAAAATAATGATCTGTGGGTCATGAACCAGACTGACTGCGATTGATGCTTTCTGTTTCATACCGGTAGATAATTCTTCAATCCTTTTATTTTCAAACTCCGTAATTCCAAAATATTCAAACAATTCCCCGCGTCTCGCTTCAATCTGTTCATCTGTCATTCCACGCAGCCTGCCAAAAAAGCGGAATAAATATTTCGGGCTGAAATGCGGATCCAGCTTTACCTCATTCGTCAGAAATGCCGTTATTCTCCGCACTTCTTCCCCATCCTTTACCGTATCCCAGTCATCAACCGAAATCGTCCCCTCCGTCGGATTCAGTAAGGTAGAGATGCATCGGAGCAGTGTTGTCTTTCCTGCACCATTCGGTCCCAGAATCCCAAAAATTTCACCATTCTGAGCCTGCAGGGACACATGGCTGACCGCTACTTTTTTGTTCGATTTTGTCTTTTGTTCTTCCATCTGTCTGCGATTCAGCTTATATACTTTTGTAACATCTTTTATTTGAATCATATTTAATGCCCGTATTCCTTTCTTTTCGCCTAGTAAAAAAGCCACTGCACACTACCTTTGCAATGGCTTATTTCTCATTCGGTTTAATTGTCGTATCTCCCGGTTTTACCAGGTTTAACAGCTTGCGGGCAGTTTCTTCGACAAAATCATCTGTCTGCTGATATGCCTCCTGTTTCTGAAGCTGCTGTGTCCGATTCTCCTCATCCTGCTTTTTGTCTTCCAATAATGCAATCTCTTCTTCATTCGCCTGTGCCTGTTTACTTAAGGAATGATATTTAACAAAAAGAGCGGCGCATAAAATCAGTAGGACGATTGAAATCACAAATACACCTTTACGATAGTTGTGCTTTACCGTATTTTTTCTACTCATTCTTACCTTCCTTTGCATCCGGATTCTTATCCTTTATTGTACTTCGTTTCGATATCTTTTTCAATGCTATTTTGACTTTTCTACAAAGAATCCGGATAGCACCACACAGATACGGGCTGATTCCCCAGTTATATAAACCGGCTCCGCAAGCCATTCCCAACAATATATAGATCCGGACCTGTCCCTGCATATATCGGTATGTAAATGCCAGAATCACGCATCCGCATGCCAGCCCATATAGAAGATCTTCAACTGCTACCATCCAGACTGCATGTTTCTTCAATATCCGAAGTATCCGGAAAAAATCATAATATACTACCAACAGCATTCCCCAAAAGGCACTGATCAGAAAAGCCTGTAGTTCCTGTTGTATCTCTACCGGCATATATTATCGGAACAGCCTGCCAAATAAACCTCCGGCTGATGCTGCTTCCTTCTTATTGGCATAATTCAGGGCGTCAATCATTCCATCAATTTCCACTTCGCCCTTTTCCAGGTTCAGGCTGGTCACATGCAATCCTGTGCCCCTGATTACAAGCTGCCCCAGATCTGTGTCCAGACTGATTTCTGTTTCATTAAACCCCTGAACTTCCTGAACTCCGGTTATTGTTCCCACACTCCGGTTCAACAAGCTTACCTTCTGCGGTCTTCCACTGACACGTTCCTCCATAGAACTCCCCCCTTCCCATTGCAATATATGAAAAGGAGTTCTCGTTTATGCTTACAGATACCGGAACATTTCTTTTGCTTCTTCCTTCTTTACAGTTTCTGCCACCTGTGTCACTTCTACCTTCACGGATTTATTTCCGAACTGGATCACTATCACATCTCCAACCTTTACATCATAAGAAGCCTTTACAACCTTGTCATTTACGATTACACGCCCTGCATCACAGGCATCATTGGCAACGGTTCTTCTTTTAATTAATCTGGATACTTTTAAATATTTATCTAATCTCATATCTGCCCTTTCCTTATTTTGATTCATTGCTCACAGACCGGACGAAGCCCGCTTCGCCGGTTATCGCGGCAGTCGCCAAGGTCCCATGCAAGCATGGGCTTTGGCTCGTTGCTCGCGTAAATGAGAAAAGACCACCCATAGGTGGTCTTCTCAAAAACTTGATTTCAAATCCTTGAAATTATGCGTTTACCATATCCTTTAATGCCTTACCAGCCTTGAACTTAGGAGTCTTGCTGGCTGCAATAGTCATGGTCTCACCTGTCTTAGGATTTCTGCCTTCACGTGCAGGTCTGTCAGCTACCTCGAAGGTACCGAATCCAACTAACTGGATCTTCTCACCCTTCTTTAATTCATCTGCTACAACCTCTGTGAAAGCCTTAACTGCCTTCTCTGCATCCTTCTTAGATAATTCTGTCTTTTCAACGATAGCTGCGACTAATTCTGTCTTGTTCATCGAAAAAATCCTCCTCTACAATAAATAATAATCTACTACACTTCTGTGTCAAGTGTCAGTCTTGCCAGCCTTTTATAAGGCAACACCTAAATACATTTATACAATTATACTCCATGTTTGTCAAGGAAAAGCTATAAATTTCCCGGCTTCTCCCCGGTTTTTTTACGTTTTTTATCAGCCTTCCATCTGCTTTCCCAGAAAATTGGCAGCAATCACAGCTGCTTTTTGCTCTGCTTCCCCTAAGACTTCCGATTCCGTTCTGCTTAAAATAATTACAGCTCCGATGGCATCTCCTTCGCACAGGATTGTCTGCACGATCTCGCCATAATATTCTTCGTCACTATTTGATAAAATCCGGATATATTTTTTCTCGCCTTTCCGTGCCAGAATCGCTTCCCTGTCATTAATAGCCTCTTCTAATTCTTTATGAAGTACCTTTCCTATAAAATCCTTCTTAGGTGCTCCTGCCACTGCAATGATCTGATCCCGGTCAGAGACACAGATAGCGTGTCCGATAATCTGCGCCGCTGCCTCAACATACTGCTGGGCGAATGCTCCCAGTTCACCGATCGGAGAATATTTCTTAAGGATGATCTCACCATCCTTATCCGTAAATATCTCCAACGGGTCGCCTTCCCGGATTCTTAAGGTTCTCCGGATTTCTTTCGGAACCACTACCCGCCCCAGATCATCAATACGGCGAACAATACCTGTTGCTCTCATAATCTTCCTCCAATTTTCTTCTATATATTAGATTTGGAGTTAGTATGTGACAAAACAGGAAGAATTATTCCTGCAACAACCAATCTGCTATATCATAAATCTCAATTCCCTCATAACTATATTTCGGATGCTTTGTTCTGGCAATAATCAATTTCGGATAAGCATCCCGTATCTGAAGAAGCGGAGATACTTCTCTGCTAAAAGTCTCCTGCCCGGATATATTATCACTCACCTGAATATAAATTTTCTCACTGCCTCTTTGTGCTACAAAATCGATTTCTTTCCGGTACAACTTTCCTACATAAACATCATAACCACGACGAAGCAACTCAACACATACGATATTTTCATAAACCCTGCCATAATCCATATTTCTGCTTCCTAGAACCGCATAGCGGATACCGCCGTCACAAAGGTAAAATTTTTCAGAATTTTCAAGATATTTCTTTCCACGAATGTCATAACGCTTAATATCATAAAATACAAACGCGTTACACAGATATTTAATATACCTGCCAATCGTTACATGATTTGTAGGTGTATCATTCGCCGTCAACAGCTGACTTACTTTATTGGGCGAAGTCAGATTACTGATATTATCCATCAGAAACTCGCTTAGTCTTTGCAAAACCAGTGTGTCCGGCAAGGCATATTTCTGTACTAAATCTCTTGTTATGATAGTTTCATAAACCTCTTTAATATAATTTGTCCGGTCTTTCTCTGTTCTATAAGCATAAGAGCAGGCCAACCGCCCTTTGATGGAATACTCATCAAACAATTTATCCTTGTCCTGAATATCTTCATTGTACTTACAATATTCCTGAAAACTAAACGGAAATACATGAATTTCAATGTAACGCCCGGTAAAAAGAGTTGCTAAATCTGCACTTAGTAAAAACGCATTCGATCCTGTCACATAAATGTCATATTTGCCTTTTGAGTATAGACTATTGATTGCCAGCTCAAAATGAGGACACATCTGAACTTCATCCACAAAGAGATAATTTGTTTTTTCTGCCTGATAGTGTTCCTCCACATAAGTGTGCAGTCCATGATATTCCTTAATATCTTCATAAGCCAAGTCCATAAAATCAATAAATATAATATTGATATTTTCAAAATGGCCTTTCAGATAGTCGATATATGCCTGCATCAACTTTGACTTGCCGGAACGACGGATACCTGTAATAATCTTAATGTCAGGTGTTCCGTTCAACTCAATAATTCTATCTAGATACTTTTCTCTTGTAATGGTTTTCATATAGCCACCCACTTTCAAAAGTTGAATTTTTTTTATTTTTTGAAACTGCTCTACAATGTTTATTATACCGGATGCAAATAGTATATGCAAGCTACCGGTTTCAAAATGATAATTTTTTTTATTTTTTGAAACCGAGCAAAAAAGGTAGAACCAAACAGCTGAACTCCGAATCAAGTTACCGATTCTTCAAGGCTGATTTAGTCCTACCTAAATTTTTATATTAAGTTATATATTCGTAATTCCTTTATAAACCAAACTGTTTCATAATCTTCTGGAACTCCGGACATCCTGCAAACTGTTTCATTACCAGCTTTCTGCTGGTTCCTGCCTGCAGCCGTCCTACCCAGTAATTCAATCCGGCAGCATCTGCTTCGCGACCCATAAAGGTACGGTACAATACCTTTACATATTCGCGATCACTTAATCCCTTCTTCATCATCTCATCTGAGAAGATAAACATCTCTGCTACCTGTGTTGGAGTTTTCTTCTTTGTATTGATTTCCTTTGTCCAATATGCCAGTCCGCCTGCATCCGGAACTCTTCCTAATGCTTCTGTATAAATTCTTGCAACAAACGCCTCCGTCTGGGATGCTACTACCTGAATCTTACAGGTTGCCTTCTTGCCACTGCCGTCCTTTGCGGTACAGGTAATAGTAACGGTTCCTGCTGCCTTTGCAGTTACCTTGCCACTGCTGTTGACAGTTGCGATTCTTGTATTTGAAGACTTCCACGTCACACCTTTATTGGTTGCATTTGTCGGCTTCACGGTTGCATTTAACTGCAGAGTTTTACCCTTTAATATGGTTGCATTTTTTCTATTTAATGTAAGCTTGGTCACCTTGACTGCCGGATTCTGAACTGTGATCTTGAACGTTGCTGTTTTTCCACTGCCATCCTTCGCCTTGCAGGTGATTGTTGCGGTTCCGGCGCTCTTTCCGGTAATCACACCGGTAGAACTAACGGTTGCCACTGCAGTATTGTTGCTTGTGAAGTTTAAACTCTTATTGCCTGCATTGCTTGGTGCGATCGTATAAGAAAGCTTATAAGTCTTTCCCTTTGTAATCGTTGCTGACGTACTAGCAAGCTTAATACTGCTGATCTGCTTCTGCCATCTTGCATAGTATTTTACAACTCTTGGGCTGCATTCCTTTGTGCCGGTCAGATCCAGCTTCTCTCCATCCCTTGTATAATAGCCATCAAAATAATAACCGGTCTTTTTCGGATTCATTACTTCGGAAAAACTGGCTGGCACGCTATTATAGCTATCAGTGCCATTCCATTTATAAAATCTTGCAGCCGAATACAGCTCATTATAATGCATTTTCACAAAATAATGGTCTGTTTCTGATGTATATAAGTAAACCTGTGTTTCTTCTTCCGCCAGTGTTGGCCAGATAGAACTATACTTTCCTGTATATTCCGTATACAATTCTCCATTCATTTTACATGGAACCAGCCGGAACTCAGTCTCGGATTCATTCGATAAGCCCTCAAAATCATCCAGATTAATATCCACCCGCTTGCGATAGTAATCCGGACCGGAGCTTTCCAATGTTGTGCTTGCTTCTATCGTTCCAAGTTTCTTCCATCCTTCTGTCGTTTTCACATAAAATGCAAAGTAATTATAGGCATGGTTTTTTGTCTGGGCACCGACCGTATATACATTCGGTGCTGACCAGTATCCATCCCACAAATCCGCCTGCACGCTTCCATATACTGCATACAGATTAATATCCTGATCCAGATTTTCCAATTCGGATCTTGTGATCATCTCATCCGGATCATCATTCTTTCTGGACCATCCAAGGAAGTCGTAGCCGGAAGCTGTACATGTCGGAAGCACATATCCGCCATTTATATAATCCTGCTTTGTCATCTGACCGGTACTGCAACTGCCGATACCGGAATGGAGATATATATTATACTGCTGTACCGGAGTGGTATTATGCAATACATATACCTTTCTTGTAGTATGTGCGCAATCATCAAAACCATAATAGCTGATGGTTGAATCCTTTTTGCGGCTGTTGGTCTGCGTGACCTGAATCTCATTCTTACTATTCGTCACATTCGTTACGATTGCCGCATGCTTCCAGTGATAATTATTATCTGTATCTCCTTCCGGACAATACCAGATGATCACATCACCTACAGATACAAACGAATTATCACTATAATAATACCGGTTATAGCTGCGTGGGGTTAATTCTATCCTCTGAAATCCCAGTGTCTGCAGCGAATTCATAAGAGTTCCGACTTTTCGGTTAGATCTAACGTCTAAGCTTGTAAGACCTGCATTATACAGACAGCTTGCTACAAATCCTGCACACCATTCACCGGAGGTGCCGTAATGACTGTATGCATAGCTTTTCGCTGCTTCCGGATTATAATTTGCCACCTGTGTTGGATCAAGCTCCTGGTTCTCTTCCGGTTCCAGTTCCTGCTGAACCTCATCTCCGGGAGTGATCATTGTTTCCGTAGCTCCTTCCATTTCTTCTGCACTTGCGATTCTCATCGTGTCCGGTGCCATGGTAACCAGCATTGCCATAGTCAGGACCGTTGATAAAATTCTTGCGCCTTTGAATCTCATGCCTCTTCCTCCTTTGTAATAACTTTTTGCATAGCTGAATTTACTATAAACCTCCTGTCTGCCATACGTCAATTTGTTTTTTTACACTGGTTTTTTCAATTACAAAGAATACGATTGTTTTACTGCTTCCAAAACCGAAGATGATTCCTGTACATACGGTCAATTTCTGTTCTTTTTTATAAAAAACCGGATTCTCGCTACAATGGATTGCCTGTTATTCCTTTTTTCTGTATGCTGATAACAGAACAAGACAGGAGGTGGCTTTTATGGATAAAAAAGCAACGGGAGAACTGATCCGGATAGCCCGGGCAGAAAAAGGATACACACAAAGTGAATTAGGAAACATTCTGGGAGTCTCTAATAAGGCTGTATCCAGATGGGAAAACGGTGACAGTTTTCCGGACATCGGCATTCTAGAAAATCTCTCCTCTACTCTGAACATTGAGATTGGGGCACTGATAACCGGCGAAAAAAACAACGCTCCTTCCACACACATGCTCCATGAACTTTTACGGATTGCTAAAATTCAGGCCGTCCGGAAAAGCCAGTCCTTTATCTGGGGAATTGCCGGTGCAATCATTCTGATATTCCTGCTGATCAGTGGATATCTTACTATGATTGCAAATCATATATCCCTTCCATGGCTTTTATACTGTGGCAGCCTGCTTCTGTTCAGCATCTTTTTTGTCGTGAAATCTAAAATTCAGGTGCAGTCTTTTCTGCCATCTGAAACCAAGACCCGGAAGCTGATTCCAGCCATATTAATAGCCTTATTGTTATATCAGATCGTATCTTATGGCCTTATCTGCCTGAGTACTACTTCTGAACCCCTTGCCCGGTTATTGCAGAATCTTCCTCTTGGATTTCTGCTTAATCTGCAGTTGATCGCAGGCTATCTGATTGGACTTCTTTTATTAATTATTACCTATATTCGGAGCATAAATCAGCAGTGCAAAACTGCAGCCGCTCCTCTTCTTGCCAACGGACTGGTCCATTTATGCCTGATTTATTCCGATCTGCTACATCGTTTAACAGACGTCAGTCAGTTTGCCAGTCATTATGCACTCGGCACCGGCCTTGTAGTCATCATCATACTGATAACTCTTTTTCTGTGATTTCATAGCGAGACCGGAGCTTAGTATTCACCGGTCTCCCGTGCCACTGCAAGCAACTCCTCACTATCACATCCGATAATCTCCATAATGTCCGCATGCGTATATCCATGTGCCAGCATACGTTTAATAATCTGAATACTTTTTTCCCGCTGTCCTTCTTCTCGCCCTTCTTCTATGCCACTATCATACCCCAGCTTCCGTTCTCTACTGATCATATCCGCTAACGCTTTACACATATCCACAACCTCCTGTTCCGTATTGATCTCTATCTCTGCACCTGTCACCAGATTTAACAATTGTACTGCTTCCTGTTCCATCCGGTTAAACCGGTCCGCATCCTCCTTCAGGGTCTGTCGCAGCTTCTCCTCATCCTCCGAATACTTGATGAAGCTCAGAACCTCCCGCATACTGCTGTGAAACTGCTTCAGTTCCTCGGTGGATAACTCTGCCGGTGCAATTACATGTATCTTATAATCCTATACATATTTCAGAACCGCTGGGTCTTTTATGTCCAGCATTTCATGAATGGATCTCGGTCCATCCCATGGCCGATTCTGAAACAGGATCACGATCGTAATCACCGGAAGCAACTTATCCCTACTGTCAATGCCGGATAAAAAGTCTCCGCTGTCCGGACTCTGCCTCTCTTTCCTGCGACTCCGGATTTGATTGACCTGTCTCATATACCGCATGGAATCATTGAGCATATTCCGGACCGGCATCGCATAATGTACCTCTGACTGATTCTCCAGACTTATCAGCATATAAACTGCGTCCTGTCCCTGACGAATGGTTATCTGCTTTGACACATCCCGGTATCTCTGCTGAACCACATAATCCTTCTGCCTGTGTCTTCTTACATTCTTTCTGGTATTCCTTCCATTTCCCACCTGCCGATCCATGGAATCTGCAGATGCCACAGACTCCACAAACAGATCTATATCCGTTTCTTCCTCTAAAAACAGCTCTTCGCCGCTGACCTCTTTCAAATGCTCCGGTCCTACAATCTCTGCCCCATCATATAGAATATAATTTACAATATCCGCAAAGATTCGATTATTCTCTGTATATAGCTTCTCTGCAACATCCTTCTTTCCCAATCTGTGTCCTCCTTCACCCTGTCCGGACTCCGGAAGCACTCCTCATCAGTTTCACCATACTAGGAATCGCTGCCTGTCATGTTTCCAAAATCCTGCTTCTGTTTCATGAAATTTCGCAAGACTTTCTTCTTAGAACCATACAAACCGCTCCTGACTATAGAAACTGTCTCTTATACACATCTCCGAGCCCACGAGACTCCTGAGCATCTC
>ENA-OZGO01000547-OZGO01000547.1-human-gut-metagenome-genome-assembly--contig:-NODE-547-length-17194-cov-4.972752_pt1 | contig 17194 bp, 20 predicted proteins | sample MGYA00244658_ERZ653662 | MGnify/ENA primary metagenome ERZ653662 (study PRJEB26926, sample SAMN06165217) | human gut metagenome | biome: ENVO:00009003; feature: ENVO:2100002; material: ENVO:00002003... | reverse complement strand
TCGCCGACCCCTACAAGCCGCTCAACGAGGTCTCGAAATACATAACTCGCGACTCCCAGTCGGCGGCGCTTCGGTGATGCTGCCCGCCTTTTACAGATAGATTTCGGATACTGCGGCGCGGCTATTGAAAGCTTGATTATAAAGACCGGTTGGGTCGCTTGCTTTTACCTTGCTACAGCTAAAGTGATAAGCCCCCCGATTTACATCCCGTTTGTCGTCGTAAAGAGACAAAGTCGGCGCGAATGCCGCCAATTACAAGGCTTTTGAGATTTACTGTCCGTTTTTTGACACACCTGCCGTGATAGAATAGAATCAGAAAATAAGGAACGGAGAGATACATATGAAATTCAAGATAGGTTTTACCGCTGAGAAAGAGACAGAGAAGAAAGCTCCCGAGACCGAGACAAAAGCTCCCGAAGAGGCTCCCGCGAGGGAATCGCTCGTAAGGGTCTATTTCCCGCAGCGCGGCTTCGACTGCACATATTACAACAATCTTTTCGACCTGCATGTCGGCGACCTCGTCTATGTTGACGGCAAGCTCGAGGGCAAGCGCGGCAAAGTTATCGATGTGTCATACACATTCAAGATAAAGCTGTCCGACTACAAAAGAGTAATCGCAAAAATCGACACGGATATCTCCGGCGAGTTCTGCTATGTCGGCGACGAACTGTTCTCTTTTGACAAAAATACCGTGCCGTTCGGAAAGATACTCCCCTACTTCAAAGCTCCCGCCAAGCCCGACGAGGAATACGCGAGCGCGAAAGAAAACAAGTTCTATAGCCTCGACGATCTCGAGGGCATGGGAGCATACGAGCACACGATAATGGTAGGCAAATCCGACTTCAACTGCGGCGAGGTCCTGTATCTCAGCGTTGAGGACGGCAAGGGACACGCGATAGTAGGCACAAACGAGCTGCACGAAGTTGAATTTGACTACAAGAACGGCATGATTGCAAACATCACCTGCGACTGCTGGGCGTGCGGCATCTGCAAGCACGGCGTGGCGGCTGTTTTCGCGCTGAAATCAGCGCTCGAAAAAATCGAGAAGCATTTCCCGGAAAAAATTGAAGCAAGCGGGTATTTTGCCGTTATGTCGAAGAACACGTTTATGAATGTCATCGCCTCGCTCGGTGACGACAGCGTCGGAAGTTTTGTTATAAAGAAGAACTAGACCTTTTGCTTTTGCATCACTTTCGACAAAAATCGCATCGTTTTTGCAGTTAAGTTGACAATTTTCTCTATAAAATGTATGGTGAAACAAACAAAATATGGGAAGTGAGACAATGGAGCCTAAGGCTTTCAGCAGTTATCACAAAGTCGCCCTCCCCACGGAGGGCGTGGATTGAAATTTTCGCACAAGGCAGCGGCACGACCCGGACAATTGTCGCCCTCCCCACTGTCATTTACATCTTACACCGCCGTCGGAAATTCATCAATAGAATTTTGTCTTGGGCTTATCCACTGTCCGATATATTGTCCTTTGCTCATAATATTTTACCAAACGCTTGACTTCGCGTTTGCAGCTATGCTATATTCTGAACGGAAAGGGCGAACGCATGAGGCGTCTTGGGCGTAGACTGCGGGTCTTCGGACATGTTCAGTACTTGTGAGACCCTTTCTTTGCGGAAGGGGCGAACGCATGGGGCGTCAGGGACGTAAGCTGCGGGTTGATACATGTTCAGCACTTGCGAGACCCCTTCTTTTTTTGATAAATATAACCGCCAAGCGAAAGCAAGGCGGTTTTGTCATATTAACAGCATCAGGAATTAATGAATTCGTAAATATCTTTTGCTGCGATCACTTTATATTTCCCGGTAAACACATGAGGCTGACCGTTATATATTATCATCCGGCAATGATTCTTATCAATGCTGTTATAATAGTCACAAAGCTCTATTGAGTATTTATCCGGTACCACCTTGTCGCTATCACCCTGAAGAAGCAAGACGGGATTTTTATATCCGTTTACATCATATTCAGCACCGATCTCATAAGCCTGTTCGTTAAGAAATATAGCCGGATACTGCAATATTATGCCCTTTATATCGTCTGTATGAGTAACCGCACAGGTTGCAACGGTAACCCCTCCCATGCTGCTTCCAAGCAAATAAATATTATCTTTATCGACAAAATCCTCAGACTTGATTTTCTCTATTACCGCATTCAGATCTTCAACCTGCAAAAGCACTTTCTTCATATAAGCGCCATTGTCGCTCATATCAGTTCCTTTAAACCATATCGTCACTCCTTAAATTCAATTGTATATAAATCGAATGTGCCTTTACCCGAAAAGTTAATTGACAGCGTTTGACTGTTCGCGTCATGAACCTTATATTGCATAATTATTTTGCTTCTGCCGCATGGGGTTATCGCCGCAGACGCTATTGGAATACGGTTGGCGAAAACAACGATTTTTCCGTCAGCGTGCGAATCAATATCAAGGATAATCTCGCCGGTATCACTTACGAAGTCAAACCATTTGTAACAGACAGCGGTTCTGCGGTCAATATCCGCAATATATCTTTCGCCGCGGCAATCGGTGATTTTCGGAATATTTCCGTTATATCGCCTGTTGGATATATGCGGCATTCTACCGTTTGTTATATTGCAAGCAATAACTGCCGGATATATCCCGCTCGCCGACAAAGGCTTTGCTTCAAGTCCGCTGCTGCTGATTTCAACCTGGCAGATGCTTGAATCCTCATTAATTTTTATCGGCTCGGCGCAAGCCTGTCTGCTGTAATCGCTCGCATGAGTCAATCTGTGATAAAAAACATACCATCTGCCGTTTATGAATTCGATGCTGCCATGTGTTGTGCCTGTCACATTGAGACGGTCTTTTTCTTTGCGACCGTCAAATCCGACATCACCTGTTGAGACAATAGTTCCACCGTATTCAAAGTTCCTGTCAGGCTCTTTGCTCACCGCATAGCAAAGCTCGTGATTTTTCTGAGAGGAATATATGAAATAGTACATTCCGTTTATTTTACGAATAGATGAACCCTCAAAAAATGCATGATTTTCGAACGATGTTCCCTTGGTTTTTTCCGGGATTATCCTCACCGCCGCCGTCTTGACCGTCTGCATATCGTCGCAGAGAATCACCGTATTCGCGCCCCATATCCCCGGCTCCGAGGTTATCTCGGCCTTGCTTTTGCCGTAAATTTTCTCAAAAATCGGCGATGCGGCTTTTCTCGCAAAGCGCGGCAGGCACATACCCTTGGGCATAGAGGTTCCGTAATAGAGACGTATCACTCCGCCGTCATTTATAACTGCAGGGTCGAAGCAGACGAATTTGTCAAACGGCGAGCCGTCGCGGTTTTTCACATAGCCGAGATATTCGTATTTTCCGTCCGGCTTATCGCATACTGCGACGCTGACGGGACCGTTATATCCGCCGCTTCCCTTTTCTCCGGCAAGGCAGTAGTAGAGATAATATTTTCCGTCGTTGCCGCGGACAACATCGGGTGCATACATATACGGTCTTTCGTTTGTGTAAAGTGCATCCTGTTTGGAGCAATAATTTATGCCATTGCTGCTCCAGTTACTCAGATTGTCTATCGGCGCGGAAAAGAATTCATAGTCAAGCTCACAAAAAGTATTGCCGCCTTCTCTGTCGTGGCTTCCGAACAGATATACCCTGCCGTCAAAAACGTGCGGCTCGCCGTCGGGAATATATTTGTCGAGCGGCAAGATCGGATTATAAGCATATTTCTTCATACTTTATTCACCCCACAAGTTTCTTGTATAACTTAATTATACAAACACCGAGTCTGATTAACAATCATCAGTTTGGATATTAATTGATATAAAACCAACACTCATATCATATAACGATTTGATAATGCAATTAATTTTATCTGCCGCTTGATATCTCGTTTCTCTGGAAAGCGTGCTATTTCGTCTGTCGTCCATGATTTTTGTAAAAGTTTCATATAATTATGTATATAAATTTTATCTTTATGTTGAATTTGTATTGCTTTTTGAGTTTTGTTCCCGTATAATGGAGCTTGTCTGATACGACAGAATATCTGAAAGGTGCCGAATTATGAACACCGTAATAATAATTCTGCTTGTTGTGCTCGCGATAGCCGTTGTGCTGCTGTTCGCGATATGCGGCTTCCTGTTCAATCAGGTAATATGGTATAAGCCGATAAAGCTGCCCGCCGCAAAAGGCGAGGTTGAGGATGACTTTGCAAAAGATCACAGAAAAGCCGAAGAAGAGTTCGGGAAAATGCCGTTCGAAAAGCTCACGCTTACGGCATCGAACGGCGAAAAAATATATGCACGCCTGCTCCTGCCCGAGAAGAGCAACGGGCGCATGATAATCGCCTGCCACGGGGCGCACAGCTCAGGGATATGCGAATTCTGCTTCTCCGCGCCGTACTTTCACCGCATGGGTTATACAATTCTGATGCCGGAGCACCGCGGCTGCGGCGAGAGCGAGGGAAAATTCTTAGGCTACGGCACGCACGAATCAAAGGACACTTTTCTTTGGATAGACTGCGCCCGCAAACGATTCCCGGAGCTCGACATATTCCTGCTCGGCGTGTCGATGGGCAGCGCGACGGTTCTAATGATGAGCGACAAAATAACCGACCCGATGGTCAAGGGAATCATCGCGGACTGCTCCTACACGAGCGCATGGGATGAATTCGCCTATCAGCTCAAAAATCCGTTCGGGCTCCCGGCGTTCCCCCTGCTATATATATTCGACCTGTATTGCCGCATAATCTGCAAATATAGCCTGCGCGACGCGTCGCCGATAAAAGCCGTTCGCGGCGCGAAAGTGCCGATACTTTTTATTCACGGCGCAAAAGACGCGCTCGTGCCCGTAAAGATGCAGAAAGAGCTGTTTGACGCGTGCCCGACCCAAAAAGAAATGCTGACGGTCGAAAATGCGGTTCACGCGCAGAGCTATTATACCGATCCGCGCGCTTATGAGGCGGCGGCGGAAAAATTCATAAACGAATGCGAAAACACTGAAAATACACCTGCGCTTTCCGCGCCCGGAGGAGGAAAACAAATTGGCTAACAACGAAAGGCTGAAAGAAAAACGATACGTCGGAGTAAAAGAAACGGTTATCTACGGCGTAGCAAACGGCGGTCAAGTCATCGGATACAACATGGTCCGCATGCAGCTGACGTTCTTCCTTGTAACCGTTTTCGGCATACCCGAGGGAGCGGTTGCAACGATGATAACCGTTATGGGTATCTGGGATGCACTCAACGACCCGCTGATGGGAACCCTTGTTGACAAGACCCGCACAAACTTGGGAAAGCTCCGCCCGTATCTGCTGTTCGTGCCCATTCCGCTCGGAATAGCGACAGTCGTATTCTTCGGCGGCGCCGAATTCCTCGCGGGAGTTCAGTCGACGACGCTCAAGATAGTCTATATGTGCGTCACATATTTCATCTGGGAGTTCTTCTATACGATAGGCGACATTCCGTTCTGGGGTCTGTCCGCCGCCATATCCCCGAACCCCATCGACAGATCGAACGCCATCACCTCCGCCCGCTTCATTTCGAGCATAATCGGCGGACTCGTCACTCCCATAATCTCGCTGTTCATCGACCTGAGCAACAAGGGCGTTATCGGAATCAATATGCGCCAGCTCTTCCTTGTCATGGGAATTGTCGCTGGCACTGTCGGCATGGGACTCTTCTCGCTCTCCGGCATCTTCTGCCGCGAGCGCGTGGTTCAGAATTCCGACGAGCCGAAGGTTCTCGACTGCTTCAGATTTCTTTTCAAGAACAAGCCCCTGCTTCTCATAGTCTGCTCCAACATTCTCGCAACCGTCGGCGGAGTTACCGACACATTCGCGCAGTATTTCTACATATTCTCCCTCGGCGCGGCGAGCTGGGGCACGATAATCGGAATCCCCGGAGTTATTTCCGGATTTTTGACTTATCTGCTGCTGCCCGCTCTCGAGAGAAGATGGACGTCGAAGCAGATAGTCGTTCGCACAACTATTCTCAAGGCACTCGTCGGTACGACCACCTTCCTAATCGGCATGAAATTCTATCGCAACCCGGCGGTCATTGTCCCGCTGCTTATGATTCAGGGCTTCATCTTCAGCTCGCTGACGAGCATAAACATGGTCGTCCCCACAAAGATGATAGGCGACACTGTCGACTACATGGAGTGGAAGACGGGCGAAAGAAACGAGGGCATGGCGTTCTCGCTGCTGACCTTCATCAGCAAGCTCACGGGCTCGCTCTGCACGGCTATCGCAACGGCCATAATCCCGGTCATCGGCCTTGTCACCGTTCAGCTCGCGGACAACTCGCTTCAGCTTGTTGAAAACCCGCAGATAAACACCCGTTTCTGGCTCTGGGCTCTGGTCACCATACTCCCGCCCGTGGCGTCGCTCATCTCGCTCATACCCTACAGATTCTATGACCTCGAGGGCAAGAAGCTCAAGGACATTCAGGAAGAGATGATCGCTCGCTGCGAGCTCAACTCGAAGACGATATCCAAGGCGGAAGGAGAGATATAAATGGAACGCAAATGCCCAAAATGCGGCGGTAAGCTCGGAATATTCGACTTAAAGCCCAACTGCCCCCACTGCGGATGCAGCATCATGTACTACGACATGGACAAACGCCTTGAGGAGGACTCGGTAAAGGCCGAAGCCGAATGGCAAAAGCTCGATGAAATACTCGACAAGATAACTCCCGCATTCATCAAGAAAAAGAGAGCCGCGAGAGAAGAAAAAGAGAAAAACGAAAAGGATTCAAGCGAAAAATAATCCTAAAGCAGGCACGCCCGCAGTTATTCTGCGGGCGTATCGCTTTTTGTGGGAATTTGCAACAAATTTTAGTAAAACTGTGGCAAATTCCATAGCAATATGTTAAAATCCGATAAGAACGATGATTTAAGGAGAGGGTATTATGCTTCGCAGACAGATGCAGCTTGATTTTTCAGGAATAAAGACATATTCAGCCGAGGATCGCCACAATCTCGTCACCATAGACAACATGATGACGCCCGGCGTCACCCCGCACGAGGAATACAAATACGAGGGCTTTGACGAGCTTGTTGAGAGAATAGTCAAGGCGCGCAAGAACGGGCGTCCCGTCATATGGAGCATGGGCGCGCACGTTGTCAAAAACCGCCTTTCCCGCTATGTCATCGAGCTGATGAAAATGGGCGTTATCACGCACATTGCCGCAAACGGCGCGACAAGCATACACGACTTTGAACTGGCGTATCTCGGCGGCACCTCCGAGGATGTGCCGACCGCGATCGAGGACGGCTCATTCGGAATGTGGGAGCAGACGGGCGCATGGATGAACGAGGCAATTAAGCGCGGCGCGAAGCTCAACATCGGCTACGGCGAGGCGCTCGGCGAATATATAGACATGCACCCCGAGAAGTTCCCGAACCGCGAGGACTGCATACTCTGGAACGCATATAAACTGGACATTCCCGCGACATATCACATAGCGCTCGGCACGGATATCATCCACCAGCACCCCACCTGCGACATGGAGGCTATCGGCAAATGCTCGGGAATTGACTTCAAGAAGATGGCATACAGCGTGTCGCAGCTTGACGGCGGCGTTTTTCTGAACTTCGGCTCTGCCGTTATCGGTCCCGAGGTGTTCCTCAAGACTCTTTCAATAGCGCGCAACCTCGGCTATCCCACGTTCAACATAACCACGGCGAACTTCGACCTCGTGCGCCTGGGCAACTTCCGCTGCAAGATAGGCTACGAAGATCCGAACTACTATTACCGCCCCCGCAAGAATATCGTCAACCGCCCGACCTGCCGCGGCGGCATGGGCTGGCACTTTGAGGGCGACCATCAGATAACCATACCCACGCTCTATGACAAGCTCAAAGAGCAGCTTTGATTTGAGGTAAGATATGCTTTCAAAAGAACAGGTCAAAAAAATATGCGCCGGCATAAAAAATGCGCGCATAGGCATAATCGGCGACTTCTGCGTTGATATCTACTGGCACGCGGATATGACGAAATCTGAGCTCTCGCGCGAGACTCCGCACTATCCCCTGCCGATAGTCGGCGAGAGGGTCTATCTCGGCGCGGGCGGAAATGTTGCGTCGAATCTCGCGGCGCTCTCCCCAAAAGAGCTTATTCCGATATCTCTTATCGGCGGCGACTGGCGCGGCATGCTCATGGAAGATATATTCGAAAAGAGCGGCATGAACAGGGATTTTGTCATCAAAGCGCCCGACCGCTTCACCAACGCCTACTGCAAGCCCATGCGAAAGGGCATATCGGAGCTTGAATACGAGGATCCGCGTCTCGACTTCGACAACTACGAGCCGATATCAAAAGAGACCGAGGACAAGGTGATTGAAAATCTCAGAAAAATCTCCGGAAATATCGATGTGCTGTGCGTTGCGGATCAGTTCAGATTCGGCATAATCACAAAGCGCGTGCGCGATGAGATAATTGCACTTGCAAAATCGGGGCTCACTGTCATTGCGGACAGCCGATACAACATCGGCAAATACACTGACTGCATATTGAAGCCCAACGAGGTAGAGTGCTGGCGCGCAGTGTATAACAACGAAGGCTACATAAACGCGGGATACGATGAATTTATCGAAGCGGCAAAGCTGCTCGCGAAAAAGAACCGCTCGACCGTGTTCTGCACGCTCGGAAAGCGCGGTTCGATAGTCACCGACGGCGACAGGATGGAGAAAGCCGATGCGGTGCTGTTCGACGGCGAAGTTGATATCTGCGGCGCGGGCGACACCTCGCTCTCCGCATTTTCTGCGGCAATCGCCGCAAAGACCGAGCTCAAAACGGCGGCTCAGTTCGCGGGGCTCGCGTCCGGCGTGACGGTCAGGAAAATCGGCGTCACGGGCACGGCATCGCCCGAGGAAATAGAAGCGCTCGCACAGTAAAAAATAAAACCAAGAGGCACAGGAATGAGTTTTTCAATTGAAACGATAAAAGAATACAGCGGCAGGGGCTTCAAATGCGCACTGTTCGATTTTGACGGCACGATAAGCCTTATACGCGAGGGCTGGCAGAAAGTGATGATTCCGTATTTCTGCGAGGTCATCGAAGCTCTCGGCACAAATGAAAATAAAGACGGAATATGCGAAGAGGTCACGGAATTCGTCGACCGACTGACCGGCAAGCAGACAATATTCCAGTGCATCGCGCTCAACGAGGCAGTTGTTCGCCGCGGCGGAGAGCACGTTGACCCGGGCGAATACAAAAAAGAATATCTGCGCAGACTCGAAACGCGGATAGCCGACAGAAAAAATGGGCTCGAAAGCGGCTGTCTCTCCCCCTCCGATCTCGCGGTCAGAGGGTCAGTTGAGTTCATAAAAGCGCTGAGGAACGCCGGGATAAGATGCTTCCTCGCGAGCGGAACGGACGAAAAAGATGTCATATATGAGGCGTCCTTAATTGGAGTCAAAGATCTCTTCGACGGCGGAATACACGGCGCGAAGGACGCTCTGCTCGACTGCTCAAAAGAGGCGGTTATAAAAAACATGATCGAAGCGCAGAAGCTCGACCCGGAAGAGCTTGTCACATTCGGCGACGGATTTGTTGAGATAGAGCTCACGGCAAAACTCGGCGGATACGCGGTCGGCGTGGCGACAAACGAAAAGACCGGCGACGGAATAGACGAAAAGAAACGGGCAAGGCTCATGTCGGCGGGCGCCGATATGATAATCCCGCACTTCGAGGGCACCGACGCGATACTCAAAGCACTGCACATATAAACACAAAAAAGAACAGGCGTTCTGCGGCAAAACCGTAAAACGCCTGTTTTTTTATAATTCTATCCAATCTTTTGTGTCGTTGTCATACTCATACAGCACCTTGTTCTGCTCATCGTATGCGAGCAGGACATCGTCGCTGTCTTCAAAAGTTATTTTATAGGTCTTGCACTTGACTCCGTTCACGGTCGCGGTCTTGCCTGTTGATGAAAAGCCGTCGCCCAGGTCGGCATATGCGCGAAATTTCGGAACCCCGAGCATCCTTATCGCGTCAAAATCGACCTGAAATTCCGTAGTCTTTGACGCAGTATTTGAAGAACCGGAAGCCCGGCGGGTCGTTTCCGCGCCGCGTGCGGAGGTCGCCTTTGTTGTCTCCGCCTGCGTTGTCGGTTCGGTGGTCGGCTCCGTCGTTTGCTCCTCGGTCGTAGTTTCGGGTGCAGTCGTCGTTTCCGGCTCGCGCGCCACTTTAGCGCATCCGGCAAGAGAGATTGCAGCAAGAAACAGAGTTAAGGCGAACATGATAATTTTTCTGTTTGATTTCATTATTTTTCATCTCCGTGAGTATATTTCAGACATTTTCGCGCCGTTTTATCCGCGCGCCGTCAAATTCATAAACCTCGTCGCAGAGGGTCGAGATATCACCCTCGTTGTGCGAGACTATGAGCATGGTTTTTCCGCTCGCTTTAAAGCTCAGGAAGAGCTTTCGCATCTCCTCGACTGCGTCCTTGTCGAGCGCGTTCATCGGCTCGTCGAGAATCAGTAATTGCTGATTTTCCATTATCGCCTGCGCTATGCCGAGGCGCTGTTTCATGCCGAGCGAATATTTGCCGACCCGCAGCTTTGATGACGGGTCGAGCCCGACCGTTTTCATGGCGGACTCTATCTGCTCTTTGCCGATCTTGCCGCGTATCGAGGCGAGATATTCAAGATTTTTCATGCCGCTGTAATTGGGCAAGAAGCCGGGCGCTTCAATTATAATTCCCGTGTTCTCCGGAAAATCCGCGTCTTTGCCTATCACCTTGCCGTTGACGGTGACCGTGCCGCTGTCGGGCTTCATGAATCCGCAAATAAGCTTTAAAAGTACGGTCTTGCCGCTGCCGTTGTCGCCGACGATGCCATATATCCCGCCCTCTTGCAGCCGCATATTGACATCTTCGAGAACCGTTTTTCCTTTGAAGCTTTTTGTCAGCTTATCTATAACTATAACATCAGTCAAAATAATGTCCTCCTTTCAATGCCCTTCTCTTCACTGCGCCGGAGCAGAAAAAGACAAGGATTATCACCGCCGCGTCTGCCAAGAGCACTGCCGCAGCCGTTTTGACATCGGTCAGCTGTTTTGCCATGCCGTATGCGCCTAGCATGGCGAAGCTGAAGCTTTTCAGCCTCCCGCATATGAGCCCCGTTGTGCCGACAACCGCGATGACGATCGCCGCCGCAGGCTTCTGCCCGAGAAGAAAACGCAGAAGGCACAGCACGCACATTGCCGCACCGAGCGCGAGCGGATATGCCGCCATGCGCATAAGTTCAAAGGCGGAAAGCATTCCGACTTTTTCCGCCGCCGCTGCGCAGACAGCTATGCCGATAAGGCAATAGAGCACACACCAGAGAAGAGCGGACGAAACGGTTTTTATCCACCATTTGAAAAAGCTCTTCGAGCGCGGCAGGACGAAATACGGCATCGCCTCGGAATCGGAAACCGAGCCCGCCATACCGAGAAAGAGTCCCGCAAAAAATGTTCCGAAATAGCGGAAGAAGCCGAAGAGATCAAACTGTCCGCTGTGTTCAACGCCGCCGACGGCTTCGGTGAAAACGAAGAAAAATGTTTCCCGCTCGCCGCCGAAAGACGAGAGCACGCAGACCGTCCATATGAGCAGAGACACGGCGAGATACGGCAGCATATTGAAAAGCCGATGCCGCAATCCCACAAAAAAAGTTATCTTCATATTCGAGTCCCCACTGTTATTTTGAGATCGACATGCCGAACGGCGCGAAGAATACACGCGACAATAATCGCCGCGAGCAGGCAGAAATACGCGCACGAAAAGCCGACCGACGGCAGACCGGCATCCTCTGAGAAACCGTGATTTGAAAAGACGGAAATAAAAAACGGGAGGTACTTAAACCGTATCAGATATGAAATGATATGCTGAGCCGAGAGCACGGCGAAGCCCAGCACGCGGCTGCCGCTTAGATTTATCAAAAACAGAAGCGAGCCGCAGAAAAAGCCGTAGCCGAGATTCAGCACTAAGGCATAGAACGCCGCGAGATACGGCTCTTTGCGGCACTCGTATATATGGATTTTGAGCTCCGCGCAGTTTGCAACTGTTTTTTGGCTCTGAGCGTTCATACATTCATGAATGCCAAATCACCGGTTGCAGCAATTAAAGTTCGCTTTTATTTATTTTTTTGTTTTATTTTTTTACGGTCTTCAATGGTTTTCAGTGTTAGTATTGACGCAACCACTGCAAAGGACACAACCACCTCAATGCATGTTTTAATCAGTTTTATATCATAATCCTTGCTATTGTCAAAAATAACATGCACTGTGCCGTTCGGCTCCGTCATCTCAAAAACAGCGTACGACGGCGATATAGCACTCGCTACTTTTCCGGTGTTCTTCATTTCATAACGAACTCCGTTTTTGACGCGCCGGGTCTTATAAAGCACCTCGTTGCTCCAATACGAACTGTTCGCAGTTGTATCCGGTATTTCATCACAAGTGATATTATTTGCATTCCTGTCAAAGGTCGCTGCAATATCTTCCCTGACAAAATAGACGGCTATGTTATCTCCGTTCCAACCGACGCCGAAACGCCCGCTGCAATCAAGAGTATATCCATAGGCAAACTTCCCGTCTTTGTCATACACCGATATGCTGTTGTGACCATTTTTTGATTCACCGACAATGGCGATATATCCGCTGTCGCTTACATCAAAGCAGGATATCGACTCCCAATCGGGCTCTTTATTTGTCGACTCAAAATTGATACTCCCAAGAAATCTGTTCCTCTCTTCGGCACTCAATTTCGTCGTCGAAAAACCGATATCCAGCGGCAAAGCCGAAACGGTCGCGCTGAAAATAAACATTATGCAGACAAGCGCGGCTGCCGCGCCGCCCAAAAATCTGCCGAATTTATGTATCACTCTGATGCACCTCGCAATCAATATACCCTTATCCCCGCGATATGCGGCTCTTTGCGGCACTCGTCTATATGAATTCTTAGCTCCGTGCAGTTTCTTATCACGCGCATCAGGCGGCATATTTTTTTATAGCCGACGGTCGTGCCGCTGTCGAACACGGCGGTCCTCTCCCCGTCCTCAGCTTTCAATATCGAGATAAACTCTGCGAGCGTTCTCCGAAATATCCTCATTCGTGACTATGCCGAAATCGGCGGCGTTAAATATTTTTTCAGAGTTGTCCTCCAAAAATTCACTGCTAATGAGTCTATTCTATCAGATTGCACGGCTAAGAAGCAAGACGGAAAGACGAAAGAGCGTCCTCTTTTCGGAGAACGCTCTTTGATGCAATTTCACTGTGCTATGCCGGGATATCTTCCAAAAGACTCTCAAGCGCATCTTTTACAAACCCGACCGACTCCTTGTGATACTGCGCCTGCAGGTCTTTGCGGAAGCACGAAATATCCGCATCGCCGCAAATGGCGCGAAGCTGTTGAACGGCGGCGTTTCTCGCATAACAGTCCTCGGAGGATATGTATGATTTTATTTTATTCGCCGCATCGGCTTCACCCAATGCATACAGCGAACAAGCCAATATAGCTCCCGCCCGATCTGATTTTTCGTCTTTACAAGCAGACAGAAGCAGAGCGCGCACCTCGCTCTTATAAGCCGCCGGATTCATTGACGCGGTATCGTACAGTGACGAATACACATATCCGCGGACAAGTTCCGAGCTGTCGGCGATATGCTTTTCAAGTCCGTTTATCGCCTCGCGGCTGTCGGTTCCGCTCAGAGAATCGCAGGCATTGACCCTAACGAGCTCATCCCGGTCATTCAGAAGGCGCAGCAAAATATCTGTATATTCGCCGCACGCACCGCCCAGCACCTGCGCGACTCTGTTGCGAATCTCGGGATTACAATCGCGCGAGAGCCTTTCAAGTTCGGGATATACGGAGCTGTCGATATCTGTACCCTCAAGGTCGTTTAGAAAATCTATCTTTTTGTCGGTTGCGGTTTGCATGGTTTAGAGTTCCTTATAATATTTCACACTGTCAGCGCACGGCCTGTGGTTTTGAGCGCGGACTTGTTGAGTTCATCGTTATCGAGCACGAGCTCGCCGTTGATAAACACTTTCTTTATGCCGAAAGACTTCGTCTGATCGGGCGTTGCGTTCTTAGTATCGTCCTCATCGAACACGGTAAAATCGGCGAAATAGCCGGGTTTTACATATCCGCGGTCTTTGAGCATGAATCTGTCGGCGGTCGCGCCAGTCATGCGGCGGACGGTGTTGGGCAGAGTGTCGCCCGTACCCCTGAGAGAATCGCGCAGGAACTTCGGATAGCAGTCATAGATAGCCGGGTTCTGAACGCCGAAATCCTCGACCCACGCATCGGTCATGTAGAGGCAGTTGGGGTTATGCTCGAACTCGCGGATTATCTCTGGAGTGCTGTACGGTCCCATATTGACCCTGCCCTTGAAGTCGCTCTCTTCGCAGAGTTGGAGATACATATCGAGATCCGATTTCCCGTTCTCCTTTGCTATCTCGTGGACGGTCTTGCCCTCGTATTTCTCATATCCCGGACCGATATACGCTATCTGAATATCCTTGAAGCCGAATCCGAGAAGTATGCTCGTCGCCTTGATGAGTACGCTGAGTTTGAGCTTGTTGAGCGGCTTTTTGCGTTCCTCTTTGCTCATTCCCTGATACCACACGGGGAGCACGACCGTTATGACGGACACGCCCAGAGTTTCGTTATATATATCGAACATCGCGTCGACGCCGTTTTCGCGCAGACTATTCTGAATGGCGACGAACTCATCCTTGTCGCCGAACGACTGGCGGCCGACAAATATCGCGTGTGAATGCTGGAGCTTGAGGTTCGTACCCTTTGATATTTCAACGAGCTCATCCTCGGCTCTGAGCAGATGCGAACGTCCGAAAAGCGAATCGTAGGACATTGAGACTTTGCTCTCCGCCCTCGGATGGACGGTGAGCGGCTTATTATACTTACAGCAGAGCTTGACAACTTTTTTGAGCTCCTCTGTGTCGGCGTAGAGCCCCGGCTCATACATCAGACCGAGCGAGACGCCCGCCGCGCCGTCGCGCAGGTTATCTTCGAGGATGCCGAGCATTTTCTCCTCCTCCTGCTCCGAGAGCTTTCTGTTTTCATATCCGGAAACAGACGCACGCGCCGAGCAATGACCCACGAGCGTCGCGATATTGCAGGGCATATTTCTGTCTATAGCGGCGTTGAATTCTTTTATCGAGCCGTATTTCCCGGTAGTGCCGTTGAAGAAGAAAAGACCGCCGCCTATCTTGTCTTTATAGGGCGTATCATCGTCAAAGCCGATGGCGGAAAGGCCGCAGTTTCCGGTCACGAATGTGGTTATGCCCTGGCGTATAAACGGCTCAAAATATTTGAGCGGTTCCGTCTTTATGGCGAACCAGTCATTGTGGGAAGAGACAGCGATAAAGCCGGAGGCGAGCGACCTGCCCTCGAGGTCGATAACGCTGTCGGCACGGCTCTCGTCAACATCGCCCACTTCAATTATTCTGTCTCCCTCGAACAGAACGCTGCCGTTCACGGCGTCGCTGCCCGTTCCATCGTAGATCCTGCAGTTTTTAAGTAATGTTGCCATAAACTCCACCTCTTCCTTTATATTTGAATAAAAATAGCTTCGGAAATTCAGCCCTCTGCGGGCTTATAGTGGCTCACATTCGCGTTGATGAGCTTATCGTAATCGACAACATGGAACAGCGAGCCGTCCTCCATGGGATAAACGCAGACATCCTCCGCCTCGTTGTCATAGTTCGGGCAATATCTTGTGAACTCCACGCGAACCGAGCCGGTGTTCGGATCGACCGCGATTATCTGCTACTGAGTGCTGTTAGCCGCGTCATAGGAGAGATAAAGCATGCCATTATAGACCGAGCCGCCCTGTATTCTGTCGAGCTTCTCTTCGAGCGGTATCGCGCGCAGGAAAGTCATTGTTTCGAGGTCATATTGAAGTATCTCGCCGACATTGTGGAACTGCAAGGTGTAGAGATATCCGTTTTCCCTGTCTATCGCGCACCACGGGATGCCGTCGGTCAGATACTCGCTCGACATATCATAATATATCCCGGTATATTTGAGCGTTTTGCAGTCATAGAGCAGGATGAAATTATACAGATGCTTTCCGTCAACCTTGCCCTCGACAGGCGCGTATATATAGCCGTTGGCGCAGTCGATGCCGCCGATGTGATTGCTGCCGTATATCCACAGAGAAAACTGCTTTGCTTGCAGCAAAACGGGCGAGACAATTGACGCAAAAGTGCCGTTTTCCGGGAATGAAGCGAAGATATATTCGCTCTCCCCAAGCGGAATGACGCAAAAAGCGCAGGTTCAGTTGCACTGCGGAAGAATTCATCTCGAAACAGTCCCCGGCGAAGCGCTTATAATTGATATTAATATATGAGATGTGCATTTCAATAGATGTCTTGAGATATCTCGATTTAAATATTTGTAAATAAAATATTTATCATTAACTAAAGAAGAAAGTTTATTTCTGATATCATCGGCACTTCCGACTTCGATTGTTGATTTATCAACAACTTGCGTATATACCGAGAAGTTTATTGAACAAGTAGGTCAATGCATCACTCTCCGACGGGAAACCCATGCAACAAAACTCCGTTCCTCTTTCCCTTTCCAGAACTTCCCAACGAAAATAGTTTTTTCTTATGCAATAACCGTCCCTCACATTGTTGTCAAAATCAAACAATACAATATCAGGATTTATTCCGTTCTCTATAAGCTGATCAACAAATTCCTGCCGCGTCATGTTGGCTCTCCTTTATATATCTGCGAGTTCATCATAACATGCAAAAATTATCAAGTCAACATTTCTTTGCCGCTAAGAGTAAAAATACATCTGCGTGTATCAGAGCTACTTATTCCCTTTGGCTGTATTTATGGAGGCGATAAGGATTCTTTTTATCTCGATACATCTATTAAGCATCGTTTTGTCGTCATAATATCCGCTCTCAATCAAAAGTTTCATAATCAGCGAACTTTCTGCCATTTTTCCTCGCTCCTTTACCAAATGCTTTTCTACCTGCGGTAGAAAAGCTACCTTACTTTTTCACTGTTCACTATTACTTTTAACCTTGCCAAAACTCCGAGCAAATCAGTGAAGAGTTAAAAGTGAAAAAGTAAAACTCCCGCGCTAATGCGCAGGAGTTTTGTCTATGGGCTACGAAAAAGATATTTTCGGCAGTTTTGCGTATGACTTCGAACTCTCGCAAAAACTTATATTCGGTTA
>ENA-OZGO01000542-OZGO01000542.1-human-gut-metagenome-genome-assembly--contig:-NODE-542-length-17247-cov-4.611156_pt1 | contig 17247 bp, 4 predicted proteins | sample MGYA00244658_ERZ653662 | MGnify/ENA primary metagenome ERZ653662 (study PRJEB26926, sample SAMN06165217) | human gut metagenome | biome: ENVO:00009003; feature: ENVO:2100002; material: ENVO:00002003... | reverse complement strand
GGTTACTTCTTTGCGGCGGGAAAGAAGTTACAGAACGATGTCATTCTGACGACTGCAAGGAGGAAGAATCTCTTCTGATAAAGGGTGGGAGATTCCTCATGTTCATTCGGAATGACAATTATGTCATTCTGAATGGAACGAAGTAAAATGAAGAATCTCCGCCTAAACGAGCAGAAACATGAGATCCCTCACACCGCCTGTGCGGGTTCGGGATAACAGAGAGAGATTCCTCGCATACGCTCGGAATGACAAAAGGGTTGTCTTGCTGAAAGATTTTTACCTTAAAAAACCGGGCGAGCAAAATTGCTCACCCGGGAAATAACCAAATAACAGCCACATCAAACAACGTCCAATACAGCCCAATGCCGGAAAGTTTAATACACAGCTACTTTATAGGACTTACGCACTCCGGACGAAACAATATCGACGATATACACGCCCTCTTTATCGACAAGAGCCGTATATTGTTCTCCCTCACCCACAGCATCGAGACGGCAAGTACCCGAGGTATCGAACATGCGTATGCGTTCGCCGCCTTCAAGCCCCTTGACATAAAGCGTACGTTCATAAACATAGACCTGCACCGTACTTTCCAGCACCTCATTGTGGCGGAAAGCCAGCGAGAATCGGCCGAACTCATCGCCCGCTCCGTCGGAGGCAAACGTATAGGCCGACTCCTTCAAATCGGTAATCTGCCCTGTTGCATTATCGGTAAGGAGTATGACATCGTAATCTTCGGCAATCGTCCCGTCGGGCAAATCGATTGTATACATACCGCTGTCGGCCACATACACACCTATCGGAGTAAGGGCTGTTTCATCGACCGCAGCAGCCAGCGAAAAACGAGTTCCCGTCGACGGGTTGGCAATATATATCTGCGGCACATCGCTGTTCATACTCATAAACTTGATACCGTCGCGTCCTATCTCATAGGCCAACGCCCCCGCCGATGACTCCTGTGTTCTCAAAGCAACTTCGTCGCTCCCCGTCTCTCCCGAAATACGCAACGCCAAATTCTGTCGGGAAGAAGCATAGGCATTAACTTCCGGTACTCTCGGTTGCGGGAAAATCAATTCCTCTACCGACCCGTTGCCGATAACAGCCGTCTGGGTAAAGAAGCCGTCGCCCATGCTACCGGTTCCGCCCTCCCATGACTCGGCCGTGTTATAGGTCTGCCCGTCATACGAGTAAAGGAGATGCGGCAGATCTATACCGTTCAAATCATAAGAAGCGACCAGATAAGGAATTCCGAAGAGATTCCAGCCCATGTTTTCCTTATGGGTGAAACGGGGCGACCCGTCTTCCTCGACCTCGGTAAGATTGTACTGGGTAAGCGATACGGCCTTATCGGTGTTGTTCTCGGTATAGACGGCCGTTCCGCGCCCCGTAAACCGGTAGGTTCCCGCCTCGGACAGACGAAGCCCGAAACCTTCTCCGGCAGCAAAAGAGTCTTTTACTTTCCAGAAAAGAGAATTAGACTCGGCATATCTCGTCAATGACTCGGCCCTACCCCGACCGTCGTAATAAGCGGTCGTATCGTCCTCGGCTAAAGATCGGGGAGCATAGGTCGTTCCCTCATACGCCACCCGCTCGATGCCGGCACGTTGCAGGGTATACGGTACGGCGGCCAGTTGCCACCCGGCGTTATCGTATTTCCGCTCTACGGCTACATAGTCGAGGCTTACGGCATTGCCATTGGCATAGAGCGAAGTACCCTCTTTGAGCAAGAGGTATCCGGGAGCGAAGGTCGATGACAGACCGGACAATTCGAGATTCCCACCATGTACATACACGACCGATCCTCCTGCCGGAGCTTGCGTAGCCTTATACCTGTCCTCGATATTCCACGTCTCGAAGCAACCGTAATCGACCTGATCTGCAAACAAGCGGGCGTTGCCCATGACATCGCGGTCGGTATCGTAGTCGATATATTGCGCGAAAGTATTAGGGACAAACGAGTTGGCCTCCCCTTTATCGATAGCCGCACTCATCTCTTTGAGTTGATACGAGAGTGGGCCTTCGAGATAAGGATTATAGGGATCGTCGTCGTTTTTCAGAGCCTCATCTTCATAAAGCGTATCATCGAGCATACGGTTTTTCGTGGCAATGGTATTGAACATCTTTCCTTCGTTTATAGAGACAACTGGCGTCGTTCCTTCGGGGGCATCGACGGTAAGATTCACCAGCGTACCGCCGTCGTTCTTCACGACGGCAGCACCCTCCCCGGGCGTATTGCCCTCGATAAGCATGTTGTAGAGCAATCCGCCCGTGTTCTCAACCACCGGAACATTCCCGCCGGTAACCGTCATGCCGTGAACATAGTTGTTGCGCAACGCCATTTTGTCGGAGACACGCACGGCAGCCGTCGTTTTCTCCGTAGCCGAAACAATTTCAAAACCATCGAGCAATACGACGTTCCCGAAAGTCTCCTCGCCGTTATAAGACACTCCTTCTATCTCCGTGGAGATCGTCGTCGACGCCAATAGTCCGGGACGATCGGCAGCAATCTTATCGACCGTAACAACCGGCTCCACTCCCGAAGCGGTAACCGTATCGGTATAGCTCGACTGCACGCTACCATACAGCGACACACCGTTGCGCATCGTAACCGACTCGCCCGTGCGACCGCCCTTGACAAATACGGTCGCATCGCCGCCATCTTTACGGGTGGCGACATACACGGCGCACAAATCGACCGCTTCCTGCAAACGTCCCTGACCGAAAGCCTTTTCCCATGTCGTACCGTCGCCGTCGAGGGTCTTGCCCGGCTGCACATAGAGTACCGGGTAGAGCCGCTGATTATTTTCATACGCGCCCCGGTCGATGTTCTCGTCATAGACACGGAGGTCGCTCAACGTTATATCGTAGCCCGACGATTGCCCGTCGGCAATTCCCAGAGCTGCCCGATAGCTTGCCGAGTCGCCCTTGTTGAGGAGAACGGCCGAAGCCCCGATGTCGAAACTCCGCACGGCTAAATCGTCGGCGTAGGGATTCTCGAAGTTCGGTCCCCTGATGACATCGTCGTTCTGCGGCACGAGGTCGTCGTTGTTGTATTCGGGCAAGGCAAGAGTCGTTGCAGCCAGATTCTGCACGGCATTGTACCGGATATTTTCGGAATTGATAATATCACAACCCGTAGCCGGAGTTCCGCCCAACTGGGAACCGCTGATATTTTCAGAACCGTTCTTGTCGATTCCCGTACCGCCGTTGCGCCAGAGTACCGAGTTATAGAATCGCGAGGCATAGGTGCTGTCCGAAAGCACGGGCACACCCGTATTCATCGCAAAGGTCGCATTGAATACTTCGGTATCGACGGCATCGAGCGGAACGCCCTTGTTGGAATGGAAGAGCGTATTGTATATGAGCGACCGGCCGCCGCGACCGGCGATTTTCACCACCGGCAAAGATACGGCCGTACCGTCGTTTCCTCTGAATTCGCAACCGCTCAACGTCAGCTTGGTTATGTTTTTATCGTCGGTTCCGGCTTTGGTCTCATAGCGGAAAGCTGTTCCGTAGGGATTTTCAAAAGTGATATTCTCTATCGTAACCGGTATAACCGGCTTGGCCGACTCTTCGCCCGTATCGTCATTTTCCCGGTTGGCCGCATCTTCTATATTGAAAAGGGTCTTGACACCCGAATTTATGGTCGTAACGATGGTCTTATAGGCTTCGCCCCGGTAGATAGAACTCTCGACGGGAATAGGCTGCCGCTGGTTATCGTCGTTATAACCACCGGCGATGCGTATCGATCCGATATTTTTTGTACCGGTAGATTTATCATCTCCCGAACCGTACCGCGTATCGATGACGAAACCGCCGTTCTTATTGACGGTATAAATCGGCGCGTATTCGCCCTCGGTCATGAAAATAACCTTGTCTTTCCCGTTACGGTTGAGAGTGAGCCGTTCGATGGCCCGTTGCAGGTTGCTGGTGGCGGTAGCCCATGACGAGCCGTCATTGGTACTGCCGGGCATCTCCTCGGCGCAAACATATAGTGTATCGGCATCGGTATTGAGCAAGGTATGTTCATACTCGTAGACACCTATGTCGATGTAAGTATTCTGTCCCGATTCACCTTTCGACTTGTTGAGGTCGAGGCTCACGCGATGCAGTTCCCGCCCCGCAGCCGTCTTCATGTAGGTATCGCCCACTCCCGGCAGCAACTTTCCGTACACGGTAATATTTCCCAACGCGATGTAATGCGACAAAGCGAAATAGAGGCCGCCTCTTTTTTTGTCTTCGTCCGAAGGCGATGCCCACAACCAAGAATCGGAAGTTTCATCATACGTCTGCACAGCCCAACCCCAACCGGCATCGACCATCGGATTGATACGGCTCAGCGACCAGTCGGCCGATTGCTGGTAACCCGCAACGCCCGCCCGGATCGAAGGATTAGAGAAGTTTGGCCCGTAAAGCGACCTATTTTCGGAAGTCAGGTTTACATTATTGTTTTTGAAGTTTGGAATAATGCCTACTGCCGATGCGTCTTTGTTTCCCTCGCCCATCACGGCGATTTTGTCCCACCCCTCTTCATAAGCACAGAAGTACAGTATGTCCGGAGCATCGGCAGTAGACGGGTCGCCGCAAGGCGATCCGTCGGTATTCCATTTATTGATGGTATAACAACCAGAGGCCGATTCATTACCCCAAAAAGCGGTATTGAAGACAAGATTAGAAGAAAGGTTGATGGCCTCCATTCCGATTGCGGACTTATTCAAAGAGTAGATACACGGATACTCGGCAGCCTTGTTACGCACCAGATTGCAGTTCACCACCCAGATACGGGAATTGCTCTCGTTGAAAATCGCACCGCCCTTGCCGGCTGCTTCGTTATTGGCATAGAGCGAGTTGACCGAATAGACGGCCCCATCGACATAGAGCGCACCACCCGAACCGGCATACTCCCCTCCCTCGTCCGAGGCAGAGGAAGCAACCGCCTCATTGGCCGATATCTGCGAACTGAATATCGAACAGATACCCGTATTGTAGATAGCACCGCCCTGCACGCCGCTGTTGCCATAGATGAGACTGCGACGTATCGTGAGCGGGATATAACGTTTCGTACCGCCGGCACCGCCGTTATCAGTTCCGTCCACACACACAGCACCTCCCTTGTAGTAGTTGTCACGATATGCATCATCGCCGGGCACCAAGTCGGCGGCATACCCGCCCGTAACGGTTATTCCGTCGAGAATGATGGGTTGCCCCGATTTCGTTCCCGAATTCCCGACAGAAACAAGCTCGGGCAACGTACCGACTTTGTTCTCATCGGCACAAGCATAAATGACGTGGTACACACCGTGGGCATTGATTTCGCTATTCGATTTACCCGAAAAAACGGTCTGGTTGGAAAATTCCCACGGCTCGACGACAGAATTTCCGTTCAAGTCCATACGTTCGCGTCTCGACAGACAAGTATCGCTCAACGCAGGAACGAACCCTATACCGGCTATTTCATGCGTACCTCCATCGGTATCCTGACAATAAAGTTCCTTCCCCGAGAACCCGCCGTATATCGACACGCCTTCGGGTATGGTGAAAGCCGATGTGCGGGCATTCTCCACGGTCGTTCCGTCGCTCGCTTCCCGTGGAGTATATGTACCGCCGGCCATGAATATTTCGAAAAGCAGGTCTTTGTTATCCACGCCATCGACCAGCGGCTCTTTTTTATTGCGTATATGCTTGATGTAACGCAGGGCATCATGCAGCTCGTACATAGGATAGACAAACGACGCACCTCGAACCTGATAAATCGTATCGTTGCCCGTTAGCGGGGTGTCGAGCAACTTATCGAGATCGCTATGTACGCGCGTACCGTCGGTAACGAATATACGCCGTATCAGAAGATCTTCGGGAGGTGCTATCGAAACGCCCAACGAACGGGCTCCCACATCGATATTGTCGCCCATATTACGCACCCGACCGGCAAAATCATGAGTGGCGAGTTGCACTGCCGAGAGCCACCGGTCGTACTCTCTCTGAGGCATGCCGGCTGCAACCAATACCGATGTCTCCTGTATCATATAATACCCGTAACCCCCATTACCGTCGTCCACAAAACGCACGCCGCTTTCATTATCGGCCGATACCGAACGGTTGTTCAATCCCGGTACTTGCAGGTTCTCTACCGCCACATAAGAGAACAGGTAGTCATTCTTATCGCCGCCGTTATAGTTGCCATACACATCTTTGGCATAGTTGGCCGTATTTCCCCAAACGACCGACGAATTGACATTCAGCCGGCGACCGGTAAAATAGATACCGCCCCCCTCGCCCGCAGCAGCGTTCCGCACGATAGTCGAAGCAATAACATAGGAATCTTCATCGCCCGTATCGCCCTCGGCATAGATACCGGCCCCCATATCGGCGCTGTTGCCGGTTACCAACGTACCCGATACAATGGCTCCGGCTTTCAGGTAGACACCGCCACCCTCGCCCGAGGCCGCATTGTCCTGCACGATACAGTTGCGTATGTGCGAGTAAGGCTCGGCTATGACACCGCCGCCCCGGCTGTCGTCTTCGTGCAACGAACCGTCGGCATTACCGCCGGTAATGAAAAGGCCGTCGAGTACCGCATAACCTGCCTCGGCGGGTATAGTTTTATAGGTCATATCGTCATCTTCACGCATGAGGTCTCCGTTCTCGTCATAAAGGTACTCGGTGAAGACCACCGCATGATAGGTGTTGATAAGCGACATATCGGCGGCCGATACATACTGGGCCTTGAATGTCGTTTTGTGCGTGCGTATGTCCCTCTCGACAAACGTCTCGTCATAACCGCCCCATACCTCTACGCCTCTCGGCACGATAAGGGCATAACTGCGCACATCGATTTCATCGTCGAGCATTTGGTCTTCGCCCGGTACGACAGCCGTGCGCCGCGGTGCATAGGCAGTCGTGCTGCCTGCTACCTTCACGATATAATGGAGATGAGGATTGGCCGCTTTCGCCCGGCCAGCGGCATCGAGCACTTTCTGCAACTTCATCCAGCAGGCGGCGTTCTCGGGACTGTCGGCCGAGGCATTACCCTCGCCGCCGGCATACGTTACATAATAGATATAGGCATCTACATCCTGACCTCCGATATTTACTTCTTCGAGATGCGGCTTGATGTCGTATGCGCCGTTGTGCTCGTAAGCGCCTATATCAATGGTACAGTCTTGTATACGGTCGGCAAAATCGACGTCGGTCGACGGCAACGATACACCCGCCGGCTCATTAAGGCCGGCATTGATGCACGGAGATGAAGCGGCAAGACGGTAGTTGTTCTCGTCTTTCGACTTGTCTCCGAGTTCGAACGGATTGGCTAAATCCGTTCCCTGCTTATTCCCGTCTCCTTCGGTTATTTTAGAAGTAATGTTGTAGGGCAACAAATTCGCCGTCTGCACATAACAGTTTCTAAAAGGATTGAGTTTGCTGGCGTCTTGCGCGCCTACGGCTGCCCCCGAATTACCGTAAATCAGGGTATTGAATACATTCAATGCCACATCGGGATTGTAACCTCCCGTATATTGGTGCATACCGCCCGTACCCCCAGAACCGTTATAAGCCACCGTATTGTTGTAGAACGTGGCATCTTCGATAAAAATACCTCCACCGTGGGTTTGTGCGTAATTACTGCTCACGAGCAAGTTATATCCTGTTCCCAGAATCATATACATACCACCGCCATAAGCCTCGTTACTGCGTGTTACATTATTATATACAAAACAGTTCTCGACCGTTCCGTCGGGAGAGTCGCAATAGATGCCGCCGCCCCGGTTACGATCTCCGGTATTGTTGTAATTATTCCGTACAACACAGTTTTTCAACGAAGCCCCTTGAAAAAGACGCACGCCGGCTCCGCCGTCGCGATTGGCCGACAAGCCGTTGATAAAACCGTGCCGTATGGTAAAACCGTCCCACAAGGCGCCGTTATATTTCACGTAGTCCTCACGGCGCTTGTCCGACGCACCGGAAGATGTACCCGTACTTCCATGTGAATACGTTCCGTCCAACGGGGCCAGGGTAGGCAGGCACACGTCGGGCTGGGACAGCACGTATTTACGAATATTCGGGGGTAAATTGCCCGATGCCGTATAACCGCCGTTAACCGCATCGGTTACAGTTACGGGAGAGTCGATCTGTATCTGCAAAATCGTCTCATAATCGGCGATACGGTCGGCATACCCGCTATTCTCGTCGTTCAGAGGAATCCCTTTGGCCAAGAGCGGACGGCGTTCGCTCTCTCCGGGACAGCCGGTATCGACATCGGGAAATCCTCCTTTCACGGTTACCGAATCGCGTATCACGAAACCTTTGTAGTCGGTATATGTACCGCCGGCCACCCACACTTCGAGGCATCTTACCGAATCGCGTGCGGCTCTCGATGCCATCTCCACCGCATATTGCAATCCGCCCACATACTGCTCCTCGCGAGTGTTGTTTATTCGATGAATATAGGTATGTGATGGTTGTCGTGGACTTTGCGACACCACAGTATCAACATCACCGCCATTCGCACCGGAATCGTCCCAACCAAAGACATGATAATAATCGGTTCTTTCAATAGCTATACCTGAATACTGACCTTCTATTGCAACTTCCTCCAATTCCAAATATCGTGCATTTATAAGAGGTCGACTATTCACTTTATAAACATATATTGTAAGCGTAATCGTTCCTCGCAAATCTTTCCCCGATAAAGAATAGGATACATTGTTCCCACTGGTAACACCTTCGGCCAAAAAGACATCTTTATCCCCCTCGCTTGAAGATATTTTGACATCGAATGTCGCTCCTCCTGTATACGAAATTCCACTGATTTTGACAGCTGTCGGAGTAAATAACCCATCGGTATTCGGTGTAATAATATAAATCAACGCAGCATTCTCCTCTCTATAATCCATAACGTTGTCTCTGCTAGTTCCTCTTACTATGTTACCCTCCAAATTAAGAGCAGACCCTGTTTTTTGCTCAAAGGATATGGTATTACTCATATAATCACCATCGATACTCTTTTCCCAGCTTCCTCCTACCCAATATTCTTGATAATACCATCTTGCTTTTCCAATACTATTATTTACATTTACATAAATAGGGTGACTTTCGTAACCAAGATATTTAGGAGAAGCCCAGAACTGCTTGCTGGCATTGGAGGTTTCGCCGTAGGGGCAGGCGTTGGCATCGTAGTAACCGATATACCGGCTATCTGTTGTAGAGATTTTCCGATTATTCTCAATAACAGCCCCTCCCGTCTCCATGTCGTAAATGGCATTTCCGTTGATAGCTTCGGCCCACGACGAGCCGTCGCCGCCCCGGGAGAGGTCTACCTTTCCTTCTGCATCGCGGTAGTCGCGCACATAGAAGACTTGGCCTTTGAGGGGCAGTTTCGAGTTCTGGTAAGCGCCGATGTCGGGGCCACCGCCCGTCGTGCGGAGGGTAACGGTGGTAATATCGGTAAGCGTATGGTCGGTATCTGGACACGCCCGATTGATGAGAGGATTCATATTGGAGGGCATATAGCTGGTAAGCCCGCCGTTATAGGTATTGAATGCGTCGAGGCTACGCCCTATGTTGCGGGTGGGATTCTCGCACACGGGATAGTTCGCTTCGTTCTTGTTATAGGTAAGGGTCGAGAAATTGCCGTCGGCATCGAAACCCGCCCCGGTATCGAACGCGCAATAGGTTGCCGATACATTCTCGATGGTAAGGACATCTTCGGCTTTGAGTTGCGTGCAATCGGAGAGGTCGAAACGGGCGTTGCTCCACACCCACGAATCGATGAGCGACACCTTGCCGGGAAGGGTGGCGTAAACACCGTAGCCGACATTTTTTACGATAGTCTGGTGATCCATATTCACGGAAACATTTCCTGCCGCACCGGGCATATCGAAATAGACGGCTGCCGAAGGGGCGGCATCACTGTAGGTCGAGGTATTGTTGTTGATGACGCAATTGCTCATCGTCAATGAGAAATCGGCCCCCTCGTGAGGAGCGGCATAGAGGGCAGCCCCCCTTTCGCCGACACAGTTCTCGATGATGCAGTTGCGTATGACGTTGCCCGTCATCGTACCGCCGGCGACCGCTCCCGTCTGCGGATCGACCACCATAACGATATCGCCGCCGTGTTTGATAAGCGACGACTGATTGCCTGTCTGGGTGGCATCGCCGTTGATGATATGGAAGCCGTCGAGTACGGCATCGGAAACTTCCTTGAAAACGACACAATGGTAAACAAACTCCTTATCGCCCACCTTACCGTCGATAACCGAACGGTATACGACGGGATTCCGCAGGGAACGGTCGGTACCAGCAAGCGACCGGGCGTACCCGCCGTAAACCTCTACCCCCGAAACCAGTTGTATGCCGGCCGAGAGATAACGGTCGCTGAAATAAGAACAGAGCGGCGACACAGTTCCCTCTTTTACATAGATGATCCGCTTCTTGCCGTCATAGAGGTTGTTGCGAAAATGCTCCAACGCAACATTGAGATAGGCCAGCGGGGTTTCCCAACTGCCTCCCAGCCCGCCTTCGGCCATACTGTTGACCTCAGGATCGACGAACAAGGCGACCGTATCGTCGCTCTCGTAAGGAGTTATTTCGGGACTACCTATGTGATAGGCACCCAAAGAGGGACATATATTATAGGAGTCGCCGCAGATGTCGGTCGTCGTGGCCGCCCGGTCGAGCGGATAGGTCGAAAGTTCTTTGAGGTCGGATATGCGCCGGCCGTACTCCCTCATAGGAGAAACGGGAGCGGGTTGCCAATCGTAGCGGGTTGCATAATCATCGTCTCCCGTATAATTGTCGGCCTCGGAAAGCACACCCGTCCTCGCCAGCCTCCCATCGGCATCGAGCGGCGGGTGGGTGAAAACAGGGTAATTGTCGGCCTCGGAAACGGAAGCGGTATTTTCTCGCTCGAGCGACAGCACCGACGACCGGTAGGTATAGGTCCACTCGGTGATGGCTTGGTCGGAAAAGGCCGAATAAAAGACCAGAGAAGTGATGGCGCTCGTCTTGTCGGCATCGGGTCGGTGGTAATACTGCACAAACCCTGTCGTACCGACGGTTCCGCCCCAAAAGACCGAATTGATGATACAGCCGTAATTTTTGACATACACGCCGGCGCTTTTGCCGTTCTGCACGTCGTTGATGGTGATTCCCGTACCGTTACAGCGGTTGGCGACAACCGTGAGGTTATTGAGTATGCCGCCATTATGGAGATACACACCGCCGGCTTCGTTCGATGCGGTGTTGTTGGCAATGATCGTCGAGACGGCCGACATATTGAGGTAATCGGCCAGCGTTCCCGTACTGCCGGTCGGATTATAGAGAGCCAGTCCGCCGCCGTTGGCAGCAAAATTATTGACAATCATCGAGTAGCGTATATCGCCGCCGCCCGATAGCGCGGCGGCGCCGCCGTATCCCTCAGATGAGCCGGCGGCGCCGGGGGAGGTATTGCGGTGGAGATAAGACGACTCTACGAGGCCGCCGCCATCGAGGTACACGCCGCCGCCGCGTTCGGTAGCCGAGTTTTCGGTAACGATACAGTTGCGCACGACACCCCCCTCGACAAGATAGATACCGCCACCCCGGCTGTAATGCACGCCCGAGGAGGTCTCGTCGGAAGCGTAACCGTGTTTTACGGTAAACCCGTCGAGCACTGCTTCATGGTCGAGCGCAACGGGTGCGCCATCACTGTCGAACCCTTTTACGGCAAACCACACGACATGGTACACATTGGAGGGAAAGGTGGTCGTATAACTCTGGTTCTCATCGCTCCACTCGAACGTGGCGGGATTGCTGCCGAGCAGGTCGCCCGACAAGATAGTCTCGTACTTGAACTGCCAGCCGTAACGGTAGCCTTCGCGCATGGGACGGTGCGCAGGATCTTCGATATACTCGCCGCCGGCTTCTTTTCCGCCGGCCGGGAAACCGCCGTAGAGGGCGATACCGGGCGACATCTTGAAGGAAGAAAAGAGCGTGCTGCCCCCCTCGGTCGACTCGGTGGGCGAATAGGTTCCCTCGGCAACGAATATTTCGCCGCCTTCGGTGATGCCGTTGGTCGCCATATACTCGGCCAGTTCGTTGATAGCGTCCTGCAAGTTATTCCGGGCCTTGTCCCAACTGCGGCCGTCATTGGCGTAAGCGCCGTTTTTCACATCGACATAGCGGCGCAACTCATAACCGGCTTGTTGCTGTGCCGTAACCGCCGCCGCCAATAAGAACAGAAGCGCGACGATACTCGAAATACGTACTCTCTTTCGCATTATAATCATTCTTCTTTTCTCCTTTTTATTGTCCGATACCGTTTACGGTTACATTCAACCTGAAATAGGTGGCATACTCGGTCTCGAAATTCTCGACGACAGAGGTATTTTCGAGTTTCTGCGTCGTTTTGCCTTCGTCATCGGTGAGAACGATCTCCCATGTAAAAGAGAGCGCATTCTCACCGGTAGGTGCCGGCTGGAAAATATAGGTATCGAAACGTCCGTAAAAATTGCTTCCCTCGTTGGCCTTGAATGTATATGTCGTCGCTTCACCGTCGCCGGGCACATTCTCTGCCGGCTTGAAGTAATACCCGCCCGTCAAGAGGTTTTTCAAGGTGAAAGAGGCGACGCGCCAATTTTCATACACGCCGCCTTTCCTGAAATCGTCGGAGAGATTGTACATGACATCGAACTTGGCGGCGACGTGGTAACAGACGATCGTCGCGTTCGTATCGATCTTGTCCTTGTCGGTAAGCAACGTGCCTTTCCCGGCATACACATCGGCGATGCTTACTGTGCCGCCCCCGGATTGCCGGGCCGAGAGCATGAGATTCCCGATGTAGGCCTCATCGATGACTGCGCCGCCCTGCACGCTCTCCACCTCGGCCTGCAAGTCGGGAATGGGGTCGTGCGAAGCGATGGCATAGAGCATGACCTCGTCGGTCGCGGGCATGGGCAAGATTACCGTGCGCAGGTAGTTGACGACTGTCCCGGTTGCATTCTCGACGGGCGTCCATGAATCGGACGAAAGGTTACTCAATGAGAAAGCCGATACGCGACGGGGCTGGGCTGACGACGGCTCGGTAGGGGTATATGCCGTGAAAAAATAGAGATAACGGGGTATCTGCTGGGAAGAGGCCGAGCCGGGATCGCCGGGGGTGCGCTGCCCGAGGTCGACATCGGCCGGGACACGTACAACGACAGCGAGGTCGCGGGAGATGTCTATCACCTCCTCTTTGCTGCAACCGGTCGGGACGAGCATCGCCGCCGGAAACAGTATCGCACATATTTTTTTCAAAAGCCTTGTCATATCGTGTTGTACTTTTTATTTCTTTTTTATCGCCGTTCCTCTTCATCGCATTTCGGCTGCGGAAAAGCGTTTTGAAGATTATTCCCTGCCGAACGGAACGGTTGTCATTCGAATATGAGGAATCCCGTATTATTTGTTTGGGATTCTTCACTACGCTTACGCTACGTTCAGAATGACAACGTTTCCGAGGACAACTGCCCTATGTCATTCCGAACTGACGCCAAGCCGAGTGCTGTGCAGAACACGCTTGTTCAGGCACAGCCGAGGCGCGAAGGAGGAAAACAAGGTTAACCGAGGCCGGTAGGCCGACGAGGAATCTCCCACCCTTTATCAGAAGAGATTCTTCCTCCCTGCGGTCGTCAGAATGACAGTATTCCGTAACTTCTTTCCCGCCGCAAAGAAGTTACCAAGAAAGGTCGCCCGCTGGTTATCGGGTATTCCTGCCTCCCGCTTCGCTCGCCGACGGGGGCTGCGGAACTCGCTCCGCTCAAACAGTCCTCGCCCTATTTCCGTCTTCTCCCTCGCTCCCGGCAGCCCGATAAAGGCGGGCATTTTTCCTCTCCGACATTACCAACCACAAGGGTGAGGGCGGTAGCCCTTTTGTCATTCCGAGTATATGCGAGGAATCCCTCTCTTCGTTCTTGGGTAGAGATTCTTCCTCCCTACGGTCGTCAGAATGACAGCGCACTGGGAATGAGATTCTTCACTCCGCTCACGCTACGTTCAGAATGACATTGCACTGCGAGGTCGTAACACTTGGCAGGAGATTCTTCGGGGTTAACACCCCTCAGAATGACAGCACTTGGCTTGCGCTGCGTCGGGCACGACAATATACGGGGCAAAGCCCGGGAGCGACTCCCGCCCGCCGGCGAGAGGTTTCTCATATTTCTATATCATGGTCTCCGCCCGGCTTCCAATCAAGGGAAACGGTAACAGAGACTTCGGTTCCTTCATATATAATCTCTCCGTTTTCGGAGATACGGGCTTTCAAGATTTTGGGTTCACCGGCAGCAAGGGGCTCCCGGATAGAGAGCACATTACGGGTCGTTTTTCCGCCCCGGGTTACATATACGTGCATCTGCCAATACTCTTCGTCCGACGCGGCACGTTGCACCGCATCTTCTTCTCCCCGGGAAGGGAAACACACGCCATAAGAAGCTACCAGACTGTCGGTAAGCAACCGCGACGTACGCACGACGGTAGGCGTGGAAAAATCGTATGTGCTGTCGGCAAAAGAGAATCCGGCAGCGGTATTCACAATATAGGTCTCGACACTGTCGACCGCCGGTGAAAGGACGAGCGCGACAGCGCTGTTGGTCATACGCAGGGGTATGTGCATATTTTTGTCGCTCCCGTCGATACCGACATCGAGCGCACCGTGATAGATGCCATAGGTAAACGAGTCGAGCGTATCGCCATCGACATAACGCACCGCGTAATTATCGAGGCAGTCGCAGGTCGTCATACCGCAGGCGGGCTCGGTTACGGCATTGGCCACCGGGTGGTGGCGGTAAGTGCCTTGCGGCAGGTAGAGCGAGTAGTTCACCTCGTTGCCGCCGCCGGCCTCTACGGTCTCGTAGTGGGCGGTTGCCCGGCTCCCGCTCTCGAAGAAGGGTACTTCGAGGTGATAGATTTTTCCCGAAAATACGGGGTTCAACTTCTCGATGAGCAGACGGGACATCTCCTGCTCGGCAGCACCCGCCGAAAGGTGAGAGTTGATGATCCACTCCATCTCCAGTTCGGTCGTAAAGCGGAAGTTGAAGTCGCAATACGAACCGCAATCCGACAGGTCTTCGTTGATACACGAAACCATCGTGCAGGCAACCGCCAGTCCCGCCACGGAACGCAGCAACTTAGGGATAAGGGAACGATATGTCGGCGTGCAGTCGGACATTTTTACTTGTTTTTCTTTTTTAAAGGAGGGGTCGGGAATGTCGGGAGCTCCGACGCTCCCGACCCCCTCTCGGGTTATTTGGTTTATGTTCTGTTTTTTCGTTTCAGGGTCGTTTCTCCGTCCCCGAATAGTGTCATTCCGAAGCGAGACCTGTGGTCGAGCGTGAGGAATCCCTACTTACCACACCCATGGCCAAAGATTCTTCCTCCCTACGGTCGTCAGAATGACATCGTATTAAGGTTCGTCATTTCCTCCTACACTCTCGTCAATCGAAATACCTTGCTTCCATGTAAGATCTACCATTAATGCAAAGTCATTTACAGAGGTCGTAAGATCGGGTAAGGTAGCAAGAGCATTTGCCAAACCGGAGATTGTCAGATTGGCCGTCGTATAATAATCCGACGCAAAAACTTGTTTAGGCCCTGTTGTTCCAGAAGAAGAAGAAGGATCGAGTTTACCCACAAGGTAAAAGGTGGCACCGGTTGGTATGATACCGTCTTTCCCTTTAAAAGCCACTCCGTCGTTACGGACTTCAAGGGCAATCTGCACCTTACCCGAATTGCTTGTGCCGCTGTCATACTTCTGGGAAGGTAATCCCAAGATATAGGTATTTACATCTGTATTCGAACTTGTGATACCCTCTTTACCGGAAATAATATCGTTGTCATAGATCATATATTTCCACTCATTACTCTTGTTGGTAAAGGTAAAATCGACCGAAGCAGGCTGTCCCCCTACAATAACACCGGTCAACGTGAAAGCAGGAGTTCCTCCGGCTTTCGTCAACGGAATATCTTTATTTTCATTATCCTTTAAGGAGGAGGAGGAGGCTTTGACCTTGACATCGAGACGGCCTACGGCGTAGTTGACACTCTGTTTCAAACCCACGCCCGTGCTCATACTTGGAGTTATCGCGATAGCTTCGCTTCCAAAGGAGGAGGAGTAAGTAACAGGCCAAGAATTGGTACGGTAATAAAGCGAAGGAGGATAGCTTATTTTAGAATCGGTCTCTATAATATCTTTATTCCACTCTATTTTTTGATTCGGCTCTTCTTTCGACCAATCGAACTCATACACAGCCGCAGGCAATTTGTAGCTTTCTCCATAGAAAGCATTCATTTTCTCTTTTACTACATCGATACTATCGGATAAATTATGCTTATCCTGTTCCTCCGCAAGAGCTGCTTCCAACTGCGTCAGCAAATAGGACAACTGCTCTTTTGCAACCGAAGATTTACCTTTTTTCAACTCTGCAAAAATACTCTGCATCGTGCCCGTGCCCGTGCCCGTGCCCGTGCCCCAATGTGTACGTAAGCAACCGCGCAGATTGAGTAAGGCCGCTGAAAACTCTGTAACAGACGGAATGTCGATGGGTGTGAGGTCGAACGAAATATCTTGGGCTGTAGAAACACTCGCCGCAGGAGTTTTAGTATAGTTCGGCGTAAGACGACCGTCATTACCCGAAGCCTTCGTTTCGCCATAGAGGAGGAACGCCGTAGTACCCGGCAACAGTCCGATGTTGTTATAGACTTTCACGGTACTGTTCAAACCGTTTGATTCTATATCATCCAATTTTTTCATAAGCCCCATGAACGAAGACTCTGCCTTAACCGTATCACCTACATTGCCTACTTGAAATTGCATGAGGTAGATATTCTGCATACCCTGAAAGGTAGAATTTTCCTGCACATAATCGGCCGTAGAACGTTGTGTCTTGGCGTGAGGAATAGCAAAAGAAATGGTGGTTTTTACCTCATCGACTTCACCGGGAACAGTCGTTGTATCGCTACCACCCGACAATAACTCTTCATCGTCGCTGCTACATGCCGTAAAAGCGACACCCGAGACAAGCGCTGCACTCGCAAGGGCCAGTTTCCATGTTTTTCTCATGTCTTTTTTCATTTAATGAATAATACGTATTGATTCGTTTATATTTGGTTTATCACGTTTGTCGTTTTCTCTTTGTCTGCCCGCCGCTGCGGGCTTTTGTCATTCCGAACCGATGCCAAGCCGAGTACTGTGCAGAACACGCTTGTTCGGGCACAGCCGAGGCGCGAAGGAGGAAAACAAGG
>ENA-OZGO01000541-OZGO01000541.1-human-gut-metagenome-genome-assembly--contig:-NODE-541-length-17258-cov-7.423415_pt1 | contig 17258 bp, 6 predicted proteins | sample MGYA00244658_ERZ653662 | MGnify/ENA primary metagenome ERZ653662 (study PRJEB26926, sample SAMN06165217) | human gut metagenome | biome: ENVO:00009003; feature: ENVO:2100002; material: ENVO:00002003... | reverse complement strand
AGATGCTCAGGAGTCTCGTGGGCTCGGAGATGTGTATAAGAGACAGCTTCAAGACACGTGAAATACCTGCCAGCCAAGCGGCTACCTGAAGTTCCCTACCAGGGTTGTCTTCCGTAAACACCCAGCGGTCGTCGGCAGTCCCACTGACATGGTCTGTATGGGCCGACGCATCACCCAAGTGTGCATACTGGCGTACGGTAGGACACAGAATCCCTCTGTAGAGACGCCCCAGAGCCTTCCAACCCGCCACTATCGTCAAAGCACCGTTTTCCACCTGCTGCAACAAGTCATTCTTTCCATCCGGCTGGTGAATCTCGACTATCTTCTTTTCAAAATCTATGGAAGTCTCGTCCCAATAGGTACCAAAGTTCTCACAAGCCATGGCAAGTATATAGGCCTCGCCTGCCTGGGATTCCACACGCAGGTCATAGTCCCCCGCATCGTGCCATCCACCCACATTCAGCCCTGGAACCAAATCACCCGGCTGGTACTTACAAAGAGTAGAGGTTCCCTGAGTATATCCGTCTATATGGTTGATATCGGTTTTGGCCATACGTGCATCGTCATGATGACAGAAGTCATGCCATACACGGTATTTTTCGTTCACACGCATGTGGCACATCTGTACCGGCAAAAAGTATTCCACCTCTGCCTGCCAGATACCCTTGTCCCACACATCTTTGGCAATGCGGAACACCGGAGAAGCAGCATCGCCGTACATTACCTGATAGAGCCCTTCTTCCGTCACTTCCGTGAAATCGAACTGCAGATAGTGGTAGCGTTGGAAATCTCCCCAATCCTTGGCAGCCTGCTGCTTTACCAGTTTCCTGCCATCGGCAGCAATGCGATAAAGGGCAGGTTGCTTGAAGTCTGTATCCCGTTTATCCAACTCTATGACAGCCACTTTCTTCTGTCCAGGATGGTAACCTACTTGAGAGGCTTGCACCACCGGTGCATAACGCCAGTCTTTAGTGACTGTCGGACGGATTATCCATTTCACCGCACCTTCCTTTGTCCCTGCCGGGAACTCCGAACGGAGCACAAACCAACCGTTGTTATGATTTATCCTTCCATCATACAGCAGCAAGTCTCCTTTCTCACTTTCAATCGTAATCTTTGCCAAATCATCCTGAGGATTGAGTACAAACTTTTTCCCTGCGGCCAAAGGAGCAGAGACGATATCATCGGCAATCATCGGGTTATAAGTCTTTCTATCCAACAGCAACTGGTCCAAATCAGCTTTCCCGTCAGGGTTGAAATCTCCGATATGCTCCATATTGGAAGACTGTTTCATGGTGGGCCCCATCGCCTGGTGGGGAAAGACTCCCGTCCGGTTGTCCATAATCCACGGCTTGCCCAGCAAAGTGGAAGGTACCAATTCCAGATTAAAGCCCAACTTGCCGGCAAACCGCTCGGGCACCGGTTGGTCCAAATCAACGGTCAATACCAGATAATCCTTCTCGCCTTTGACCTTAATGGTATAGCCAAAAACAAAATCCGGATAAAGCATCGGATTAAAGCCTGCCATGTGTTTGGCCGAATCCGGATAACTCAATGTGACACGGATTTCATTGTCAGCCTCATCCACCACCCGGCTTCTCATCTTGGGCAATCCCTGCCATTGCCCTTGCGAGATTTCAAAGCGCACATCTCCATTGGCAGCCCTGCGGTCTCCATTCAAAACAAGGGTCAGTCCTCCCTGGTGTCCTTCAGGGTAGACGTCACTGAACACCATCACATTGGCCCCGCCATTCTCAAAATATCCCGATGGATTGATTCTGAAATCCTGGGCGTGCAGCCCCATACAAAGCATCAGTGATGCTGCACCTGCTATAAATTTCTTCATAAATACTATTTTAAACGATTATGTATTTCTACTCCCAAGCGTACCGTATGATACGGGCAACGCCACATACTCACTTTGGGAGTATCCTTCTTGGGTTCTCCATCAAAACAATCACTGTACCATTCACCGTATTCCCGGTCTATCATACAGTCCTTTACGAAAGTCCAAACCGTATCGGCCGATTGCAGATAAACGTCATTCCCGCTGATTTGCCAGGCATTGACACAAGCTATCATCGTTTCAATCTGGCCCCACCATGAGGCATGCCCGGTTGTTCTTCCGCCCTTCTTTTCATACATCATATACCCTTTGTCACTCAGTCCTTCCACCAAGCAAGCATCCGTCACATCCAGCGCAAGCCGATTCGCCCTATCCATCAGTTGCCGGTCTTCTAACACACGGGCAGCCTCACAAAGCAGCCATCCCGCCTCTACATCATGTCCATAAGAGTCCATCTCAACCAGACTGTTCCATGCATTATCAAAGAACAAATTAAAATGCCTCCTTGAAGAGTCATAAATACGGTCCATAAACAACTCGGCGCAGAACTTGAGTCTTTTCCTCAGTCCGTCGTCTTTCCAGCATTGATATAAAAGGGTATAAGCTTCCAGCACGTGCAAATGCGCATTCATAGTCTTGGATGCATTGTTATCATAATTATCCAGTTGTTTCCAATCTTCAGTAAAAGATTCCACATAACCGTCATATTGCGGTTCGCGGCCTTTCTCCTCCAAGGTATGATATAAACCGACAGCCATATCCAGACTCTCGCTGTTACCTGTTGCCAGATAGTGTTCAGCCAGCCCATAGATGGCGTAGGTCATGGCATACGTATATTTGGAAGCATTCAGCACCTCACCGTCAGGATTGACCAGCCAATATACCCCACCATGTTCCTTGTCTATAAATGTATCAATGAAGTAGCGTTGCGATTTATCCGCAAGCTTCAGATAAGCCTCATCCTTAAACGTACGGTATGCGGCAGAAAAACTCCACAGAATCCGGGCATTCAGAACCCCTCCTCTCGGAGCATCCACTACCGGAGTACCATTCCGCAATACAGTTCCATAAAAACCGCTGTCGGGAGCCACTGCATAATCCATCCAAAACGGCAACACGCTGTCCCTGACATTCGTGACAATCTCTGTACGCATGCGTGTCTGCATATCTGTCTCCCCTGAATGCGACCGGCAGCCTGCCAGACAAGACGCAACCAGCAGTGCTATCCAATAAAACATCTTCCTTTCCATAATTATTCTCTAAAACCATCAAACTTTTCCTTGTTTAATTCCCCGTTTATCAGAGACTGGTGTTCGTCGTCTCAAGTACTGGTGTTTGTCATGTCAGACACCGGCTTTCATCACGACAGACGCTGACGTCTATCACAACAACTACTGGTGCCTGACATTTCACTCACAAATATTTTATTATTAAGTGTTTATTTATAATTTATCAATATCCCGGATTCTGGTCAGCCTGATTGATGAGCGGGTTGGTCAGAATCTCATTCGTCGGAATCGGGAAGATTTCCTGATAAGCCTCGTGCTCAAAGAAACGGAATGAGTCACCAGTCTGCAGACAAGCCTCTTGTGAAGAGTTGGCTGCTGTCTTCGGATATTCGGCGGCAAACCATTCTTTGCACATACCCATACGGCACAAATCATGGTAAAGCGAGAACTCGGCATTGAATTCATGGCGACGCTCTATAATCAGCGCCACCTTCCATACCGGAGAAGTATAGCCTTTGGCTGCTTTATAGCTTGTATAATAGGTCTCTGCATCCGGCACTTCCACCGTCTGGGTATTCAACATGTCGGCGGGTAGGTCAATCATCGTCGCTCCCATCTCCAAATTACCCCAAGCACGGTTACGTATCTGACGTATCATGTTCCATCCGGTAGCGTTGTCACCTGTCTCGAAACAACATTCTGCATAGTCGAGCATGATGCCTGCATAACGCTTCAAAGTCAACGAAATAGGATTGAATACTTTGTTGTTCTCACCTGGCTTGCATCTCCAGTATTTCAAGGAATAAACAGTAGGCATATTTTCGGAACCTTGGAAAAGACCGTCAAAACCACTTGTCACCCCTACAGTCTGCCCGGTAATGGGATGCGTATCCCCTTTGGCAACAGCAGAGTATTGGCGGCGTTTGTCACCCGGTTCAAAGGAACGTACAAACTCCCAAGAAAGACAGAGAGACCCCCAGCCTCCCCATTCGGGTGCCGCACACATATATCCGTACCACATCATGGCATCTGAAGACGAATCGGCTCCCCAGCCCATATATCCTTGTTCATGATACATCACCTCAAATACAGATTCTTTGGTCCAATGTGTATCCCAGGCATGCAGGTTACCGAAGCAGGGCTCCAATGAATAGGTTCCACTGTCCACTATATCCTTTAGTTCCGTCTTGGCTTTCGTAAAGTCTTTCTTCAACATATACAGCTCGGCCAAATAAGCTTTGCAGAACCCCTTGGTTATACGTCCGTATTCACCATTCATGGGTAACCAGTCCAGATGGTCGCGTCCAAAAGACAAATCTTCCTCGATAGCCGCATAAGTCTCATCCACGGATTCCGGACGTGCCTTTCCTACCGAAGTAGTATAGGTTTCACCGGTAAGCAACATCGGTACCCTTCCGAAAAGTTTCGTCAGGTAAAGGTAGTTATAACCGCGGATGGCACGTGCTTGCGCTTCATAAACGGTCTTGGAATTGCTGTCCGCAAATATAGAGGCATCCGCCGTCTCCAGGCCAGCCAGGAAACGGTTTGCACGGTCCACTGCACGATAACTCATCCGCCATGCAGTCTCCAGGGAACCCTTATCGGGTTTCCAGGCATGACGCTGCCATTCCGCATCCCAACCGGAAGCCTGACAGTCCATCGTAGAATGGTTGGCAGCAAATACCTGAGGCTTGAATCCCCATATTTCGTCATCACCGGAACCGTGCTGGTCCGTATAAAAGGTATCATAAAGTCCGTTCAATCCGGAAAGGACATTCTCCTCCGTTTTAAACATGAAATCTGCCGGAAGAATATCGTAATGATCCACTTCCAAATAATCGTCACAAGACGTTACGGTGCTTAAGGCCAGCACACCGATCAACAGTTTATATAAGTTTTTCATAATCATATTTTTTATCCGTTAGTATTAGAACTGTACACTCAGACCGAAAGTAACCGACATCGGGAACGGATAACGTCCTCCGTCAAATCCCGAATACAATACATTGGAGTCACCAACTTCCGGATCGCCGAACTTATTGTACGAAGAGATGGTACATACATTGTCGACACTGGCAAATACGCGTGCATTTTCCATTTTCACCGGTTTCAGCACATTCTTCGGGAATGTATATCCTATCTGAATATTTGAAATCTTCAGATAATCCCCCTTCTGGATGTAGGCGTCGGACACACGCATGTTCTTATTATAGTCTGTCTTGGTGATACGCGGATATTTGGCGCCGGTATTCGAAGATGACCATGCATTATTGATATATTCCTTCAGTACATTCTGATAACCGCCGTCGGGTGCATAGACTGAGGTCAAGCGGGCCGAAGAATAAGAAAGGATATCCATACCGGCTACACCGTACAAGTTCATCGAGAAATCAAAGTTTTTCCAGGAAGCGGTAAGGTTCATTCCGTAAGTGAACTTGGGATATCCATTGCCTATAACAGTACGGTCGGCATCGGTAATCTGCCCGTCACCATTCAAATCAACAAACTTATAGTCGCCGGGCTGGGTAGTCTTGTCCTGATATACACCACTTTCAACTCCCTTTTCAACCGCCAGCCTATTCATTTCATCAATTTCGGCCTGGGTTCTGAAAATGCCTTCTACCTTCCAGCCATAGTAGGAACCTACAGGATAGCCGTTCTGTGTAATGGAGTGGTTGTCCCAGTTGTCGCCATCTTGTGCTGAACCTGACTTGCTGAATATCGGATCGCCGACTTCAATAGCCTCGTTCTTCAGGGTAGACCCATTCAGTCTTATGCCGATATTCCAATCGCTGAAGCTCTTGTTCCACGCAGCAGTAAACTCGAAACCTGAGTTACGGATATGTCCCGCATTAGTATAGACATTGGAGAAACCGGTGGAAGGACGAATCTGGCGATACAGAAGCAGATCCTTTGCGTCACGGATAAAGTAATCGGCAGAGAAAGAAAGCTCATTGTTCATAAAGGCAAAGTCAATACCGATATTTGTCTGCTCATTGGTTTCCCATTTCAGGTTGGTATCAATTTCTTTCTGCTGGGCAATACCGGCACCGTTAATCACACTCGAACCATTAAAGAACCAGTACATTGCATTTGCCGAAGACAACTGTGCTATGGACAAGTTGGTACCATTGCCCGCATTACCGGTCTGTCCCCATCCGGCACGCAACTTCAAGTTACTGAACAGTTCTAAATCCTTAATGAACTTTTCCTCGGAAAGACGCCAAGCTACAGAAGCGGAAGGGAATGTACCATAACGATTGCCGGCACCAAAGTTCGAAGAACCGTCGCGGCGTACCGTTGCAGTCACAATATAGCGGTCGTTCAAAGTATAAGTCAGACGGCCGAAGTAAGAAAGGAATCTTGTCTTCAAATCCAGCCCACCATCCGTTTGCTTAGACGATGGGTCATTGGTCAATGAAATTTTGCGGATGTTGTCTGCCGGGAAATCGTTGGCACTGGAATTCAGCCAGGCACCGTTCGTATCGCTGGTAGAGAAACCGGCCATTGCACTTACGCGGTGATGCTCATTGGACCAGTCATAGTTCAAGAACGCTTCCAGACCGAGTGAAGTGGACTGGCTCTGGTTCAGCGAGAACGAGTCCTTACGGTCTTGAGTTCCAAAGGTTCTATCATTATAGGCTGTATAGCCATTATAACCTTTTGTATAATAATTATAACTGGCAATAGTCTTGAAAGTCAACCCTTTGTACAAATCGAGTTGTAGGAAAGCACTAGCAAGCATACGGTCCCATTTATTAATACTGTCGGCAGTCTTGGCAGCAGCAACCAGATTGTCAGCTCCCTTGTTCACGTCTCCATTGCCTTCTTTCTTGTAATGTCCCCAAGTACCGTCGGGCAACACAATAGGCATGGAATAGAAAACACCGTCCTCTACATAATCCATGGTTGGAATGGCTTGTGCATAGTTTCTCAGGTTGCCTCCTCCCATCTTTTCCGAATGTGCATAGTTCAAGTTCAAGCCTACATGCAGAAAGTCTTTCACTTTGTGAGTGATATTAGCGCGTGCCGTCAAGCGTTTAAAATTCGACTCAATCACGATACCCTGGTTGTTCAAATAACCCAGAGATAAGTTGGCTTGGGTATTTTCGCTGCCTCCCGAAGCAGAAAGGTTATAGTTCTGCTGTAATGCCGTGCGTGACATTTCATCCTGCCAGTCAATGCTGTTCAGTCTGCCTATGTAATCCTCGCCATATGCCAGATTGGTCATGGCAATACCGTCATTCTTGACGGCGGAACGTACAGCACTTGCAAACAAGCCCGCATCAGCCACATCAATCTTATTCGAATTGAACTGGAGGGCATAGTTGGCCGAAAAGTTCACCTTTGCCTTCCCCTTACCACCGTTCTTGGTAGTAATCATAATGACGCCATTGGCACCGCGAGTACCATAGATTGCCGTAGCCGAAGCATCCTTCAGAATTTCGATGGACTCTACATCATTAGGATTCAAGAAATCGATGGAAGTTCCTACCTGCACACCGTCCACTACATAGAGTGGGTCGGCAGAACCATTCACGGTTGCCACACCGCGGATACGGATGGAGAAACCTCCTTCCGGGTCACCGGAAGAACGGATGACAGATACACCTGCCGCAGCTCCCTGCAAACCTTGTCCCAAGTTCACCGGATTCCGCTTCATCATTTCCTCCGCATTCACGGAAGCCACAGAACCGGTGAGGTCGGATTTCTTCATCGTACCGTAGCCCACAACAACTACCTCATCCAAGGTTTCGGTATCCTCCTTTAAAGTAATTTTCAGAGCATTCATATTCCCGGTTACTTTGACCGTTCGCGCCAGATAACCGATGTAACTGGTCTTCAGCGTAGAACCTACGGGACACTGCAAGGAGAAGTTACCGTCCAAATCGGTAATCATACCGTTTGTCGTACCTTCCACAATGACATTGGCACCGATGATGGGCTCGCCTTTCTCATCCACCACTTGGCCCTTCACAGTAACTACACTCTGCTGTACGACAGTGACACCTGCAAACGGCTGTACGCTTGTTGCAAAGAGAGGTCCGGCACATGCCAGCGATACTGACATGATACCCAAATACTTCATCACATTTCTCATAAATACTAAATACTTAGGTTTAACAAATACCCCGGTCATAAGCACATCGGGAAAAAGATATGCGACACAATTTTGTGCCACTATAGAGGCACTGCCGTGCCATTGGGAAGGCACATCTGTGCCACCATAGTGGCACAGATTTCGGTAACTATATCCCTTTCTCTTCCATACCGACAGGGGTGAATTCAATATAGATTTTCAAAGATTAAGTTCAGAAACTCAGGGAAGTGCCTTCAATCTGGTTCAACAGTTGCGGTTTGGCCTTTCCACAATCCACTTTCACAACCTGAATACGGTTGTCGGCAGGTAGACAAACCAATCCTTCTGCCTGCTTCTTGTCAGCACTGTATACCTTCAGGCTCATTTTGCTCCAATCCATCTCAGCAGTGGACTGCGCCAACTTCAGATGAGGAAGTACCGAACCGTCACGTACCAGCATGATTATCGGCAGACTGCCTGCTTCAATCCGGTGCCATCCGCCTTCGTAGACTTTCTCTGTCTGGTAGTCTATCCATTTTCCTTCGGGAAGGTAAACTGTGCGGCCCGTCATACCGGATTCAAGCAAGGGGGCAACCAGAATCTGCGAACCGAAGAGATACTCGTCATCCACTTTCCATGCTCCCGGATCATCGGGGAATTCTACAAACAAGGCTCTTAGCATCGGTAAGCCCTTTTCTGTACATTCCTTAGCCTGAGCATACACATAAGGCATCAGACGGTACTTCATCTCCGCACTCTTGCGGAAGACATCCTGCACACGCTTGCTGTCGTACAACCACGGCTCTGTCGGAGGTGCCCCATGCGCGCGGGTATGGGAAGTAAGAAAACCGAACGGTATCCAGCGGCAATACAAGTCCTCCGGAGTGGATTTTACAAAGCCGCCCATATCATGGCTCCAGAAGGAGAAACCGGACAAGCCGAAGGACAAGCCTGCACGAAGCGTACCCAGCAGACCCGTGTTCGTAGTTGCAGCATCACCGCCCCAATGCAATGGATAACGCTGGGAACCAGCCCATGCGGCACGTGCCCACATTATATTCTCGTTGTGCAACTTCTTGGTTATCTCGGACACTGCCATATCATAACGCACCGGATAGAGGTTATGCTCATACCATCCGCTCTTGCCGGAAGCGTAAATACCATTCAGTGGAGCAGCCTCGCCAAAGTCTACTTTAATGGCACTGACACCGATATTCAGCAATCCCGCCAGTTTGTCCTGATACCACTTTACTGTTTCCGGATTGGAAAAATCAAGCACCACATCTTCGTAGGGAAGTTCACCATTTCCATTTTTCACATACATGTCTTTCTCTATCAGTTCAGAGAAATAACGGTTTTTAGGAGTGAAATAAGGCAACTGCCACAAACATACATGGAAACCTTGAGACCTCAAATCCTTCAACATCTGCTGTGGATTCTGGAAACGGTTCTCGGAGAATTTATAGTCACACTGCCAGTCCACATCAAACCAGCCGGTATCGAAATGGATAACATCGCACGGATACTTGTTCTTACGGATATTGGCCGCTACATCATAACCTTCCTTTTCACTGAAATAGGTAATACGGCTCATCCACGTACCGAAAGACCACAAGGGGGGCATGCCCGGCTTTCCTACCAAATCGGTGTACTCGTCCAGAATATCTTTCGGCTCGCCGAAGAAAACGAACAAATCCAGGTTCTCGTCACCCATGAACATTTTGTTCAGCCCAATATAGGTAGCACCAAAATCACAAGTCACGGGAGCGGATGTATGCATAAACATACCATATCCCCGGTTACTCATAAAGAAAGGAATCGGTTTGTACATCTGGTCCGTCTCAGGCCCTTGTGGGTCTGTAACGAACAAGTTCACCTTCTGTCCGGCCTTGTTCAGCCCAGTGGCAGACTCTCCGCAACCAAAAATCATTTCATCTGCAGTCAAGGTAAATACCGGATTGATGCGGCGAGCATTGTCGCTTCCCCGCTTCACAAAACAGAACGGCGTATATTTTACCTGCGTAGAGTCCGCGTCGCTCAAAGCGGCAGTCTGGCTCAAGATACGTCCGGCTTTATCCTTCAAGACGATTCTCCAAGGATTCTTGTTAATCTGAATGGTTCCATAGTCGCTGGAATAGATAATCTTGTCATTCGTCTCGGTAACTTTCCAGCTTCCATCCCTGCCCGGTTCCTTTGCCAACATGATGGAAGCGGCAGGTTTGGGTTCCACCGGGGTCGTTAGCATACGGATACGTACCGTACGCGGAGTTACAAAGTCAATCTTGAATTTGAGGTTAGGGTCATTTTCATAGGCAGTGAAGGGGAAATCGAGCATTCTCATTTTACGGGGCTGTGCACCGTTGGTATTGAAGGCTTGGCGGGGCATCAGATGCCCGCGTTTCCAATTCACCAGCCCTTCACCCGACTTGGCATCGAATGACTCCAGGTGATCTGCAAAAAACAAGGTATTACTCAAGTCACGGAAATCGGTACTCATGTCCAGAGGTTGGTTCATCAAATACGAAGTACCGTCATTGACATGTGGCTGTGCCAACAGATTGCCACCGGCAAACAACAGCATCGCCACTGCTAAAAGTTCTTTCTTCATACTATTAGGATTTAAATGATCTCGCCTGCAAATGTATTTTTCTTAAAGGAAACACAGATGCCTTAAAAATGTCTTTTAATATCCGGTTTTGTTTCATAGAACCCATATAGGGCCATTGGAAACAAAATGCATACTATTTTTCACCAAACGGAGGATATCATCCCACACGAATACGCAAATCTTTCCTTGCTCGTTCGAAGGATTATATTTAAGTTTGCAGTTACAATATTGTTAATCCTTCTAATAAAGAAAATACATGAAACAACTGCTCCTATTCCTTATATGCAACCTGGCCTTCCTCCTTACTGTTCAAGGTAACTCAGCGGAAATCCCGCCAGCTGTCATGTTCAAGCAGCTCTCTACAACAGAAGGACTCTCCAACAACAGTGTCCGAAGCATCTACAGAGACAATAGGGGATTCCTCTGGGTGGGGACAGAATCAGGACTCAACAAATACGACGGCTACTCCTTCCAGCAGTATTACCAGAACAACTCCGACCTGCCGGACGATGCCATCAGCGAAATTTTCGAAGGACCGGACGACAATGTATGGATAAGGACTTCCAGCGGCTACAGTATCTATAATTATAAGACCGGTAAATTCGACAATGACTATAAACCCATACTCGATGGGCTGCAAATCCCCAGTAAAAACATTCTGAGGATGGGAAAAACATCCAAGAATGAGTTTTGGGCCTACGACTATTCCAAACTTTACATACGAAGCATGGACAACAGCTCCATCAAAGCCTATCCACTGGCAGTTGAAAAGATTTCAAACCTCTATATAGGTGTCCAGTTCATTTATATAATGTACTCCAACGGTACCCTATACAGTATCAGCAAGCAGACTTCCGAAGTCAAGGAAATAGCCATTCCCACCATCTATAGACCTTTGCTGGAGAATCATGAGCCACACATTTACATAGACCAAAACGAAAGCCTATGGGTATACACCTTCCAAAACAGCCTACTTTTGCACAAGAACAGTTTTACACAGCAATGGGAGGACATCAGCCTGAACAATAACACTCACATACAGTACAATCGCGTGCAACGCATCCTCGACCTGGGAGACGGCAACGTATGGATACTTACCAGCCATATGGGGCTGTTCGTTTACAACACCCTGACCAAATCGCTTACCAACTTGGTGCACAATCCATTGAAACCGCACACCATTGCCAGCAACAATCTGAATACCATTTACCGGGACAAAGACGGAACCATATACATAGGGAATTTCAAACACGGTATTTCCTATTATAGCCCCATGTCCCAAATCATACTATGCAACAAATCCCTGGAATATGATGATATCCTGACCTTCTGCGAAGACACCAGCCAGGAATACATTTACTACGGAACAGACGGTACGGGACTAATCCGACGTTCACTAGTGACCGATTCATACGAAAAGATAGCAACTCCCGCCAATATTGTAGTCGACTTATCCATCGACTCCAAAAACCGCCTATGGATAGGCACCTTCCAGAAAGGACTGCTATGCTACTCGAAAGGGCAAATCAAACAATACACAGTAAGTAACAGCCAGCTTCTCGAGAACAATGTGTATACAGTAAAGGTAGACAAACACGGATACATCTGGATAGGTACCATGAAAGGATACATACAGAGGTTAAATCCGGAAACCGGGCAGTTTGACACCATCTTGTACCGTCCGGGAGAATTCTTTGTCCGAGATATGTACTATGATAAAGACAGTACCCTTTACGTAGCGACCAAAGGAGGACTCATTATCATCGATACGGAAACCCAAGCCTATAATATCTACGCCGAAGCCGGCCGCTTCAAGGAGAACAATATGCTCACTGTCTATAAGGACAGCCGGGACCTTCTTTGGATAGGACATCCACACGGACTGAGTATATGGAACCAGAAGAACGACTCCATCTACTTCCTTGACCAGAAAAACGGACTTGCCGTCAACCTCGTCAGAGCCGTCACGGAAGACAACAACAACCAGATGTGGATTGGTACCGGCAACGGCATCTCACGAATCAAAATAACAAACGGTACATACGCCATCGTGAACTACTCCGTAAGCGACGGACTGATATGCAACGATACCAATGTCCACGCCATCCTCAAGCTACAGAACGGCAATATACTGATAGGCACGCCACAAGGTTACCAGACTATCATTCCACAAGACATCCTGACCACAAGTTATGATGCCAATATTTACCTTACCGGTATTGAGCTCAAATCCGGAATGACCCATCCGGACATCCTGAACGGCAGCTCACTTGAATGTGCACAACATCTTTCCTTCACTGAAAAGGAAAATTCATTCACTCTGTCCTTCTCTGCCCTCGACCTGGTGGAAACGGATAAGATAAAATATGCCTATAAGATTCATTCCAACTGGATTTATGCTGAAAACAACAAAGTAAACCTATCCATGCTGACTGCCGGAAACTATACTTTATCCGTCAAGGCATGCAACTCACAAGGCATATGGAGCCCCAACGTCAAGGAACTGAAAATAAAGATACTCCCTCCTTGGTGGCGCACTTGGTGGGCTTATACCATATATAGCGGTATCGTTTTGTGCATCCTTCTGTCCATTATCCGCAATCTGCGCTTACGCCAAAAGCAGAAACAAATCATGCAGGCCATCGAGGTGGAAAATGAAAGGCAGCAGAAAATCAACAATATGAAACTGCAGTTCTTTGCCAACATAAGTCACGAACTGCGGACCCCCTTGTCACTTATCATCAATCCGCTTGAAGAGTTTTTCGTAGACCATCCCGAATATCGTAAAGGCATTCTGGATATGGTCAAACAAAATGCCGACTATCTGCTGGAACTGATTAACCAACTGCTGGATTTCAGAAAGCTGGATGCCAAGGCTGAAACCCTGAAATGCAAACATGACAACATCCTTATCATTCTGAGTGAAATATTCCACTCTTTCGATCCGATAGCACAGAAACGGAACATCAGCTATAGCCTTACCGCTCCACAACATTCTGTATTCATGGATTTCGACTATGACAAGATACGCAAGATATGCACAAATATCCTGTCAAATGCATTCAAGTTCACTCCCAATAAAGGAAGCATCTCACTGGATATTGCCGTAAGAGGCACAAATCTGGAACTGACCTTTACCGACACCGGTTGCGGCATAGAGGATGAAGCCAAGGAGAAAATATTCCAAAGATTCTATCAGTCGGGCAAAAACCAGTCGAACAACGGAGGCAGCGGCATTGGACTGCACATTGTTTCCGAATACGTAAAGATGCATCAGGGTACTGTCTGTGTCAGGGATAACCAGCCTTGTGGTTCTGTATTCCTGATTGCCCTACCCCTACACCAGAACAGTAATGAAACCAAAAACGGAGAACCGGTCGAAGGACCGGAAATAAAAGAAGAATCCCATCCATTCACCATACTACTCGTAGATGACAACTACGACTTCTTGAAATTTCTCTCTGAAAGTCTTGCCAGGCAGTATCATGTATTAAAAGCCACAAACGGAAAACATGCACTGAATGTACTGGAAAAGGAAGATATTGATTTAGTGGTCAGTGACATCATGATGCCCGAGATGGATGGTCTGGAACTATGTTCAACCATCAAGAATGACATACGCTACTCCCATATCCCCATTATCCTCCTGACAGCTAAGGCAAGTGAAGAACACCAATTGGAAGGGCTTAGCGTTGGCGCAGACGACTATATCACCAAGCCTTTCAATATGGAAGTCCTCAAGCTGCGCATCAACAAGATTATCGAGATGAACGTCAAACGTCAGGAAATATTCAATCAGGACATTAAAATCGAGCCAAGCCGTATCACCATCACTCCCCTTGACCAGCAGCTGGTGGAAAAAGCCATCCAGATTGTAGAGGACAATATCAGCGAAACCGAGTTTTCCGTCGAGGAGCTTGCCAGCAGCCTGAATATATCACGCAGCTATTTCTACAAGAAAATGATTAAGATAACGGGAAAGAAACCCATCGAATTCATCAGGACCATCCGTATGAAACGTGCACAACAACTCTTGACAGAAAGCCAGATGCAAGTTTCGGAAATTGCATATACCTTGGGGTATAACTCCCCCAAGATATTCTCCAAACATTTTAAAGAAGAGTTCAACATCAGCCCATCCGAATTTATAAGGCAGCAGGCTGAATAGAAACATTATTTTGACATCAAAGCATCCAACGAAGACACCAACGCCACCAAAGCAGCACTCCAATTAATGGCTATTTCATTGGAAGCATACGAACCTTCCACATCTGCATAAGACTCATCCGGCAGATTGGAAGGATAGGGTACACCGTCTTGTTGGCCAGGATTGGGACCGCCAACAAGGAAACCGGGAAGAGGTGCCTCTATATCATCCGATGCAGAAAGACGATGGTGCGGATACAGAGGACTTTTCATCCCGAAACCGGTGACATAACAATATCCCGTGGCATTCTTTCCTAAAATGTAGTCCATATTGCGGTAGGCGTTCGTCAGGTACGACTTCTCACCCGTAAGCAAATAGGCGCAAACCAGTGAAGTGGCTTGGTTAGCACACCCTTCGGCAAGGCATCCCCAAAAGAAATCTTTGGCATCGTTGCCGTAAGGAGCGTGGAAAGGAGAGCGGTCAGCACCCCGCACAGCCTCGGCAGCATAGTCCAGTAGCAGGTCTTTCATGGCATTTGCCAACTCCACGTCTTCACCCTGATATTCCCTGCCCGGTTGCAGCCAGGCAAACACGCCCAACGCAGTGGTATTGCCCCAAGAAGGAGTCTTATATGCAGTGGGCAGATGCTTCTTCACTTGTTCCCGGTAAACGGGCTTTCCCGTAGCAAGATAGAGCTCGGAAGCCGCCCAGAAGAATTCGTCATCGGCACTACGATCACCGTAAGCTCCCGTAACCACGGCAGGTTGATATTGCTTGTTGAGGAGGTCCTGATGATAGAGCGCTTGCGGATGCGCTTCTGCCCAGGCGTAAGCACGTTCGGCAGCCTGCAAAGCCACTTCCGAAAAGCCAGGATAATCCTCTTCGTAAGGAGCAAACAACACGGAAGCTTGCGCTAAAGCCGCAGCATAGTCCAATGCCGCCGTTACTGATTTCTGAACTACATAACGGGGCTGCTTACACTCCGTAGGCTTGATAAATCCCTCGAACGAAGGGGTAGTCAGCTTGTGGTAGACTCCTCCGTCGGCAGGGTCTTGCATGGTCAGCATCCATTTCAGGTTATAGTACATCTCGTCCAGCAAATCGGGCGTGTGGTTTCCGCTTTCCGGGATGTTCACCCGTTGACGGATAAAATAGTCAGGAAAGCGGGCATAAATCGCCTGCATCAATCCGATGGAATAAGCGGAGTTCACAATGTACTTGTTATAATCTCCGGCATCATACCATCCTCCCGGAGAAGAAATCACCGCTCCCGCCTTACGTTCCGGCCCGGCAGCATTGGGATGTACCAGCACCTTGTCATCTGGATGGCCTGCCGGACGGCTCCACCGACCCGCATAAGTCGCTTCGATGGGCATACCCGTACGTTGGTAATAGAAAGATTTCAAAGCGGCATCGGCCAAAGGGGACAGCACCTTTTCCTTTACTTCGAATGCCACTGAATCGCCGTTAACCAACAGAAGATATCTTCCCGGTACCGTGATGTCACTGAAATCCAATATTGTCCTGCTCCTATCCGACCAAGCGGATGAAGCGGTATATCCGGGTTTGCCGGAAAGTAGCCGATTGCCCGTGGCTGCATCTACTATGGTAAATTCACGTACCTCACCGGCATTCACCACAGCTACTTTTTCCTGCTGGGGATAATACCCTAACTGATTCAAACGTACAGTTTCTGAAGGATGCCCTAAAGTGGCCATTCCTCCCAGAACTGTAAACAGACATGTAGTTATGTTCATATCACTATTCTTTATATATTAATATTATTCCATTTCAAAATTATTTATCCGACAATAAGGTAATGAAACTGATAGCCGGCAAGTGTACCCGTACCAGTCCATTCTCCACCTTCACTGCAGTTTCCTTCATGCAGTCCTTTGTATTGGTCACATAGACTTTCAGTTCCTTCACTTCTGCAGGGATACCGGAGATGACAGCCTCGCAATCCGCCCCATTATTGACCATATGGACGGCATATTCTCCGCGCACCATATTTCCGAAAGCCGCACAGTTTACATTTTTCTTGCTGCTACTGACTGGAATAGCCAAGGCATCGGCCGGAGTGGAGGCCAGCTGCTTAATGTTCCAGAAACGTTGTGTAGGACGCAAAGGACCTTTGGAGCCATAAATGCCGTCTCCCCACAACAACGAATAGTCTGAAGTGAGCTGCCACTGCAAGATGGACAATGGTTGGCAAATCGCACAAATACGTGTATACAGATTGATTTCATAAAGTGCAAACGTCGACTCATTGAATATCTCGGCATAACCATGAGCAGCGGCATCCGTACTACCCTCACCCTGTCTCTTATACACATCTGACGCTGCCG
>ENA-OZGO01000540-OZGO01000540.1-human-gut-metagenome-genome-assembly--contig:-NODE-540-length-17263-cov-4.898303_pt1 | contig 17263 bp, 17 predicted proteins | sample MGYA00244658_ERZ653662 | MGnify/ENA primary metagenome ERZ653662 (study PRJEB26926, sample SAMN06165217) | human gut metagenome | biome: ENVO:00009003; feature: ENVO:2100002; material: ENVO:00002003... | reverse complement strand
CTCTGCGACAGGAGCGCATCGTACTAAAGTACGAGCGTGCCGCGTTTCTTATACCCTGCCAAGGGCTACGGGGACGTTTCACTAACTTTCCATTTACTTCGTATCCTTCATAACATCTTTGTTCTTCACGAGATAATCGATCAGAGATACTACGGTGAGGATCAGTGCGATCCACATAATAATATCGGTGAGGATCTGTAACTGCGGGAAGTTGGCAATCATCAGACAGATCATAACCATCTGGAAGGTGGTCTTGAACTTGCCCCAGTAGCTTGCGGCGATGACTACACCGTTGTCGGAAGCGATCAGGCGGAAACCGCTGATGATGAACTCTCTGGCGATGATGATGATGACCACCCAGGAAGGGATGCGGTTCATCTCGATCAGTGCGATCATGGCGGAACATACTAACAGCTTATCCGCCAGCGGATCCATGAACTTTCCGAAATCTGTGATCAGATTGTATTTTCTGGCGATCTTACCATCGATCAGATCGGTGAGGCTGGCAATGATGAAGATGGCCAGTGCGATCATATCCGTCACGAAGGTATTATCGCCGAACCATCCGGCCTGGCCTCCCAGCAACAGGATAATAAACGGCACGATCAGGATCACACGGAAAATAGTCAGCTTGTTAGGCAGATTCATCTTACTCATGGTATATCTCTCCTATCAGATCATATTCATTGGAATCGGTGACCAGAACCTTAACAAAATCTCCGGTCATCAGATTCGCTGAAGTATTTACAAACAGATAGCCATCCACATTAGGGGCATCTCTGTAGGTTCTTGCGACATAGGTCTCTTCGTCCGCTACCTTGCCCTCGATCATTACAGTCAGGATACGACCTACCATATCCTCCGCTTTGTCAAAAGCGATGGCCTGCTGCAATTCCATCAGTTCATCCCTGCGAAATTCCTTGACCTCCTGCGGCACCTGATCTTCCATGGTGGCTGCGGGAGTATCTTCCTCCTGGGAATAAGGGAATACGCCCAGACGATCGAATTCCATCTCGTTAACAAAGCGATACAGTTCCTCGAAATCCTCCTGAGTCTCTCCAGGGAATCCGCTGATCAGAGTCGTTCTCAAACAGATATCGGGAATCTTCTCCCGAAGCTTACCGATGATAGCACGAAGTTCTGCCTGGTCGGTACGTCTTCCCATGCGCTTTAACACATTGTCGGAAGCATGCTGAATGGGAATATCCAGATAGTTGCAGACCTTGGGTTCTGCTGCAATAGCATCGATCAACTCATCCGTGATCTCCTCCGGATAACAGTATAAAATACGGATCCAATAGATACCGGGGATCTGTGCCAGCTCATGTAAAAGTCTGGGCAGTTCCTTTTTACCGTACAGATCCATACCGTACAGCGTGGTCTCCTGTGCTACCAGGATCAGCTCCCGTACGCCCTTGTCCGCCAACTCTGTGGCTTCTTTTAACAGACTCTCCTTGGGAACGCTGCGGTAATTGCCTCTAACCTTCGGAATAATGCAGTAGGTACAGTGTTTATCACAGCCCTCTGCAATTTTCAGATACGCAAAATGTCCGCCTGTAGTGACAACACGGTTGGTCTCTGTCACAGGGGCGGCATTGATATCTTCATAATGATTCTGTTTCTGGCCTGCAAGGATTTCCTCCAGGGCAGCTACGATCTCATCAATAGCAGTGGTTCCGATAATGGCATCCACCTGCGGGATCTCCTTCTGGATTTCCTCACGGTAACGCTGTGCCAGACAACCTGCTGCGATCAGTGCTTTGACCTGTCCGCTGTCCTTCAGTTCTCCCATCTGCAGTAATGTATTGATGCTTTCTTCCTTGGCATCACCGATAAAGCAGCAGGTGTTTACTACTACTACATCTGCCTCTGCTTCATCGTCCGTGAAGGTATAACCTTTTTCCTGGAGCATGCCAAGCATCTTCTCGGAATCGACAAGATTCTTGTCACAGCCCAGGGATACAAACAATATCTTCATGCGTCTTATGCTTCCTCATCATCACCAAGGATCTTGATCTTACCCTGATTCAGCTCTTCTACTGCGATAGACAGAGGCTTATCCACCTTGGCAGTTACCAGAGGCTCGTCACCTGCGATGATCTGTCTTGCTCTCTTGGCAGTTGCCATAACGATAGAATAACGGCTGTTGACTACAGGTGCTTCACCGGGTTCTACCTCGCTGTTTACTACTTTCATTAAATCGGTATAAGAGGGATGTAACATTTTATTTTGCTCCTTTCGCGAAACCTTTCAGTTCCTCTCTGATCTCTTTGATAAATTCTCTACGACGGGACGGTTCATTTTTCGCCGCTTCCACAAACTTCTGTACTTCTGCGGCACACACATCCAGATCATCGTTCACTACTATATAATCATAGGCATCCATGCCTTCTGATTCCTCATAAGCCCGGGACAGTCTCTGTGCAATGACATCTGCTGTCTCGGTTCCTCTGCCCACCAGTCTCTTCTGCAGTTCTTCTGCACTGGGAGGGGTAACAAACAGTAACAGGCTCTCCGGGAACTGCTCTTTGATCTTCATGGCTCCCTGGATCTCGATCTCTAAGATCACATCCTTGCCTGCCTGCATCTGCTCTTCCACATATGCTTTCGGTGTTCCGTAATAATTGCCGCAATACTGAGCATACTCGATAAATCCGTTTTTTGCAATATTTTCTTCAAATTGTTCTCTGGTACGGAAGAAATATTCTCTTCCGTCCTCCTCGCCTTCTCTGGGCTGTCTGGTAGTCATGGAAATGGACAACGCATAATTGTCATATTCCGATAACAGCTTTTTCACCAGTGTTCCTTTGCCGGCTCCGGAGAATCCGGAGATCACCATCAATATTCCCTTATTCTGCATCTTCTCTGTCCTCTTTTTCCTCTTCCGGCCACAGTGCCTGTGCTCTTCCCGCGATTGTCTCGGGAAGCAGTGCCGACAGAACGACCTGACTGTTCTCCATGACCAGTACCGCTTTCGTCTTCCGTCCCTGTGTGGCGTCGATTGCCTGTCCGGTCTCCTTGGCCTTCTGCACCAGTCGTTTGATGGGTGCGGCCTCCGGGCTGACGATGGCGATGATCTTATCCGTATTTACAATATTGCCAAATCCTATATGGATCAATCGGTTCATGGTATCACCTTTCGTAGCCATGCAGTTCCCATTCGCATAACCGCACGATATCGTGCTTCCCGCTGCTTCGCAGCTTGTTATTCAATATTCTGTATCTGCTCTCTGACTTTTTCGATCTCGGTCTTGAGCTCAATCGCACAGTTGGAGATCTCCAGATCGTTGGACTTGGACAGGATGGTGTTGGCTTCGCGGTTCATCTCCTGTGCCAGAAAATCCAGCTTTCTTCCGATACTGCCACCGGCCATCAGCGTACTCTTCGTGGTCTCGATATGGCTGCGCAGTCTCACCAGTTCCTCATCTACGCATACCTTATCTGCGAAGATCGTCACCTCGGTCAGAAGTCTTCCTTCATCTACAGTAGTATCGCCCAGCAGTTCCTTCACACGGTCTTCCAGCTTCTGACGGTACTCAGCAATGATCTGGGGAGAACGTTCCGTAATGAAATCCACCAGCTTCAGCATGCCATCCAGCTTGCTAATTAAGTCATCTCTTAAATGCTCGCCCTCGGTGATCCTGGTCTGTACAAACATCTCGCAGGCACCCTTCAGGGCTCTCTGCAGTTCTTTCCACAGTTCTTCCTCATCGATGTCCTGTTCTTCCATCACAAATACATCCGGATACTTGGACAAAGTGGACACTCGGATATCGCAGTCTAAGTCAAAATCACTGGCCATCTGCTTCAGGTATCCCAGATACTCCGCCGCCAGTTCCTTGTTGTAACGGACATTGGACGTGTTCTCGGAAAAATCCTCGTAGGTAATGAACAGATCTACTTTACCTCTGGAAATATAATTCTTCAGTTCACTGCGGATCGCAGATTCAAAGAAATTCAACTTCTTCGGCATTTTGATGTTCACATCAAGGTAGCGATGATTCACAGACTTCATCTCTACGGTAAACTTTCTGTTATTCTCGGCAGTTTCACATCTGCCAAATCCCGTCATACTCTTGATCATAGCTTCTCCTGTTGTAAGGGCGTGTAATACCTTCCGCATTTTACGGTTTTCATTCTATTATAGAATAAATATGCCCTTTCCGTCAAGTGCAGGTGCCCTATTTACACTATTTCCACTCGTCGTAATGCTCCAGAAAATGATGCTTCACACCATCCTCTTTGTAGGCGATGATCGTACGTAAGTTTACATTCTCCACACTCTTGAAAATATTCCCCTCGATAAAAGGGTTAGTCTGTTTCAGCGAAGCGATCAGGTTCTTAATCTCCATACGCTTGGAGGGACTGCTGCCATCGGTACGGCAAGTGGTACAAGTGTCAGTGAACCGGCAGGCACACTGAATAAAATGCAGATCATTGTAATCTCTCCAGTGCTTGATGTCATCCTCCCTGATCAGGTACATAGGGCGGATCAGCTCCATGCCCTCGAAATTCGTACTGTGAAGCTTCGGCATCATGGTCTGTACCTGTCCACCGTACAGCATTCCCATCAGGATCGTCTCGATGACGTCATCGTAATGATGTCCCAGAGCGATCTTGTTGCAGCCCAGCTCTTTCGCATGACTGTACAGATAGCCTCTGCGCATTCTCGCACACAGATAGCAGGGGGAATCCTCTATGTCATACACCGCATCAAATATCTGGGATTCAAAAATGGTGACGGGAATATCCATCAGCTTCGCATTGTTCTCAATGATCTTACGGTTTGCCTCACTGTAGCCGGGATTCATCACTAAAAATACCAGTTCAAAGGGGAACTTGTTATGGCGTTTCAGCTCCTGGAACAGTTTTGCCATCAGCATGGAATCTTTACCGCCGGAAATGCATACAGCGATCTTGTCGTTTTCCTGAATCATATCGTATTCGTTGATAGCTTTGGCAAACCGGGAAAACAGGACTTTGTGGAACTTTTTGCGGATGCTCTTCTCAATTTCCCTTGCCCGTTCATTTTCCTTTTCTCCGGGCTGTTCCTTCTGCATCAGGCTCAACAGCCATCCGGTATAGCCCCCCTGTAAGCTGTAGGCCTCCATTCCCTGTTCTCTGAAATACTCTGCGGACACCTTACTGTTCTGTCCACGGCTGCAATACAAAATTACTTTTTTATCCCCTGCTGCCGCCGCCAGTCTGTCTATAAGTTCACATTCGGGGATTGCAATGGCTCCGGGAATCATTCCATAGTTTACTGCTTCATCCCCTCTGGTATCCACCAGGATGTATCGGTCAAGGTCCCGGGACTGTAGTTCTTCCCATGTGATCTCAATGGGCCGTATTGTCTCTTTTTCTTCCATTTTTATATTCCTTTACTCTGCCCGAACAGGCAGTCTATTGTTTTTCCTCTCTCAGTCTGCTACACTGTTATTAAAAATATGGTAACTGAATCGTTACATTACATCCATAGAAAGGCACACAAATGATTCCTTATACTACTTTAGATTCCATTATAGCCCAAATGCCCGAACGCACCGGACACACTCTGTTAGATGAAGACCAGGGGTGTGTAAAAGGTTGTCGTATGGGCATATCCCTCTATCGCGACACAGAATATCACATGCCGCAAAAGCATGACGATCAGGAAGGCTTCTTCGTATTGGACGGAAAAGGATATGCTCTCGTCGGTGGCGAAGAGATCCCTCTGCTGCCCGGCACTGCCTTTATGGTACCTGCTCACACGGATCATGTGATCAGACGGGATCCCTCCTGTGACTGCTGTAAGGTACTGTGGTTCCATGCCGCAGTAGAATGATCCTCAGTCCCCGCATACCGCCAAAAGCTCCGGCAGCTGTGTCTGAAGCTCGGTCAGGCTGTCACACTTTTTGTCTACCAGTGCAAGAATCTCTTCTGTGGGCGGCAGCTGGTCCGGCACCATCACAGTATATAAGCCTGCCGCATAGGCGGACCGGATACCGTTGAAGGAATCCTCCACCGCCAGTGCCTGTCCGGGGGCAACGCCCAGTTCCTCACATGCCTTCAGATAAATATCGGGTGCAGGCTTGCCATGCTCCACCATGTCCCCGCAGACGATCTTCTGAAAATATGCCGTGATCCCCGCCCTGTCCAGATGCTCCATGACTGCCGCTTTCCTCGTGGAGGAAGCCAGTGCCACAGGAATGCCGTTCTGCTTCAGATACTCCAGAATCTCATGCACACCCTGTTTCTCCGGAAGACCTTCCCGTTCTTCCTTTTCCTGAAATCTCCGGCTGCAATCCTCATGCAATTCTTCAAAAGACACATCGATGCCCTGCTCTGCTTTCGCTGCCTCGAACACTTCCTTCGTGCCCTGCAGTGTCCTTCCGATGCAGGCTTTAGAGATCTCGTCCACATTTTTAAGACCCCTGGGCTCCGCCGCTTCTCTCCAGCACTCCATATACATCCTCTCGGTATCAAAGAGGACACCGTCCATATCAAATATCACTGCGTTTATTGTTGTCTTCATAATTCTCCTCACATCCAGAGCACCATCGGATTGTTACCCATACCGATGATCCCCATCATTTTGCGCGTAAATAGTAATCGATGATATCTGTCTCTTCCATGGAAATATAAGTTCCGTACATGGCTATGTTGCAGCACAATACCCTGCTTCCCGCAGGGAAGATCATCTCATATCCTTTAGACGAAGCCAGCCCCGGATATCTGTCATCCGCTCTTCCATAGGAAAAATAAACCGCTGAACTGCCCACTTTTAAAGGTTTCGGTGCCACAATCCCTCCGGCGATCAGAGCCTCGTCCTTTTTCCATTCAAAAAAGCTCCAGTTCTTTTTCTCTCCGAGTTGCCTTGGTTCTCTGCTTCGTTCCGTCAGCAGAATCTTACCCTGTGTATTTAAAAATGTCAATGCTCCTGTCTTTTTATCCACACGGATCTGAGCATATCCCGCTGTAATTTCCACCAGGGAAGGATTCTCCCGCACCATACACTTAAGATCCCCGGCTGCCGCCACCGCCGCTTTCGGGAATTCACGACACTGCCCTCTGGCAAAACAAATCCGGAACATATCCACCGCAAGGGGTGTGATCCGCAAGGTTCCGTAGCTACTCAAAAGATCCACATAGCCCTTGCCCTTCATGACCATGCGCACAGCGCAGTCGATCCTGGAATGTCCGGCGGGCATCAGTGTTTTGGCATCCGGCATATCGCCGTACTCGCCGTTATTTTCTACCATCCGCGGCTCCTGTCTGCCGGTTGCTCTGCCAGCATTGCCGTTTCCTGCCCCGTATACTTTCGCAGGTGACGGCTGTCCCGTCCGCCTCGATTCAGGCCCCCCTGACTGTCCTGCTTTCTTCGGTGTGGCGCCGTCTGTTGTCCCCTGACTGTTTCTTGTCACGATGATCTTCTTTGGGCCGTAACGCTCTCTGGCCACACGTTCCTTTTCCGCTTCCTGTGCCCTCTGTCTGTATATCTCTTCTTTTGTCTTCTCCGGCTCTGCCTGTTTTACCACCGTTTTCACCGGCTTTTTCTGGGCATCTGCGGCAAGGCGCATTCTCTTCTTCTGCTCCGGGGATACCGGATCTGCGATCAGTCCGGTGAGTTTCCCCCGGTACAGCACCGTCAGTTCATGCAGGGCTCGGGTGGCTGCCACGTACAGCTGCTTCACATACCCGTCTTCCACCGGGTAATCTTCCTCCGAAGCGTTGAAGATCAGTACTGCATCGAATTCCAGACCTTTGGTGTATTTTAACGGAAGTACCATAACGCCCTCGCCGATTTCCCATTTTCCCGCATCGCCGGTATTCAGCTCCACGCTGCCCTGTAGAGCGGCCGTTACTTTTTCCGCCTCCGCTTCGTCCATGCAGACCACGGCAATGGTTTCCAGTCCCTTGCACTGCCATTGCTTAATGGTCTGCTCCGCCTGTGTCACCTGATCCGTAAAATCCACGCACGTTTTCACGGTGACAGACTCCCCATGGCGGATGATGGGCTCCACAGGATAGACCGGAAAGCTTCCGTGATACAGGATGTCCGTAGCAAACCCCGAGATTTCCACCGTGTTACGGTAGCTTTTCTGCAAAATGCCGAAATAATCGAATTCTCCGGGCAGCATGAGTTTCCGCAGTTCCGTCCAGTCGTTGAGACCGTAGCGGTCGGAAATATTCTGTGCCACATCTCCCATGATCGTGTAGGTGCATTTGCTCAGGCAGTATTTTAAGGACGCATAGGCCATCATGCCAAAATCCTGGGCTTCATCGATCACCACATGCCCCGCCTCCCGGATCACCGTATCCTCCTTGATACGTTTGTAGAGGTAAGCCATGGCCGCCAGATCATAGACATCATAGCTGCCGTCCGGCACCTCGACCGGGAAGTCCTTTTCCTGCTCTTCCTTCAGAAACTGTTCATAAAGTTCCGCCACCGAGCCCTTCCATTCCCTTTTTCCGAAATAGGTCTCGTAATAATGCTTGAGCTTCTGTTTTTCCGGCTGGGTATAGGAATAATATTTTCCACTCAGCTCATTTTCCAGCCGTGCCATCAGATAATCCGTCAGTCTGCTGATTTTGTCCGCCCGGGACAGATTCTTTGTCTCTTTCAATAAGCGTGCAATGGTGGCCCGGTCCAGCAGCACTTTGCCAGTCTTTTCGATCACCACGTCCTCTCTGGGTATCGCGCGGTATTCGTAACGCAGGCAGAAATTCTCCAGCTCCTTAAACCAGACAAGAGTTCCCTTCACCGCCGGGGTCACACCTTTTACCACCGGCTTGATCTTCCAGGACTTGTCCCAGTCCTCGTACAAAAGCCTTACGAACAACTGCTCCATAGTCATCTGGGAGACACCGTAAACATTCAGTTCCGGCAGCACTCCCGTTATATAGTTTAAGAGCACCTGATTGCTTCCCACAATATAAAAATCTTCCGGTGCAAACTCCTGCTCGTAGTTGTACAGGATGTAGGAAATACGGTGCATGGCCACTGTGGTCTTGCCGGAGCCCGCCGCTCCCTGTACGATCATGTTGTGCTGGGGCTTTTTGCGGATGACTTCGTTCTGCTCCTGCTGGATTGTGGCAATGATCTCGCCCAGCACCGCCTTTTTGTTCCGCGCCAGATATTTTGTCAGCAGTTCATCGTTGGCCACCACATCCGAATCGTAGAAGTCCTTCAGCTCATCATTTTCAATCTCATAGGTGCGCTTCCTCGACAGGGTGATATCGTATTTTCCCTCCCCCTTTACGGAATAAGAGACATCCCCCAGAGCGGCATCGTAATATACGCTGGCAATGGGTGCTCTCCAGTCGATGACCTCCGGTTCTGCCGGGTTATCCGCAATGACACTTCTGCCGATATAGTAGACCTCGTCTTTTTTCAGTTTTTTGTCCCGGAAATCGATTCTGCCAAAGTAGGGCTTTTTCCTCGCCTGTTCCGCCCGGCGCAGATCCTGGTTCACGAACTTGAAACGGGCATCTGCATTGTGCCACAGGGTCTGGGCCTCCTTGTCGTTCTCGTCGAATTCCTCCTGCATGGCATGCAGTTCTTCCGCCAGAGCCTGTACGCTCTGCCTGTTGGCCTCCACCTTGCGCTGTGCGATCTCTAACGTATGCTGTAATCTTTTTTCCTCATCCTGCCTCGTAATGCCGGGTAAACTGCTCATATTCTCTCCTGTTCAAAACCATAAAAAAAGAAAAAGCAAAGGAAGCCTGTCAAAGACTTCCTTTGTATGTATTCTGCATCACATTTTACCAATCGGATCCCCAGTCATCATAGCCGGAATCCCAGCTGTCATTGGAATCCCAACCGGAATCCCAGCTGTCATCATCCCAGTCGCTGTCATTATCACTGCTGTCCTCATAAGGAGTGTAATAGGAGGAATCCTCAAAATCCTCATATTCCGCATCGCTGTCATAGCTGTAGGAATCGTAGTAATTCTCATAATCACTGTCCATCCAGGATTGCGACGGTGCGTATTGCCAGGAATTATCCTCCCACTCGTACCAGTCCCCGGAATAATAGTAATAGCTCTGGTCTCCATAAGTGTAGTAGCCGGTACTCGGTCCGCTTTCCCCTATGAGTGCAAAAATAACGGACAATGGTATGATTGCTATTATTGCTATCAGGAAAATCGAAAAAAGGGTTTTGGACAAGGCTTTTTCCGATTGCTTTTGCTGCGCAGAAGCAGTAGGCCCGGAAACCGGCTTTGCAGCTTTCGGCTGCTGGTGCGCCTTCTGTACGGCCACCCTTTCCTTCATCTTCTGGTAAAGTTCGTTGACCGCATAGGCTTCGTCCGATCCCTTGTAGCGTACCGCCCGGGTGCCATCCTCCTTGTTCTTATAGACGACAAAAGTGCCGTCGGTCTCATCCTTGTAAATACCGAAGGCTTTAGCTCCCTTGTAATCCTCACCGATAAAGGTCCGCATTTCCTCCAGCGGAAGGTTCATCTCCTTCGCCCAGGCTTTCAGTTCCTCAATGGTCTGAGGCACGCCGTTGGCATGACGGTTATAGTTGTTGTTTACTCCTCCGCAGTTCGGGCAGACCTGGTCGAAATCATTGATCCAGCTGCCACACCAGTCGCATTTTATCTTCATGTTCCCCTCCTGAAAATACACGTTGCAATAGTTTCTGTTTTATTGTACCACGTTCTGCACCTGCTGCCAACCTAGGAAATTGCCAATAAAATGCGGCTTTCTCTGAGGGTCTTGCTCTGGTCGTAATCATACTCTATGGTCTGGATACTGACATCCGGAAAACGGGCATGCAGCCGCTGCAAAATCCCCCGCTCGCAGACATGGCTGACCAGACATCCGAAGGGATGCAGGATCAGCACACTTCCACAGCCTTTTTCCACATATTGTATCACCTCTGCGGCAATCAGCCAGCCGTCACCGGTATTGCAGCCCTCCGCCAGAATCCCCTGCACTTTCTCCTTCAGTTCCGGGAACGGCAGATCCGTCTGGAACCGGTCTGTCTCCCCGATCACCGTAAGCAGATGTTTTTGTGCCTCACACAACCGGTGGAGCACAAAGGCACAGGCTTTCGCCATGATGGGATTGTGCTGGTACTTTTCTACCTTATACCGCTCTGTATCCACCAAATACAGACAGTAGTTGACGAAACCACCGCTGTAAGGCTCCATTCCCTGCCGGAGCAGAAAACTTTCGATATCGTCATTTCCCAGTTTCGAACATTTCATATAGATCTCACCGGTGATGCCGACTCTCTTTTTCTTCCCGGGTTTCACCGGTACCTTCGAAAATACTTCGCAGGCATACCGGTAATTTTTCTCTCTGGTGTGCCGTCCGTTCCTGTGTCTCCGAATGCTCTCGCACAGTTTCTTTTCCACCTGACTGCGGATGCGGTCCGTCTCTCCCGGATTCTGTTCGTAGGGCTTCACCTGCTGGTACAGGCACATGATCAGATCGCCATAGCATCCGGCAGCGATCCCACCGGACAACAGCCCCGGAGTAATACGAAAGCCGGTATGTTTTTCCTCTCCCATGAGATTTAAGGAAATCACGGGGATCTGCGCATACTCCGTCTGCCCCTGCTCCGCCATGCGGTACAACACTCTCTGGAGCAGATTGTAGATATTCCCGGCTCTGCAGGCACCACCCGCCTGCGGCTCCATAAAAGCGATCTCCCCCGGATCCCGCTCCCCGCTTTCCAGATATTCCAGGAACTGTGCAAGGATCAATACCGTCGGATAGCAATAGTCGTTACTGATATAGCGAAGTGCCAGAGTGCGGTCCTTCACCGGGTTCTTTAAAGTCTCGAAGGAATACCCCTCCGCCCGGAATGCCGCCTCCAAAAATACATTCGTGTACTCCAGCATCTCGCACAGCAGGATCGTACGGGTCTTCTTGTCATGACGTGTGAAATTTTTACATACTCTGTGCAGTTCCCCCATACGTTTTCCTCATCTGACCGGGTATCTCATCTGACAGGCCTTGTTCCATGATCATCATCAGCTTTTTTTAGTTTGTATTTTCTATTGGTATTCGTTCCTATTCTCTCAATATTTTCCATTTCAGAAATGATTGCCCTTGTTCTTGCCGGACTTAGCCCAATATAATCGGCAATTTCATTTGTCTTAGCTTCTCCATGTTGTGCGAGATACTCATATATTTTTGCAATATTACCGCTTGTTTTCTTTGCTTGTTTTCTTTGCTTGTTTTCTTCGCTTGTTTTCTTCGCTTGCTTTCTTCGCTTGCTTTTCTCACTTGTTTTTCAACAAATTCAAGTGTCAATATCGTCCGATCCGGATCAAACCGTTCTTCAATTACAGGTTCCTTCCATCCTTCATCTTCCCATGTATTAAATATATTAGGAACACCACTGCCGGAACGTTCACCGATATTAATAAGGTTAAACATCTTCATAAGAGATTTATTTCTCGGATCTGATTCTCCACCCTTACACATTTGTATTTTACCTGTCCTTATATATCCGGGATTCTCCAATACAAGTTTCTTAGGTTTTTTCACATCCATAATTATTTTATTATATACCCTGAAATAGAAATCACAAATATTTCCGGACCATTCCCCTGAACTGGATTGCAGACGATCTGTCCATCGAATAGCAGGATCAAGCATTTCACGATAATCCAGAAAGTATTCCGGAAAATGTCTTACAATGTTATATTCCTCTCCAAACATCAGCATCCCAGCCGCCGTAGGATGAAGTTGTCTGTCCTCTCTTGATATAGCTGCCGCGCCAATACTTCTCAAGTATTCACTATCGTTTAATCTTTCAAAAGGATGCCCCGGTTTCAATGTTCTGTGACGGTTTCTATATCCCTGTATCGTCTCATAGTTCAAATCCTCCATCGGGACCTCGTCCAGTACCTCCATATCCATAGTATTTTCAGCCTGATCACGAAGCATTGTTTTTACCTGTAGACGTGTACAACGATAATCGCCTTCATGATTTCTTCTAAATGTAGCGCCAAACAGATCATTATTAACATATACCGGCTTTTCTTCCCGTTTCGCCATTGGGACATGAATAACAATAATTAAATCCCCGTTTACATCATATATTTCTACATCATCGTCTTTTAAAATATTAGCACTTACTTTTTTGCGATTATTAATTGTATCCCAGAATTGCTTTATAAGTTTCTCTTTATCCGCCGCTTTAAGTCCTGTAGTATGCCAGGAACCATCCTTATTTTCTACAACACCAAGAATGATTACTCCACCATAGCAATTGGCAAATGCAGAATACTAGTCCCATAAGGACACTGGTAACCCTCCATTTGCCTTCTTAACTTCCCGACGATTATCTTCTTTGTATGAGTCAAATTTTGATATATCAAACAGATCCTTCAAACAATATATCCCCCTTTATTCATTTCCCGTCTTCTTTTCCTATATATAGCCACACAAATATTAACTGGTCATTTTTATTGTACTCATATCTTTGCCACAACGCAATGGTTCCCCAAAAATCTATTTTTATATTCCATTGTATTTCTTTAACTGCAACGCTTCCGTTGATTCTATGGTTGTATGCTTGCTACTTATATATCTACAAAAATATCCGTCAGTTCTTCACGGGATATCGCCGGTTCAAAATAATAGAGCTGTGTGTAAATTCCCGTATAAATAGTACTATCCTCAGGATCTGTGCCAAATGACATTCCACCGGTATCTACGATCCATTTCACTTTGTCATTTTCCCATACAAAATATAGGTTTCTGTCTCCACTGGTTAAATAATGCTCCCAGTAAAGAATATGTCCATCCAGATCATAATACTGAATTCCACCATCCGTATAATAATCTACATTATCTCTATAACTTATCTTTATGTAATCCTCATAGGATTCCCTTTGAAAAATATAATCCTCGGAGTCTCTTGCAGGGAAATTTCCAATAAAATCCAATTGCAGTCCATCATATTTTTCCAGACCATCCATGTTTATTAAAATACATGTATTTTTTATATCCGTGCTGTCTGGGACCGGTTCTTGAAATACAAAAACAGTATTTTCAGCAGAGGTCTTATAGGAGAACATTTTTATCCCTGCTATGTCTAATAATTCCTCTTTTGTTTCCATGTCCGCATTATATGTTTCCAGAAAATTCCTTACAAAGCCATTTTCACTCTGTCTGTCTGTTTTCATTTTGGATGTTAATACATCGTTTCCTTCATTGTCCCAGTAATATACCTGAACATCCTGCTTTCCGCAGCCGGAAAACATTAACATGAATCCTATTAACAATATGCTGATTTTTTCTTTCATTTTTCTCCTGACTTTCTATTTTTCCAGCATAAACCAGCCTTCTTCAATACGCATGATCATCTGGTTCTTATTCACCGGCACACAGACAATGTCCTCTCCATCCTGACATTTTATATTGCACACAAGAATCTCATCATCATAAATGCTCAGGCCATCGTGGATATCCATTTCCTGTTCAAAATCTTCCCGCCCCGTCTTTCTGACTTCTATTCCAACTGTCTGGCGGGCGGTCTCCAATATTCTGACTTCATCTTCCGAGACGATAACACTTTTTCCCAGCCAGTCTTCCGCCTTAAAATTCGTGCCCTGCAATATTCTTCCCGGCGCCTCCTTTTCTATTTCCTCAAAACCGCCTTCGTATGAGTTTTCATAGCTGTCCAGATATGCAATTTTCCATGTTCCGTTCAAATCTTTTTCACTCACCTTAGGGTCACAGTATTGAAACGGTTCTAGCAAATAATCCCCGCCGCAAAACCCATAGACTATATGTGTTTTATCTAAAATAACAATGTAATCCACGCAGTAGTCAGATTCATCATACATTTCATCAATATATCTAAGGAACCGGACCTGTTCTATATCCGCATAATCTTCTATCATCCAGAGAGAATCGATATCTAGCCATTCATCCTGAGTAGAATAAGAAACTATATCCGAATCATCAAATTGTATTTTTTCCCATTCCAGGTAATCCGGCCATGCCACAATGCTCTTTTCTACGGAATTTTCGCCAAGAATAACTGTCCTTCCCAAATAGTGCTGTCGAAAAAAATAACTGTATGCTCTATAGTACGTCGTGAGATGACGTGTAACCTTCCATTTTCCATTGTATGCCGCAGCAGTATTTTGGCCTTTGAAAACAACCACGCCTGCAAATACCAACAGCAACATGACTATTATTCTTCGAAATATTTTTCTTTTCACCCCTAAGTGCACCTCATTCTATGTATATATTTTTAACTGGTATATTAAGTTCTCTGATTATATTTTCTCCAAAAGGTAAAAAACACAATCCATCGTAAGAATAACAAACTGCTTATCACTGGAAATCATTATGTTCACTGCCGGAGATTTTCCCTTTATTCCATCTCTTGTACCTCTTATTTCCAAATCCTGAAATTCATCATAATTTAGAATCCAGTCATATAATTCCGGATCTTCTTTTACGGCTTCACTTATATTATAGATCCAATTACGATCTATTATAGGAGATACCTCATAAGAAGGTTCTAAAACCTCACATTGATAACGTTCATATTTTTCAAGTCCTTCACTGGAAAATACATCTTCATTTATCACAATATGATTGCCTATGATGTCATGTCCCTCCGGATAATTCGTATAATCGTTCTGTATTTTTGTAAAGCCAAGCAATTTCGTAACTTCCCACTCGCCAAAAAACAATTCTTCAATTTCATCCATGGAAAATTCCTCTATCTTGTCATCTGCTTTTTCCGAATTTTGCTCTATCATTTCTTCCTCATTAACATTCTCCGTCTCATATAACGGTGCTAATAATCTTTCATATTTATCACCACTAAAAAAATCCGGAATCATCTTAATATCCTCTATATACCAGCCATCTTCACAATAAGATGCTTCTGTGCATTTTACTGTATTTTGACTTTTATCATTATCCTGGAATGAAATAAAACGAACCATTACCTTTCCATCTTTTTCAAACAATGTAGCACCGAGATAGACTTCATCATCAAATGTATCCGGCTGTTCTAAATCAATATCAGGATTATGAATAAAATTGTATGAATACTCCATCCAGCCTGTATTCTCCAAATGCAGAATAGAGATATTAACAGTACCGGAATCGGTTCCTCGTGTTGCTCTTTTCAACAGTACATCTGCTTTCCCATTTCCTGTTAAGTCACCGGTAGTAACTGTCGATTCACAATATCCTCTATAATCTTTTATTGCCACATCTATGCCATTTACATTTGCTATGATTGTTGTCAATCCAACATCACGTCTGTCAATCACACGCACCCTGTCTTCTTTTCCGTCTCCGTTTAAATCTGTTCTCGATTCAACTCCAAAATCGATGGGAATAGCGCTCTTCTGATAAATTGCTCCACTTTCATCAGTATCATGTGCACACCCCACTAAAAAAATTCCAATCATCATTAACAATACTATTTTTCTGACTACAAATTTTGTAACTGATAATGTTTTCATGCACCTTCCCTGCCTCATCCTATGTATTTATTTTCAGCTGATATCCTGAGTTTCATTATTAAAATAACATGCCGTTACATCATAGTTGCATCATTTTCCTGATAAAATAAAAAAGAACCGGCGGGCATTTTATTGCCTGTCGATTCTTTCTATGATTTTCATTTTCTAATTTTCCCTATTTTCTACCAGTGTTCCATACCCTTCATTTTTGCCAAGCTTATTAACCCATTCATCAATGCATAACTTATTTTCTTCCAGATAATCAGGACAGCCCGCCAAATTTTCAGCTTTAATTTTATCTAAATTTTTCCACCATTTGGGTAATCGATACAAAGTATGCGCAAAATGGCGGCATGAGCTGCACCACGCCCACATACCTCCTTTTTCATCTCCCTCTACATTTTTGCAGAAATACAGATGTCCCTCTTTTCCTCCACAAATAGGGCAAACTACGGGAAAGTCCTGCCTGTTTAAAGTCTCTATGTTCTCTAAAATGTCCATGATTTTATCATCATTGTCTTTCCACATTTATTTTTCCTCATTAATGTAGCAGCCCTGCCATATGCGTAGGAATACATACAATCCATCTTTAAATACGCATATTTTATTTTGATTATGCGCAAGTTTAAGAACACTCTATTTCATTATTATACGCATTATACGCATATTTAGCCATTTTTCAAAAGCATTATAAGCTGTCTACAAACTTTTAGACACACAAAAAAAGTGGAAACCTTGTATTTTCAAGGTTTCCACACTTTTCAAAAGAGCTGCTGACGGGAATCGGACCCGTGACCTCCGCACTACCAATGCGACGCTCT
>ENA-OZGO01000480-OZGO01000480.1-human-gut-metagenome-genome-assembly--contig:-NODE-480-length-18184-cov-6.444867_pt1 | contig 18184 bp, 13 predicted proteins | sample MGYA00244658_ERZ653662 | MGnify/ENA primary metagenome ERZ653662 (study PRJEB26926, sample SAMN06165217) | human gut metagenome | biome: ENVO:00009003; feature: ENVO:2100002; material: ENVO:00002003... | reverse complement strand
GTCTCGTGGGCTCGGAGATGTGTATAAGAGACAGATTTTCATCCTTACTCTGCCTCCTTTATCTCCCAGGAATGCTCTAACCGGAACCGTCCTACTTCTTCTATGACATTCGTCATCTCAAACCGGTATGCCTGTCGGTAATAATCGACCGGTAATGCTGTCTCACACTCGATCGACACATCCAGTACATATACCTCCGGAAGCAGATCAAACTTCGGCATCAGGAGATGTACCTCGCCGGATTTCGTTACGTCAAAATCATCCAGGCGATCGATCTTCGTGTTCGTACCATAGCAATGAAGGCCCTGACTGTCATAGATTGCCATGCCAAACACAGCATCCTTGATCGGCTCCTTGACTTCATACCGGACAACCACCTCTACATCCTCTCCGGTCTTAAAGATTGTCCGCATTCTGGAGGTATCACCGGCCTGATACATACCGACCTCCTTGATCACAACCTTACCATTGCCCCAGCGCTTCTCATTCCGTTCGGTTGCGATCACTTCCTCGTGTCCGACTCCGAGTGTCATACTCTCTTTCTTCTTCTGAGCTTCCTTCTGCTTCTGTTTCTCGCGTTCCTTTTCCTTCTGACGTTCTTTCTCCTTTAACCGCTCCTTCTCTTTATCTGCAATCTGCTGACGTACCTCGCCCATATATCCCAGATACTCTGCATGGACATCACGCGGTCTGCCCTCCTTACGGATCTCGCCGTCATGGATCCAGATGGACCGGTCACAGATCTGCTCAATCTGTGATAGGGAATGCGATACGATCACAATCGTTGTTCCCTGTGCCTTGATCTCCCGCAGCCGGTTAAAACACTTTGCCTGGAAATTCGCATCACCGACCGCCAGGATCTCGTCGATCAAAAGGATCTCTGCATCTACATTGATCGCAACCGAAAATGCCAGCCGCATATACATACCGGATGAATATGTCCGGACCGGATTATCAATGAACTCCTCCAGCTCTGAGAAGGCAATGATATCATCCAGTCTGGCATCGATTTCTTTCTTCGTCAGTCCGAAAATAGCTGCATTAATATAAATATTCTCCCGGCCGCTCATATCCGGATGAAAGCCCGCCCCCAGCTCGATCAGACTGGATACCCGGCCGGCCATCTCGATACTGCCGGAATCCGGATAGATGATCTTGGATAACAGCTTCAATGTGGTACTCTTACCACAGCCGTTATGACCGACCAGACCGATTGCCTCTCCTTTTTTCACCTGAAAGGAGATACCTTTTAATACCCAGTGCTCCTCATAACGATTCCGGTTATGAAACAGTATTTTCTCCTTCAACTGGTTTCCCTTATCGAAATAAACCTTGAACTTTTTTGTAATATTTTCAACTTCAATTGCATTTTGACTGTCTTTCATTACATTTCCTCCACGAAGCCCTTCTGCAGTTTGCAGAATACAAAATGTCCCAGTATACAGAATACGATTCCCACAAACAGTGCCTGTAACAATGTTTCCAGCTGCGGAATCTGCTTATAGTATAAAATATCCCGGTATGCCATGATCACAGATGTCATCGGGTTTACCTTTAGAATCCACAGCAGATTCTCCGGTACCATAGTTTCCGGATACATAACCGGTGTCAGATACATCCACGCCATCGTAATGATCCCCAGGATATATTCCAGATCCCGGAAATAAACCGTTAATGCAGAAGACAGCAGTGCGAATCCAAGTGCAAGAAAATATTCCACGATCATAATGATCGGAAGAAACAGCAACGCAACCGGATTTATACCGATTCCGGATATAAATAATGCCGCAAAGATGACAATAAAGCAAAACAGCATATTAATAAATCCGCTGGTCACCACAGAAATCGGAAGAACCTCCCGCGGAAAATAAATCTTTTTTACCATATCCTTGGAACTTAAGATACTATTGGCGCCACCGGTTACAGAAGTACTGAAAAAAATCCACGGCACCAGTCCTACAAACAGATAGATGTAGTATTTCTCAATTCCGTTCTTCATAATAACCGAGAATACCATCGTATATACAACCAACTGCAGCAGTGGATTTACAAACGTCCACAGGAATCCAAGTACAGAACCTTTATATCTGCCTCGCAGATCTCTTCGTACCAGTCCTACTATCATCTCTCTGTATGCATATAATTCTTTTATTGCTTTCATATTATCTGCCTTTCGTGTTCTATCGCATAATCGCCATTATTATACCTTAGATATTTCAGAAATACAACTAAAGCATTTATAAACCAAAGCCACGGATAATTTTCTGAAATTCCTCACAGCCGGCAAATGTTTTCACGATCGTTTTCCGGCTTTCCCCTCTATCCAGCCGTGCCACCCAGTAATCAAGTCCCGGCTTATCATATTCCCGCCCCATAAAAGCGCGGTAAAGAGTCTTTACAAATTCTGTATTATTTAACTTCTCATCTGTAAACTCCGGTACAAAGAAGAAGCATTCCGCTACCTGAACCGGAGTTCTCCGCTTCGACCGGATCTCCTGTACCCAGTACTTCATGCCGGCAGGCTCCGCTTCTCTGCCCAATGCCCTCGTATATAACCGGGACACATATCCCTCAATCTCCGTATATTTCCGGACCGTTATCTTACAGGTTGCCTTCTTCCCGCTTCCATCCTTTGCGGTACAGGTGATCGTAGCAGTTCCGGGAGACTTTGCTGTTACCTTTCCTCTGCTGTTCACGGTAGCAACCTTCGTATTAGAGGATTTCCATGTCACAGCCTTATTTGCCGCATTGGAGGGGGTGACTGTCGCCTTCAAGTCCAGTGTTTCGTTTTTCATCAGAGTAGCATCGGTTTTATTCAGTGCTATTTTGGATACTTTGATCACAACATCATCTGTGTATGCCTTGATCCGGCAATTTTCATTTCCGCCATCGGCTGATGATATATCTGTCCACTTAGCACCGTCTATTCCGATAAAGCTTTGTCCATCCTCTGAGGTCGAAACATTCTCATACCAGGAGCCGGAGGTGGAAACATCCACCGGAATCCGCCCGGCCTCTTTGCTGCTCGTCAGCTGTTTAATGACCACCGAAAAGCTTTCGCCCTTTCCCAGTATGATTGGTTCGTCCAATACAACGGTATGAAATCCTGCATAGGTCTGATCCGCCTTCTGCGTCAGCATCAGCGTACCGGAAGACGGATTATCGGCGGTGCAGTTCTTATATATCAGGATCGTACACTGATACAGGGCATCTGCTGTATAAAATCCCACCGCTTTCAAGCTCTGGGAGGAGGTTGTCACATAGCGGTTGGCCTGATACCGATATCCCCAGGAGCTTCTGTACTCATAATTCACGACTCCGCCATCATACTGATAGTTATGGTCATAATTATCGGTGCTTCCATATTCATAAAAATAAGCATTACTGTTTAACAGCGGTATATCTTCATAGGATATCCAGAAATATCCATCCTTACTCCAGTTCGACCCCCAGCTGTTCTTACAATACCATGCACCGTCCGCATCCGGCTTATGTTCCCCAAAGTTTTCCCGGCTGTAAGTATCATCCCATCCGATGATCGTAATGGCATGATTGGTACCGTTTTTATGCGGGCAATACACGGCAACCGGTTCACTGGTTTCAAGGCTATTCTGCATACCGGTACTGTAATACTCATCGGCACTGTAATACGAGCTTCCACAGGCTCCGTACTCCTGTATCAGCTGTTTTACAATCGTCCGATCCTTCATAGATACCCAATAGGAATTCTCCAGATGATAAGCATCCTGTCCGTATGCCACTGTACCCGGCAGGGTTGCGTTCGGATTCTTCAATACGGTAGTATACGGTGCCCTCGCTTCCTCGGTCAGCCCCTGCCAGTTCGCTACCCGTCTGGTCGCCAGCTGCTGATTTCCACCGGACTTCAGATAGGACATTCCCCCGGCCTCTGCCGTAAAGGAGTCGCCGGCGGTTCCTCCCATCGGATCCGTAACTGTATGCGACATGAAATATGCCAGCTGCCACTCTGACAGATCTGTATCCGCTGTTCCGAGTCCCTGCTTATAGATACCGGCCTCGGATGCGCCGATAAAGGCAAATGCCCAGCAGGTTCCATATGGATTCTGATTCTTTACAGAGGTGATATAGGGAGATACATATGATGCCGGTACCGCTGTCTCAGCAGACAATGTCACACATTCATATTCATCCCCGGCCTCCTGAATACTGCTGACCGGTTCCTCACCGTTCCCCTGATAGGTCAATATCGGCAATGTCGAAGACTCTGTCTCTTCTGCCCGCACATTTAACGTTCCTGCCTGTAATAGCAGTACCAGTACCAGGACGCCTGTCCATATCTGTTTTCTCACTCTATCACCTCTTTTGTATCCTTTTCGTATCTCTTTCTATAATCCAAAACTCTTTACGATGTTCTGGAATTCCGGACAGCCTGCAAAGGACTTCAAAACCGTCTTCCGACTCTCGCCTTTATTCAATCTTCCTACCCAGTAATTTAATCCGGCCTTGTCATACTCTCTTCCCATAAAGGTCCGATAAAGCACCTTGACATACTCGGTGTTGCTCAATCGCTTATTTGTGAACTCCGGTGCAAAGAAAAACTCCTCTGCCACCGCAACCGGTGTCCGCCGTTTACTCTGAATCTCCTGTGTCCAGTACCGGAGCCCGGCCTCTTCTGCGGTTCTTCCCAGTGCCTTTGTATAAATCCTTGCCACATATGCCTCTGTATTTGAGTACACCCGTATCTTACAGGTTGCCTTCTTACCGCTGTTATCCTTCGCCTTACAGGTGATCGTGACGGTTCCGGATGCTTTTGCGGTTATCTTACCGGTACGGCTTACGGTTGCGATCTTTGTATTGGACGAGCTCCATGTGACAGCCTTATTGGTTGCATTGCCGGGTGTGACCGTTGCCTTTAAAGTCAGGGTCTGTCCCTGTGTCAGCGTTGCACTTGTTTTATTCAGTGTGATCTTCGTTACCTTAACGGTCGGATTGACCGGTGTTGCCGGATTCGTGACGGTAATCTTACAGGTTGCCTTCTGTCCGCTGTCGTCTGTTGCCATACAGATAATCGTTGCACTGCCTGCTGCCACTCCTGTAACAACACCGGTACTGCTTACCTTCGCAACATTTTCGTTTGAAGTGCTATACTTCACTGTTTTCTTTGTTGCATTGTCCGGACTGACTGTTGCAGTCAATGTAACCGTCTTGCCCTTTTCAATGCTTGCACTTGTTTTATTTAATGTGATCTTCGTTACCTTGACAGTCGGATTGACCGGATCCGTCGGGAATACTTCCTTTCTTGCCAGATACCGGCTCTTGATATAACGTCCGGCGTCTGTCAGTTCACTGTCTGTCCAGCCGGAGGTCTTACTGCAGGAGGATGCGATCAGTGATGCTGTTTCTGCCTTATTGCTTAAGCTCCATACAAAATATCCGATCTTATAGCCATCCAGCTTATTCAGCCACACATCTGCCTGATTGGTATCGATAGCTCCATCACCGCTTGCCGCAGACAAACCGAATTCCGAAACCAGAACCGGAAGTCCCTTGGATACTGCATAATCTACCTTCGCCGGCAGATACTGTGTATGTGATGCCTCTGCACAGTAAAAATGCAATGTGTACACCAGATTGCTGTATCCCGTCAACGGAGAATCCGCCACTTCATTCGTATGTCCCCACATACCAAGTTGCGACCAGCTTGGTGTTCCTACAATAATAATCGCATCCGGATCATTCGCCCGGATAATCGGAATGATCTGATTTGCATAGCTCTTGATGTCATCCCAGCTGCAATTGTTCGGCTCATTGCAGATTTCATATAATACATTATTATAATCCTTATAGGTGGCAGAAGTCTCATTCCAGAAGGTCTTCGCCTGCTCCAGATAGGTCAGTGGATTCTGATCATTTAAGACATGCCAGTCAATGATCGCATACATGCCCAGATTCTTCGCCGCATCAACTCCGGTCCGGAGAAGTCCCTTTAATTCTGTCTGGTTTCCGCCGGTACAATATCCGTTGTACTCCGAAGTATACATGGCCAGACGGATTGCATTTGCTCCCCATTCATCCCGGATCGTCTGAAATGCTGCCTGATTCACATATGGTTTTCCTACATCCCAGTTAATTCCGTGCGTACTCACACCACGCAGCTGAAATGCCTGTCCGTTCTGATCCACGATCTGTGTTCCGTTTACAGCCAGCTGTCCATGTACCTGTAACGCGGTCTGTGTATCCGCTGCATATGCCTTTTCTCCGAGTGGCTGTATCACGCACCCGGAGATCAGAACCGCCAGTGTCAACAGAAAGGCCAGCAGCCTCTCTCTCATTGTTCTACTCTTCATATGTCTCCTCCTGTAACCTTTCCCTACAATCCGAAACTCTTTACGATATTCTGGAATTCCGGACAGCCTGCAAAGGACTTCAAAACCGCCTTCCGGCTCTCGCCTTTATTCAATCTTCCTACCCAGTAATTTAATCCGGCCTTATCATACTCTCTTCCCATAAAGGTCCGATAAAGCACCTTGACATACTCAGTGTTGCTTAGATGTTTTTTCTCAAATTCCGGAGAACAGATAAAGCATTCCGCTGCCTTTACCGGAGTTGTGGTCTTTCCCTGAATCGCACCACACCAGTAGTTCAGGCCATCCGGCTCTCCGCCTCGTCCGAGAGAGGTCTGATATAAACGGTTTACATACTTGGTCAGATTGACATTCTTATCTCTTGCCTGCTTCAGATTGATCGTACCACGCTCTATGCCATAGGAATCACAGATCTGAAGATATTCCTTAGAATCAACAAACCCCTTAAATACATATTCTCTGGATACGCCCTGCTGCAGTAATCCGGTCCAGTATTTTAATCCCTCTGCATCTGAATTCCGATTCATATATACTTTGTAGAGCATCTCTACGAAATCCTTATCCGATGTCTTTTTTGCCGTGTATTCCGGACTGAATACGAATCCATAGCCGACCTCGGCACCGGTCTTTCTCCGATTACACAGCTCTGCTTTCCAGTATGCCTTGCCGGAGCTCTCCGGTTTCCGTCCCAGCACCAGCTTATACAGTCTGGTTACAAATGCATCTACCTGCTTTTCATCCACCGGCTTTACTTCGATCACTTCCCGTCTCGCCTGATACCGGCTGCGGATATAGCGTCCGGCATCGGTCAGTTCTCCTTCACTCCATCCGGAAGTCTTGCCACAGCCGGATGAGATCAGGGCAGAGCTTTCTGCCTTATTACTTAAACTCCATGCAAAATATCCGATCTTATAGCCATCCAGCTTATTCAGCCACACATCTGCCTGATTGGTATCGATGGCTCCATCACCGCTTGCCGCAGATAATCCGAACTCTGATACCAGAATCGGAAGTCCTTTGGATACTGCATAATCTACCTTTGCCGGCAGATACTGTGTGTGTGATGCCTCCGCGCAATAAAAATGCAGTGTGTATACCAGATTGTTATATCCGGTTAACGGAGAATCTGCCACTTCATTCGTGTGTCCCCACATACCAAGCTGTGACCAGGTCGGAGTTCCTACAATGATAATGGCATCCGGATCATTTGCCCGGATGATTGGAATGATCTGATTCGCATAATTCTTAATATCATCCCAGCTGCAGTTGTTCGGCTCATTACAGATCTCATACAATACATTGTTATAATCCTTATAGGTGGCAGAGGTTTCACTCCAGAACCCCTTCGCCTGTTCCAGATACGTCAACGGATTCTGATCGTTTAAGACATGCCAGTCAATGATCGCATACATGCCGAGATTCTTTGCCGCATCCACTCCGGTTCTAAGAAGTCCCTTTAATTCTGCCTGGTTGCCTCCGGTACAATAGCCGTTATATTCGGCAGTATACATGGCCAGACGGATTGCATTCGCTCCCCAGTCATCCCGAAGTGTCTGGAAAGCCGCCTGATTCACATACGGTCTTCCTACATCCCAGTTGATTCCGTGCGTACTCACCCCCCGCAGCTGGAATGCCTGTCCTTTCTGATCCACGATCTGTGTTCCACTTACAGATAGCTGTCCATGTGCCTGAACCGGTGTTAATGTCTCTGCATACACCTGCTCTCCGGAAGTCAGCACAATACTCCCGGAAACTAAGACTGCAATTGCCAGAAGCCATGCCAGCAGTCTCGTTTTGATTGTTTTTACTTTCATTGTTTCCTCCTCCTGTAACCCTGTATCTGTTATCAATATCCTGTTATTTATTCTACATGAATCCCCCTGAAATAACAACAGCGTGAAGGAAAAAACCTTCACGCTGCATATCACTTATTTTAATAAATACGGAATCAATTTCATTTGATTACAAGCCAAAGCTCTTTACAATCTTCTGGAACTCCGGACAGCCCGCAAATGCCCGTAAAACACTCTTACGGCTCTCGCCCTTATTCAGACGATTTACCCAGTATTTCAATCCTGCCGAATCCGCTTCACGTCCCATAAATGTACGATATAATACCTTTACAAAATTAGTATTATTTAATTTCTTGTTAGTGAACTCCGGTGTAAAGAAGAATGCTTCTGCCACTGCAACCGGTGTTCTCTTCTTGTTATTGATTTCACTGGTCCAGTACTTTAATCCGGCTGCTTCCGGCTTACGTCCCAATGCCTTGGTATAGATCCGGGCTACATATGCTTCGGTATTTGTATACTTCTTTGTCTTGGTAAAGCCCTTGATGCAGAAGTTATAACCCATCTTACTTACATCCTGCCACTTACTGGTTGAACTGCCTGACTTAGCATAGCTCTGACCTGCAGATGCTACATTGGTTGCAGTAAACCAGCTGGTTCTTGTAGATTTACCGTCTGCCATAGCAACCGCTTTTCCACTCGTTGCCTGATAAACAACTACGATTGAGAACTTGGTTCCCTTGGTCAGTTCTACTGCTTTCGGCAATACTGCTGTGTGGAATCCGGCTGATGGTTTATTAATCGTTTTTGATGTTACTAACGTTCCGGATGTCGGTCCACTCTTAGCATTCTTATATACCTTAATCGTTACCTTGTAATTAGAATCTACTACACCATAACCGACTGCCTTCAGGTCTTCTGTGCTCTTTGATGTAAATACATTTGCCGCATATATCGTATTGCCGCCAAATGTAGCACCGCCACCGGAGGTAGCGCCATCGTACTGATAGTTTCTGTTGTAAGTAGAAGCCTTTGCATAATCAAAGAACTTGGCAGTCATGCTCTTTAATACAGAGTCTTCATAGGAAATCCAGAAGTAACCACTGTTACCCCAGCCGGTTCCCCAGCTGTTCTTAACCAGCCATGCACCGTTAGAGCTCGGCTTATAGTATCCGAAATTATTCTTGCTGTAATTATCATCCCAGCCTACGATGGTGATCTCATGGTTCGATGAAGTACCGTATGGCTTATAATAAGCGCCTGTAGAGTTATTGTAATAGTAGTTATCATGATAGTAGCTGGCTGCACATGCGCCATACTTCTTTAACAATGTCTTTATCGCACTGCGATTCTGCATTGGAATCCATGATGTATTCTCCAGATGGAACAAACTCTTATATGCCAGGGAATTGCTGACTGACATATTCTCACTTGCTCTCGAATAAGCAAGTGTGCTCTCTGCTACCGGACCTGCCCAGGTAGCCAGCTTCAGTCCTGCCAGCTGTGAGTTACCACCCTCCAGCCAGCTGCCGGAATGTACGAAGCTGTCGCCCTTGGTTCCGCCAAGCGGATCTGTCACACTATGTGACATGAAATATGCCAGATGCAGCTCAGATAAATTACACTTGCTGGTGGATAATCCCTCTTTCCATAAGCTGGACTCAGAAGCAGCCATCGTTGCAAACGACCAGCAGGTACCATATGGATCCTGGTTCTTTACACTCGTTCTGTATGGAGATGTCCACTTGCTCTCCAGTGCAGTTGCTGCATAAGTATCTGCGCTCTCTTCGTCCAACAGGGATACCTGATAAACATCATCTGTATAGGAAGGTGCGACTGCAGATTCATAGGTCAGTCCATCGCCTAAATCTACGGAATTATATGTATAAACTCCATCCTCGATCACAGGCTCTATCTCCTCTGTCACTCCTTCTGCAGATACTTCGGTCGTGTCTTCCGTAAAATCTTCTACGGTTGTTTCGGTTGTATCATCGAACTCATACAGCATATCAATGCCGGCTGTAGATGATTCTTCCGTAGTATTCTCGGTAGTATCCTCGGTTGCTTCGGTTGTCTCGGTTGTTTCAGTATCTTCGGTTGATACTTCGGTTGTCACTTCGGTTGTGCTCTCTGTGACATTCTGAGCGAATGCTGAACTGGTAGCACCCGGTGTTGTCAACATAAGAGCCGCTGCTAAAACTCCAGCCAAAATTCTTCTTCTCATCTTTTTCCTCCTTCTCTCATACCTTGTTCTTGTTTATTTCCAGATGTCTGCATACCCGCATCAGTCTGACAGCTGTCATCCCTGCTGCTTATGTATCCATCATGTGAAATCATGCTCGATCTCGCCGATCCGCTGCTCAATCGCACGAACCGCCTGTTCCATGCCAAGCTTCTCTTCAATATAAGCCTTTCCATTCTCCGCAAGTCTCCGGTAATACTCCGGATTCTCTTTCAGCTTCTTCATATAAGCGGCTGCTGTATCGATATTTGCATCGGCCCAGCGTGCTCCCTTTTCATATGGCGGACTGCTCTTTTCCAGTGTGGTAAATGTATAATCCACCATACATGCTACATCCGAATTCATAAATTCTGTATTGGACGACCAGTCTGTGGCAATACATGGTGTACCGTTTAACATTGCTTCTGCCATAACCAGCCCAAATCCTTCCGCCCGGTGAAGGGATACGAATACATCCACTTCCCGGATCAGGCTGTTTACCACAACCTTATCCATAACCTCGGTTATATAGTAAATATTGGAATATTCCTTTAGCTGATCTTTCAAAACATCCAGATCTTCTTTTCTCGGATTATTCATCTTAAGCACCAGGCCGACAGACTGATCCTCCGGTGAAAATGCCTGACAGAATGCTTTCAGTGCCCCGACCGGATTCTTGCGGTCCATGGTACTGTTTGTATCATACATAACCAGAAACAGAAATCTGTCTTCCGGCAATTTGAAATAGGCTCTGTTATACTGTGGTTCTGTCGGTGCCGTTACGCAATACGGAATCGTAATGACCGGCTTGTCCGTCACCTTACGGATACAGGAACTGGTAAACTCTGACGGCGTCCAGATCTCATCCACCAGATCCAGACTCTTCATCCAGTCCTGTGGAAACTCCTCCAGCTCCCATAACCAGAATGCTATATTATACCGGTAATCCCATAACTCCGGTTCTTCTTTCATATATGCCATGATTAGATCCAGTGGCTCAATATGAAGCAGATTGATCCCATACCGTGGCTGTTCCTCAATCTTATGATCCCAGCTGTGTTCCTCTGCCCGTAGCTTTCCATCCAACAGGAAGTCCCGGATCATATATGATATCCCGGTGTGTTCCAGTTCATCTGCCAATAACCGACAGCTCTGTCCTAATCCAATCTCTGCCCGGATACATCCGATCAGATTGATTCCCGGCTCATAATGTCCCGGTTCATACGGTTTCCGTCTGCGATTCTGCATTCGCTTCAGCTCCCGCTCCTGAACCTTATCCTTCATATATCGAAGAAGCTTCATCGGTACAACCTTAACCAGTACCGGCCGCATCTTCTCAGATAAATCTATGATCTTTTTTGATAAACTCATATCTGCACTCCGCCTACTGATTTTCACCGATTGCAGCAAGATAATCTTTTCTGAATTTCTCGATTCCGGCGTCTGTCAATGGGTGATGGATCATCTGAATCAACACCTTATACGGAACAGTTGCAATATCGGCTCCTGCCAATGCGCACTCTGTCACATGCACCGGATTTCTCACACTTGCCGCAATAATCTCGGTCTGCAGATCTGTATAGCTCAATATCTCTGCAATGTTCCGGATCAGATCCATACCGGACATGCTGATATCATCAATTCTTCCGATAAACGGTGATACATAAGCGGCACCCGCTCTGGCTGCCAGTAATGCCTGATTGGCAGAAAAAATCAATGTCATGTTGACTTTAATACCCTCGGATGATAATACCTTACATGCTTTCAGGCCTTCCTCCGTCATCGGCACCTTCACTACCATATTCGGATGAATGGCTGCGATTGCCCGTCCTTCTAATATCATTTCATCTGCAGTTGTAGAAGTCGCTTTTACCTCTCCGCTGATCGGTCCGTCCACAATGGACGCAATCTCCTGGATCACTGCACTGAAATCTCTTCCTGACTTTGCGATCAGGGATGGATTTGTCGTAACTCCACATATAATCCCCATATCATTGGCGGAACGAATCTCTTCTACTTCTGCTGTATCAATAAAAAACTTCATCTTGTCTTCCTCCAAACCGTCCCTTTGATAACAGACGAATTTATATTTAGTTTAACTCTTTCTATTATAAAATGCAAGGGAACGCATGGAAAAATTAGGTTTTGCAACTAAAATTCACGCAGGCTGACGATACCCTTTTCCAACAGGATATCCGGATAATAAGACAGCTTCGCTTTCCGCAGTCCCGGGACACCCAGATCTTCTTCCCGGTTGACATACCGGTATTCCTGAAGCTCATGCTCGGCAAACTGTCGATTGATCATCGGATATGCCCCCTGAATCTCACTAAATGCCTTTTCAAAGCATACATCGAAAGTATCCGGATTGATCGGACTTCCCAGTGTGAATGCTACCACACCGGTCTCATTCCTTAACAGTCCGCCCTTCATATGCAATGCCTTATAATTCTTCAGAGCCTTAATGACCAGATGAAATTCCTCTTCTTTTTCATCATCCTCTATACAGCAATTTCGTCTGCACCATTCCCTCGCCATGTCTATACAGGCTTCAATATTATCGTCCCGGAGACTTTCATAGCTCCAGCCCGGATTCTGATCCTGAAATCTCTTAATATGGTTTCGCTTTCCGTGCAGCTTCTTTCCGGCCAGGCTTACCAGTCTTTCTCGTTCATAGATATAGTCTGCGTTATCCCGCATCCATTCAATCCGGAATCTTCCCGGGTACCAGCGTTCCAGCTTCTCCCACATGGCCGGATCGATCTGCTCTAACCATGGTTCCTGTCCGATCAGCCGGAAATAGCGGATCTCCAGCTCCAGTATCTCCCGCTCTGCTTCCTCCGTCGCCAGTCCGACCGGAAATGTAAGCCGGATTTTTCCGTCCTCCTTGCTGTGCTTTATGATCAGTGCATGATCGACCATTGCATATTCCATATGATAATACTCTGCCCACAGCACCAGATTCGGTATGCTCCATTCACATCCCTGATACTGATTCTGCTTCAATACATTGCTTAATTCTTCAACATCATCGATTGTTGTTTTATGAAATACCAATTCCATATGTTCTTTCTCCTTCTTACCAGTCATTCCCACTTTAGCGCATTTTATCCCAAAGTGCAAACCGGATATTTTTCCATTTGCACTTTTTCAAAAATCGTATATACTTGAGTGTATGAACAAACAAGAGGAGAGTCACTATGGGGAATCAATCTGAGAAAAATTGTATAGTTGCACAGTCCGGCGGTCCTACTGCCGCTATTAATGCCAGTCTGGCCGGGGTTCTGCAGGGGATGTTCTGCAGCGAGAAATTTGACACCCTTTACGGTTCTGTCAATGGTATTCTGGGAATCTTAAACAATAAGATTATGAATCTGACACAGATCAGCAGGGAGCGTCCGCATTTTATCGAGACCCTGAAAACCTCTCCGGCCATGTATCTGGGTTCCTGCCGGTACAAGCTGCCGGATTATAAGGATGATGAGGAGCCTTACCGTAAGATTTTCCGTTTCTTTGAAGAAAAGAATATTCAGGCCTTCTTCTATATCGGTGGCAACGATTCCATGGATACGGTTATGAAGCTCGGGCACTACGGAAAACGTATCGGAAGCACGGTATCCATCATCGGTATTCCGAAGACTATCGATAATGACCTGTGCGTGACAGACCACACACCGGGTTATGGCTCCGCCGCCAAATTCGTAGCATCTTCTTTGCTGGAGATTGCACATGACACCTTCATCTATGCCGTTAAGAGTGTTACGATCGTAGAAATCATGGGCCGGGATGCCGGATGGCTGACTGCCGCTTCCGCACTTGCCCGGAATGATTATAACATTGCACCGCATCTGATCTACCTCCCGGAGGTTCCGTTCTCCAAAGAACAGTTTCTGGAAGATGTCCGCACGGTCATGCAGAATCATAACAACGTCATCGTTGCAGTTTCCGAGGGCATCCGGGACGAAGACGGAAATTATATCAGTGCAACTACCGCTGCTGCCGATACCTTTGGTCACAGCCAGTTAAGCGGTACCGGAAAAGCCTTGGAATATATGATCAAGGATGCCCTTGGCGTAAAGGTACGTTCCATCGAATTAAATGTTCTGCAGCGCTGTGCCTCTCATACTGCATCCCTGACGGACTTAAATGAGTCCTTCTCTCTGGGCCGTAAGGCTGTAGAAGGTGCTGAGACCGGAGAAAGTCTCTGCATGCTGACCATGCACCGGACCAGTCAGAATCCATACTGCGTCAATGTACATTTTTCCTCTGTGGACAATATTGCCAATCAGGCGAAGTCAATTCCGCGTGCATGGATCAATGAGGCAGGCAACGATGTAACACCGGAGCTGATCGACTATATGCTCCCTCTGATTCAGGGAGAACCGGATTTGAAGTACAAGAACGGTCTTCCGGTCTACCTGCCGATCGACCATTTATTATAATTTGTCATCAATCGAAATCCGGGGTGTATTCTCTCCCGGAAATCAGAAAACGGATATTCATCGGATGCGTCCCCATCCATCTGAATATCCGTTTTCTGTTATTCACACGTTCTTTTATACTTAACTTTCCGTCTGTTTCTCACTTCCGCACTTCTTAATTTACAGAAGCCGGAACTTCATTTCCTCTATTTCCCATGATTCACCTTGGATAACATTGCCTCCAGCTCTGCCAGTGTAACCTTACCGTCCGACATACTTGGGATGCTCTTTAACGGCATTTCTCTGGTCTGCGCCTCCATCATAGCCTTTGTACTCTCGCCAAGGCTGTCATTCTCCTCTGAGTTAAACATACTGTCACAGATTTCTTTCAATCTCATCATGTCTTCGTGAATCTCCGGACAGTTCAACAAGTCTCCGATACATGCACTCATAGTATAGGTTCTCGGCACTGCTTTTACAGGAGTTACATGAACGGTCTCACTCAGGCGGATATCTCTGGAGGATGCACCGATCAAGATGCGGAAATCACCTTCCTCGGTATACCAGTCATGACCTTCTACGTCATAATATGCCCATGCTCGTTTGCCCAGCTCAAATGTCACCGTCTTACTCTCACCCGGATTCAGTGCAATCTTCTCAAATCCTTTCAGTTCCTTAACCGGACGCTGTACCGTACTCTCCACATCCTGTACATAAAGCTGCACCGCCTCTTTCCCAAACCGGTCTCCGGTATTCGTGATCGTAACAGATACCGTACAGCTTTCTTCGTCTGTAAACCGCTCCTTATCTATTTTTAGATTGGAGTATGCAAACTCGGTATAACTGAGACCGTGTCCGAATGGGAACAGTACATCCATTTCTTTTTTATCATAATATCGATAACCGACAAAAATTCCTTCCCGATACTCTACCTTCCGTCCGTCTCCCGGAAAGTTCAGGTATGACGGATTATCTGATAATTTAAGTGGAAATGTCTCCGGCAGCTTTCCGGATGGATTACTTCTGCCAAACAAAACATCTACCGTTGCTTTACCGACACCTTCACCACCCAGATAGGTTTCCAGAACTGCCTTTACATCGGTTATCCATGGCATCTCAACCGGTGAACCGTTATGTAATACCACGATTGTATTCGGCTGTACCTCCGCCACTGCCCGGATCAGACGATTCTGGCATTCCGGAAGCTGCATATGGTTCCGGTCAAAACCCTCGGATTCATAGGTATCCGGTAATCCGGCAAATATAACCGCTGCCTTTGCCTTTCTGGCAGCTGCGATTGCATCATTATAACGCTGCTTCTCCAGTCGTTTTGCCTCTTCGCTATCGGAATCGGTTGTATCAAACCCGGACACATAGGTAACATTCTCCATGGTTTTTACCTCTTCCAGTGCGGAAGACCAGTTCTTTGCATTGACATGTGAGCTTCCACCGCCCTGATATCTCGGTTTCTCTGCAAACTTTCCGATAAATGCGATCTCATCCTCTTCTGACAAAGGAAGGATGTGATCCTCATTCTTTAACAATACCATGCATTCCTTTGCAGCCTCCACCGCCAGTGCATGATCTTCCTTCTTATCCCAGACCGCATCCTGATCCCGGTTCTCTACATACGTCATGATCCGGCTCACGATTCGCTCACAGGTTTCATCCAGAACCTCTTCCGGAACTTCCCCTGACTGTACTGCTGCAACGATCTTCCGGTCATTCTCTCCGCCGCTTCCCGGCATCTCCAGATCGAGACCTGCCATCAGACCCTTCACCCGGTCATTGACTGCGCCCCAGTCCGTTACGACCAGACCATCATACTTCCATTCTTCTTTTAACACATCATGGAGCAGCCAGCGGTTCTCGGAAGCAAAGGTACCATTCACCTGATTATACGAGCACATAACCGCCCATGGCTTTGCCTCCTTCACTGCATCTTCAAATGCAGCCAGATAGATTTCACGTAATGTCCGCTCGTCCACCTCGGAGCTGATACTCATTCTTCTGGTTTCCTGATTATTTGCTGCAAAATGTTTAATGCAGGCACCGACGTTCTTACTCTGGACACCCTTGATATGAGCTGCTGCAATCTGGCTTGCCAGATACGGATCTTCAGAATAATATTCAAAATTCCGGCCACAGATCGGACTGCGTTTGATATTGGTTCCCGGCCCTAATAAAATACTGATATTCTCTGCCTGACACGCATTTCCCATGGCTGCTCCGGCCCGGAACATGGTATCACGGTCAAACGATGCAGCTTCCGCGCAAGATCCCGGGAAGCAAACAGCCTCTATACTGTCATTGATATTCGCCCCCTCTTTTTCTGACTGCTTCCGTAATCCGTTCGGTCCGTCACATACCATGACCTCCGGAATTCCCAGCCGTTCTACAGACTTCAATCTCCAGAAATCCTTACCGGAGCACAGACCCGCCTTCTCCTCCAGAGTCATCTGCTTTACAAGTTTTTTCGCTTCTTCTCTTGTCATACTCTCTTCTCCTTTTCTTTGTTGTTTTGATTATTGTTTTAATTGTTTTCTTTATCGTTTTTCAATTCTGTTCTTTTCCGTTCCGTCTTTCTACCTGTGATTTCTTGTATTCAATATAACAAATTTTCCTTTTTCTACCTTGCGATTTTCTGCTTAAAATTATAATTTTCTGCTTTTTTATTTTCTTTTATTTTTTCCTGCCCACATGCATATTTTTTCTCCTTCTGTACAGACTATTTACTGAAATTCAGAGAGGAGATTATCACTATGAGCAATTTATCGGAACTTGAATTACAGAACCTGCGTCACCTGATCGGCGGCTATGAAACCAGTCATTGCAAAATGCAGACCTATGCAGACGAAGCAACGGATCCGCAGATCAAATCCTTTTTCGAAGATGCCGTTACATCATCTATGGATAACAAACAGACGCTCATGAAATTTTTACAGTAAAAACGGAGGGATTCTCATGGAAGAAAAAACTATGGTAGCAGATACCTTAGAAGGTATCAATTCAGAATTAAAGAAATACGCGGATATGATCCCGCAGACAGAAAATCAGGAACTGAAGCAGACTCTGAAGCAGTTCCGGAATGCGGCAGAAATGTCACAGGAAGAAATCTATAAGCTTGCAAGAGAAAAGCAGTATTATGTACCTGCCGCAAAGGCAACCGATGAAGAAGTAACACATGTCCGGGATTTATTCTGTTAAGGATAACTCGGTATGCCGCACCTTCGGTGCTACAGACCGGCTGGCTCACCTCGCCTAACGGCTCGGTCACGCCAGTCGCCTTCTGCACTCGGTATGCCGCACCTTCGGTGCTATAGACCGGCTGGCTCACCTCGCCTAACGGCTCAGTCACGCCAGTCGCCTTCTGCACTCGGTATGCCGCACCTTCGGTGCTATAGACCG
>ENA-OZGO01000459-OZGO01000459.1-human-gut-metagenome-genome-assembly--contig:-NODE-459-length-18559-cov-5.258917_pt1 | contig 18559 bp, 12 predicted proteins | sample MGYA00244658_ERZ653662 | MGnify/ENA primary metagenome ERZ653662 (study PRJEB26926, sample SAMN06165217) | human gut metagenome | biome: ENVO:00009003; feature: ENVO:2100002; material: ENVO:00002003... | reverse complement strand
TTTTCTTTGCAGGCGTTTCTTTTCTCAGACAGAAAAGAAATGCCGAAACGCGGGAAGTATATATTGTTTGATTATTGTAGGACGCGAAGGTAATAGCCAATTATAAACAAATCAAAATTGTTGTATCGGCTGCGCCGATAGCGGACAGCCGCGAGGGCTGTCCCTACGAGCGGTCGGTAAAACAAGCCTTTTCAAAGATTTTGTGCCGCTCGCGCGGCGTCGGTGCGTCGAGTCGCCGCACCCTACAAAATACAAGACAATAAGTCACTACAAATTTTGCGGTCAAATAATATCCGCCCCTACTGCATATATTTGTTGCTTTGAGCGAAGCAAAACACCCTCTCAGTCTCGGCTTACGCCGAGCCAGCTCCCCTGCAGGGGAGCTTAAATAGTTTTTGTGACAAATCCGATTTATCTCTCCGTATCCCCACATCGCGGCAAAACAAAACAGCCGCAGCAAAACAAATCGCTGCGGCTTGACTTTATATATTTTTTTACTCGCTGATTTTTCTGACTGTCTCCATGACATAGTCGCCGAACTCGCTGCAGGTGCAGCCGTCCTCGCGGCCTGTGATTTTGAGCTTCTTGTCCTCGTACATGCAGATGTCGAGCGCTCTCTCGAGCAGATCGGCTTTTTCCTGCTCGCCGATGTGGGAGAGGAGCATCACGCTCGCTCTGAGCATCGAGCAGGGATCGGCGTACTGTGCTCTGCCCTCGCGAACCATTCTCGGAGCCGAGCCATGGATAGCCTCGAACATCGCGTAACGCTTGCCGATGTTTGCGCTGCCGGCTGTGCCGACGCCGCCCTGAAACTCGGCAGCCTCGTCGGTGATTATGTCGCCGTAGAGGTTCGGGAGAATGAAAACTTTGAAGTCGCGGCGGCGCTTCTCGTCGATGAGCTTCGCCGTGGTGATGTCAATGTACCACTCGTCGGTCACGATGTCGGGATATTCTTCGCCGACCTTCTTGCAGAGGTTGAGGAACTTGCCGTCCGTGGTCTTGATGACATTTGCCTTTGTGATTATCGAAACGCGGCCCTTGTTGTTGCGGCGCGCGTAGTCATATGCGAGTCTTGCGATTCTGTCGCAGCCCTCGGAGGTCGTCACGACGAAGTCGAGCGCGAGGTCGTCGGTAACATTGACGCCCATCGAGCCGACGGCGTATGCGCCCTCGGTGTTCTCGCGGAAGAAAGTCCAGTCAATGCCCTGCTCGGGAACCTTGACGGGGCGGAGGTTCGCAAACAGATCGAGAGCCTTTCTCATCGCAACGTTTGCGCTCTCGATGTTCGGCCACGGATCGCCCGCCTGCGGGGTAGTGGTCGGACCCTTGAGGATAACGTGGCAGCTCTTGAGCTCTTCGAGCACGTCGTCGGGGATAGCCTTGTTCGCCTTGACGCGGTTTTCGATGGTCAATCCGTCGATGACCTTGAATTCAATCTTGCCTGCCTTTACTTTATCGTCAAGCAGATATTCGAGAACTCTTGCGGATTCCTTGGTTATAACCGGGCCTATGCCGTCGCCGCCGCAGACGCCGATGATGATCTTGTCGAGCGACTTGAAGTCGATGAAATCGCCCTGAGCCTTTATTTTGTCCGAACGGTCGCTCTGAGCGCGGATGAGAGCCTCAAATTTTTCGACGGCGTTCTTGACCTGTGCCTCTGTCATGTTTATCTTCCTCTCTTATTTGTGTGATTCTCTTGTGTAGTTGAGCAGACCGCCTGCGAGGATTATGTCCTTCTGCCTGCCGGAGAAGCTGTAGCAGAGCTTGTAGCTTTCGCCCTTTGTCTCATTTTTAAGAACAGCTTCGCCGCTGTTTTCGATAGTCTCTCTGATGCCGTCGAGCGCGAGCTTGTCGCCCTTCTCGATGCGGTCATAGTCGGCGGGGTCGACGAAGGTGAACGGCACGATACCGGCGTTTATGAGGTTTGCCTGATGTATGCGCGCAAAGGACTTTGTGATAACGCTCTTTATGCCGAGATACAGCGGAACGAGTGCCGCGTGCTCTCTCGAAGAGCCCTGACCGTAGTTGCTGCCGCCGATGATGATTCCCTTGCCAGCCTGCTTGCAGTGCTCGGCAAAGTTCTCGTCGCACTGCTTGAAGCAGAAGTTCGACAGGAACGGTACGTTCGAGCGGTAGGGGAGAATCTTTGCGCCTGCGGGCATGATGTGGTCGGTCGTGATATTGTCGCCGACCTTGAGAACAACTTCTGCCTCGATGCTCTCGGGCAGTGCATCGCCGTTGGGGACGGGCTTGATGTTCGGACCGTAGACTATCTCAAGATTCTTAGCCTCTTCCGGAGAAGCGGGCTTGTCAATAAGATTGTCGTTTATTTCAAAGTGATCGGGCATTGTGATGTGCGGCGCCTCGCCGAGGGTTCTCGGGTCGGTCAGCACGCCTGTGAGAGCGGAAGCCGCAGCGACCTCGGGGCTGACGAGATAAACGCCCGCGTCGGCAGTGCCGGAGCGTCCCTCGAAGTTGCGGTTGAAGGTGCGCAGGGAGACAGCGCCCGAGTTCGGGGACTGACCCATGCCGATGCACGGACCGCACGCGCACTCAAGCAGTCTTGCGCCCGCGCCGAGGATGTCGGAGAGTGCGCCGTCCTCGGAGAGCATTCTGAGAACCTGCATCGAGCCGGGGGAGATAGTGAGGCTGACACTCGGGGCGACGCGCTTGCCCTTGAGGATAGCCGCCACCTTGAGCATATCGTAGAGCGAGGAGTTCGTGCAGGAGCCGATGCAGACCTGGTCGATCTTTATCTCGCCTATTTCGGAAACTTTCTTTACGTTGTCGGGCATGTGGGGCATTGCCGCGAGGGGCTCGAGGGTGCTGAGATCTATGTCGATAACCTCGTCATAGACTGCATCGTCGTCCGCCTTGACCTCGACCCAATCCTGCTCTCTGCCCTGAGCGGCGAGAAAAGCCTTCGTCACTTCGTCGGAGGGGAAAACGGAGGTCGTTGCGCCGAGCTCCGTGCCCATGTTGGTTATGGTTGCACGCTCGGGGACGGAAAGAGTCTTGACTCCGTCTCCGCCGTATTCGATTATCTTGCCCACGCCGCCCTTGACGGACATTATGCGCAGAACCTCGAGAATTATATCTTTTGCGCTGACCCACGGCGAAAGTGCGCCGTGCAGGTTTATGCGCGTCATCTTGGGCATAGTTATGTAGTATGCGCCGCCGCCCATCGCAACCGCGACGTCGAGTCCGCCTGCGCCGAACGAGAGCATGCCGATGCCGCCGCCGGTCGGGGTGTGGCTGTCCGAGCCGATGAGCGTCTTGCCGGGGATGCCGAAGCGCTCAAGATGCACCTGATGGCAGATGCCGTTGCCGGGACGTGAAAAAAGCAGTCCTCTCTTTTTAGCGGCGCTCCTGATGAATCTGTGATCGTCCGCGTTTTCAAAGCCGGTCTGCAAAGTGTTGTGGTCAATGTATGCGACCGAAAGCTCGGTCTTTACTCTCTCGACTCCCATAGCCTCGAATTCAAGGTATGCCATGGTGCCTGTGGCGTCTTGAGTGAGAGTCTGATCGATCCTCAGACCGATCTCGCTGCCAACGGTCATGTCGCCGCTGAGCAGGTGGCTTTTTATAAGCTTTTGTGCAATAGTGCTGCCCACTTGTATCCCTCCGTATAAAAATAAAATTACCTTTAAATTTTATTGCAATCCGCGGATTTTGTCAAGGTGCGCCGCGCCAAATATATACCTGTATATATTACATTTTATAGGGGAAATTGATATATGACGATTTTTATGTTGCCCGAAAGCTTTCTGCGTGGTATAATTAAATGTAATCTGCCGCAGTGCGCTGTGCTATGGCTGAATTATCAAAAGTTATTCGGGCATACTGTTTGTCGGGAGTGAATTCGATGAACAGAAAAAAGCACGAAGAACAAAAAGACGGCATATTGGAGCCCGTCGCGCCGACCCCGAGCGTCAGCGAGGAGGACGGAGATTCGTCCGACAGCACGGACAGGGAGCTTCGCCAGATAGTCGAAACAGGTTCGATAACCGTTGACAAGCGCGGGCATTATATCCACTGCCTGACTGTTATCGGTCAGATCGAGGGTCACTATGTCCTGCCGGCGCAGAATAAAACTACAAAATACGAGCATGTCATTCCGCAGCTCGTCGCGATAGAAGAGAGCCGCGATATCGAAGGTTTGCTCATAATCCTCAACACCGTCGGCGGCGATATCGAAGCCGGACTCGCGATAGCGGAGCTTATAGCCGGAATGAAAACGCCGACCGTGTCCCTCGTCCTCGGCGGCGGACATTCGATAGGCGTGCCGCTCGCGGCTTCGAGCGCGTATTCGTTTATCGCACCGAGCGCCACCATGACTGTCCACCCGGTCAGAATGACGGGACTTGTCCTGGGCGTGCCGCAGACTATGTCCTATTTTGAGCAGATGCAGGAGCGTATAGTCAGATTCGTCGCCGATAATTCGCGCATCTCCGCCGACCGCTTCCGCTCGCTTATGCTCGCAACCGGTCAGCTCGTTATGGATGTCGGCACTGTGCTCGACGGCGAGGCGGCGGTCAAAGAGGGGCTTATAGATTCTCTCGGCTCTCTCTCCGATGCCCTCGATAAGCTCTGCGATATGATCGAGGAGCAGAGTGAAAAGAAAGGGGAGAACGGGTGATGCTCTACACAGTTGTTTCTCCCGCCGAGATTTTTATGCAGCCGCCCGCGGATATCTGCGAGCATCAGACTCCGTTTGGCTGCGTGATGTGTTCAAGGACAGAAAAAGGCGAGGTCGTTGAAAGACTTGTGACGACCGATCCGTTTGAATATCTGAAACCGTGTTATTCACCCGGCGCTTTATATTCCGCCGGAAAAATGGAAAAGGGGTAATATAATCATGGAAATACTCAAGGCAATATTGCTCGGCTTTCTGCAGGGCGTGACCGAATTCCTGCCCATCTCATCGAGCGGGCATCTCTCGGTCTTTCAGCACTTCTTCGGCAATGTCGGCGGCACAAGCTCGTTGCTGTTCACGGTGCTGTTACATATGGGCACTCTGATAGCCGTGTTCGTCGTTTATTACAAGACCATATGGGGTCTCATCGTTGAATTTTTCAGCACTATAAAAGATATCTTCACCGGCAAGTTCAAGTGGAGCGAGATGAACGAGAACAGGCGCATGCTCTTCATGTTCGTTATCTCCTGCGTGCCTCTGCTGTTCCTGCTCATTCCCGTCGGCGGCGACAGACGCATCATGGATGTTCTCGGCGGTCTTGCCGATGACAATGATATATTGGTCGAGGGAGTCTGCTTCCTCTTCACCGCAGCTCTCCTGCTCTTCGGCTCATGGCGCGCAAAGAAGGTCAAAGCTCGTCCCCAGATAGGCGCGAAATCCGCGCTTGCCGTCGGCGTGGCTCAGGCTTTCGCCGCCGGATTCCCCGGCATCTCGCGCTCCGGCTCGACCATCTCGACCGGTATGATTTGCGGCGTTTCAAAAGAGTATATGGTTCGCTATTCGTTTATCCTCGGCATACCGGCTATCCTTGCCGCCAATGTCATGGAGATAAAGAACGCCGTAGCCCTCGGCGAGCAGATAGATATCCTGCCCGTTATTATAGGCGTTGTCACCGCCGCCGTCGTCGGCTTTGCCGCGATAAAGGCTCTCGAGTGGCTCGTCAAAATCGATAAGTTCAAAATTTTCGGTTACTACTGCCTTGTCCTCGGCGTTGTTGTTATCATCGCCGGCATAGTTGAAAAGGTCAGATAAGTTCGTTCAAATTTCTAAGGAGGGCCTTAATGGCTGCGAAAAAGACTGCGGCAAAGTCAACGGCCGCTAAGAAGAAAAAAACAACAACTACAACGCCAAAAAAAGCCCCGGCTTCAAAGCCTGCGGCTGCAAAAGAGCCTGTCGAGCAGACTCCCGAGCAGCAGTCCTCGCGCCGCCAGAAAGCGGCTATCGCGCTCATGGCTGTCGCGGCTCTGCTTATAGCCATGGCGTTTATCGAGGGCGAGAGCGCGTGGCGCGCCGTGCATAATTTTATGTTCGGCGTGTTCGGCACGTGTACATATATCTGGCCCGTCATGCTCATTTATGTCTCGGTCATGCTCGCCATGAACAAGACGTTCGGCTCGATATCGTCGAATCTTATCGGCGTCGGGATATCAATATTGCTGCTGTGCTCGGCGATACATATTTTCTCGAACCCGTCGGAATACTTTTCGCTCATGACCCTCGGCGATCAGATAAAGACTGCGTGGAGGGATTATGACACATTCCCGAGTGCGGGCGCGCTCGGTGCGCTCGTCGGCGGACTGCTTGCCAAAATGGCAGGCAAGGTCGGCGCGGCGATAATAAATATTATCCTGCTGATAGTCAGCATAATGTTCCTCACGGGACTCACTCTGTCCCGCCTCGGTACATCTATCGCCAAGCCCATAAAGCGCATGAGCGAAGACACCAACGAACGCCTTGAGCGCGGAGCTCAGCGCGTCAGAGATGAGCAGGAGAGAGCGCCGTCGAGAGACAAGCGCAGGGAGAAAAAAGCGGAGGAGCCCTATGTCAGCCCCCGTCCGTTCCCCGTGCCGCCTCTGCCGACTGATACGCCTGCAGCAACTGCAAAGAGCCGCAAAAAATCCGCCGCCGATGAAGGTCCCGAGCCCACCGTGTTCCCGCGCAAGCCGGTTCAGACCGATGTCGGTATCGATGATATAGTCAACCGCGTCAACGCCGCATCGGCGACTGCGAAGATAGCCGAGGGCGTGTCAAAAGCCGCCGCCGTTGTGGACGGCAGACCCGCCTGCGTGCCGCCTCTGCCGACCGAGAGCGCGAAAGACGAGCTTGAAATGCTCGATATAAGCAAGAAGCCCGCCGAGCAGGAGAAGCCGAAGAAGAAAGAGCCGGAGCTCCCGCCCGTCAAAGAGCCCGATCCCGTGCCCGACGTGCCGGATGAGGACGAGGAAGAGCCTGTTATCGAGAGTCAGCCGACCTATCGCAAGCCGCCGATAACCTGCCTCAAAGAGCCCATCCATGACGGCAACGACAACTTCTCCGATGAGCTCAAATCCAACGCGCAGAAGCTGCTCGACACGCTCGAAAGCTTCAATGTCCACGCAAAGATAACTGAGATAAGCCGCGGTCCGTCCGTCACGAGATATGAGCTTCAGCCGGACGCGGGCGTCAGAATAAATAAAATAACCAACCTTGCGGATGATATCGCCTTGCGCCTTGCCGCGTCGGGAATAAGAATCGAAGCACCCATTCCGAACAAGGCGGCGATAGGCATCGAGGTGCCCAACAAGCTGCGTTCGATGGTCTATATGCGCGAGATAATCGAAACCCCGCAGTTCAAGAACGCCCAGAGCAAGCTCAATGTTGTCCTCGGCAAGGATATCGCGGGCAACGCCGTCTGCGCAGATCTCGCGAAGATGCCGCATCTGCTCATAGCGGGTACTACGGGTTCCGGTAAATCCGTGTGCCTGAACACAATGATAGTCAGCATTCTCTATAACGCGACTCCCGACGAAGTGAAGCTTCTGATGATTGACCCCAAGCAGGTCGAGTTCACGGTCTATAACGGCATCGCGCATCTTGCCGTGCCCGTCGTGTCCGATCCGCGCAAGGCTTCGGGCGCTCTCACATGGGCGGTCAACGAGATGGAGAACAGATATAAGATACTCTCCGAGAAGAATGTCCGCGATATAAGAGGATATAACAAATTGGCCGAGCGCGACAAGTCACTGCGCCCGATGCATCAGATAGTCATTTTCATCGATGAGCTTGCCGATCTTATGATGGTCGCGCCCAATGAAGTCGAGGATGCGATATGCCGCCTCGCTCAGAAAGCGCGTGCCGCAGGTATGCACCTTGTCATAGCGACTCAGCGCCCCTCCGTCGATGTTATCACAGGTATTATCAAAGCGAATATCCCCAGCCGTATCGCGCTCTCCGTTTCTTCGTCGGTCGATTCGAGAACGATACTCGATATGTCCGGCGCGGAGAAGCTTATCGGCAACGGCGATATGCTCTTCAGCCCCATCGGCGCAAACAAGCCGACCCGTATCCAGGGCTGCTTCATCTCCGACGAAGAGGTCGAGGATGTTGCCGACTTCATCAAGCACAACGCCGAGGCGGAGTACGATGAGGGCATTATGGACGAGATAAACAGGCAGGCGGCAATAGCCGGTTCGACTAAGAAGAACAGCGCCGCAGGCGGCAATGACGGCGAAGAGCCGGGCGATGAGATGTTCCCGAACGCCGTCGAGGTCGTGCTCGATGCCAAAATGGCTTCAACAACTCTTCTCCAGCGCAAATTGAAGCTCGGTTATGCCCGTGCCGCAAGGCTCATGGACGAACTCGAGAGCAAGGGTATCATCGGACCGTTCGAGGGCAGCAAGCCCCGTCAGGTGCTTATAACCAAACAGCAGTGGATGGAAAAATGTGCCCTGTCGGATGCTCCCGCAGATGACGAGACCTGATCGGAGGAAATATGGCAAATCAGAGAAAAAGCGGTTCCGCCGCACAGAACAAGCGCACGAAGATAATCGTCACCGCAGTCGTGATAGCCGTCGCGCTGCTGATAACCTTCGCGCCCTATATGAATCTCCCGTTCGATATCCCCACATGGGGCGAGCTGCTCTCGGGCGATGAGCAGACGATACAGAGCGGCGACGCACTCAATCAGCCGTTCACCGTTCATGTTATAGATGTCGGTCAGGGCGACAGCATCTTAGTCAAGAGCGGCGACCACGCCATGCTGATAGATGCGGGCGAGCGCGGCAACGATCAGACGATACTCGATTATCTCAAGGCGAACTCCGTCGAAAAGCTCGATTACATAGTCGCAACGCACCCGCACTCCGACCATATCGGCAGTATGCCCAAGGTTATCGAGGGTATAAAGGTCGATAATATTATCATGCCGAAGCTTCCGAAGTCCCTTGTCCCCACAACTTCGATATATCAGAAGCTGATAAAAGCGGTCAAGGCCTCCGGCGCCAAGGTGATATCCGCCAAAGCTGGAGATACCTATACCCTCGGCGACGCTAAGATAACGGTAGTCGGCCCCGTCGGCACGCCTGAGGATCTCAACAATGCCTCTGTAGTGATGAAGGTTGTCTACGGCAAGAATTCGTTCCTCTTCACGGGCGATGCGGAGGCAAAGAGCGAGAAACAGATACTTGCAAACGGCGCGGATATCAAAGCCGATGTTCTGAAGCTCGGTCACCACGGCAGCAGCACATCGACGAGCGAGGAGTTCCTCAAGGTTGTGTCTCCGTCACTTGCGCTCATCTCCTGCGGCAAGGATAACGACTACGGTCACCCGCACAAGGAGACTATAGAAAAGCTTGAGAAATACAATATTCCGTATGAGCGCACGGATATAAAAGGCACGATAGTTGTTGGCTCGGACGGCGAGCATCTTTCAACGGCTTTCCCGGATAACAAGACCGCTGAGAAGTAAAAAAGGAGGCGGAATAATGGAATATTACGCCATCGACCGTATCGAAGGAAACTACGCAGTCTGCGAAAAAGACGGCGAAACAATGGTCAATATCAGCCGCGCTCTGCTCCCCGACGGAGCGGGCGAGGGCAGTGTCCTGCGCCGCCTGCCGGACGGTTCGTTTGTGCTCGACCGCGATGAGGAAGAACGCCGCCGCAAAGCAGCTCTCGAACTCATGGACGGTCTGTTTGATGAATAATTTCCCCATTGATTTTTGGCGGGGTGCTTATAGAATATAAAAACGATCTATGGCTCATAGGTCGTTTTTTGTTTCTGTAAGGTGTATAGACGTGCCAATTTTATCGGGTTGATAAACTTGGATTTGTTGATTTGATTAGCACGAATTTTTACAAAGTAGAAGTGGACTGCCGACTTGTCTTTATAATCAAGCTTCCAATAGCCGCGCCGAAGTGTTTGATATCTGACGGAGACTGGCGAGGGAACGGCTTGCGCAGCAAGACGCACGAGCCCGCACTCGTTTAAGCTCCGGCGCGCTTGCGGGCGAATGTGCCGAGAAACTAAATGAGAGCCGCGGGCTATGTGCTGCGGCGCGGCGTTGCGGGGTCTCGGGGTGAAACCCCGAGTCTGCCTTTTCTTTGCAGGCGTTTCTTTTCTCAGACAGAAAAGAAATGCCGAAACGCGGGATATATATATCATCCGGTTAGAGTGCGTAGCGAAGGCGGGAGCTAATTATATGCCCCTGTATCGGCTACAACGATAACGGACAGCCGCAAGGGATGTCCCTACGAATGGTCGGCAATGGATATTTCAGGAAATTCGTGCCGCTTACGCAGCAGCGGTGCGTCGGGGTCGCCGCACCCTACAAACTGCGCGCCAATAAATCACGCAAATTCGCGGGCGAATAATATCCGTCCGCATTGTATATGTTTTATTTATTGCTTTGAGCAAAACAAAACTAACCCCTCAGTCTACGCTTCGCGTATCCGGCTCCCCTACAGGGGAGCCAAAATAAACTCTGTAACAAATCTCAATTTGTCAATCTGTTCTATGTATGCTCGGCATTATATCAATGTTTTTTATCATGATATCATCCACCGAAAAAATTTTCCGCCGCCGTGCAGTAAAATCTCAAATTCGCGCGTTTTATATTTTACACGTTTTGCGTAAACAGCCAAAAATAAAGAAACAATAAATTTGTGGGATTGGTATAGCTTTTTGACGCAAAAAGTGATACAATATGCCGAATACTGTTGAAAGTGAGCTGCTTTATGAAAAAGAAAGAAAAAAGAACATTTAAACAGTTTTTTATGGACAACAACAAACGCAATCTAAAAATTACGATTACCGTTGTCTGCGTGGTGCTCGCCCTTGCTATAATCGGCGGCGGCATCTATATCGGCAATAAGCTCGGACTTATTACCATCGACCACGGCAGCAACGGCGATCCCGAGGGCACCTTTGCGCCCGAGGAGCAGTTTGATGCAATGTACGATGTCAGCGACGCTTCGAGCATCGACAGCCTCATAACTGCGTGGGCGAAGAACGGCGGCGCGAAGTATTCGAGCAAGAATATAATCAATGTTCTGCTCCTCGGCGTTGACAGCGAGACCGGCAAGGCAGAGGGCGGACGTTCGGATGCCATCATCCTGCTCTCGCTTAACAAAAAGACCAAGACGATAACGCTCGTGTCCTTCCTCAGAGATTGCTATACCTATATGAACATCAACGGCTCCGAGCGCTGCTGCAAGACTAACCATGCCTATTTCTGGGGCGGTCCCGCGGCACTCATCGAGACGCTTGAGAATAACTACAAGATTGAGATCGATCATTATATCAGCGTCGATTTCAAGAGTTTCCCGAAGCTTATTGACTCTCTCGGCGGCGTGTCCGTTCCGATTGAGCCCTATGAGGCGGATTATATCAACCGCACCACAACGAAGATAAAGAAGATAACCTCCGGCGATTCCGTCAAGCTCAGCGGCAGACAGGCTCTGGTCTACAGCCGTATACGCCACGTTGACAACGAGGGCGATGTCGGCAGAACCGCAAGACAGCGTACCGTTATCATGGCTCTCATCAAGAGCGCGCAGAACGCCTCTGCGGGTCAGCTCAACAACGCGCTCGATATCGTCCTTCCCAATGTCGTGACGAACTACAAGCGCAGTGAGATTCTCTCTCTCATGACCCAGGCGCTCTCTCAGGGCTGGATGAACTACGAGATAAAGCAGATAGTCATGCCGACCGAGGGCAACTACACTTCCGCTCAGCTCTATACCTACTACGGCAAGATAATCAACCAGCGCCTTTCGGTCTGGGTCGTCGATTATCCCGTCGTTGCGCGTGAGCTCCAGCTCGCTCTCTACGGCGACACGAATATAAAGATTGGCGATAACCATGTCTCCGCTGTCGATCTGCTGAAAAAGGGCGCAGTCCCGAGCAGCAACAGCAGCGGCTCAGGCTCATATTCTGCGTCGACCCGTCCGCACACCGATGTCGGTACTGTGGCGGAGAGCGAAGAGCCTGTAACTCATGAGCATACTTCCGAGGCGGTGAGCGAGCTCACCGAGGCAGAGAGCACGACCCGCCGCTTCCCGTTCACTCTTCCCGATTTCGGCTCAACTTCGCCGGCGGAAGACGAAGATGCAGCATAAAATTACCGCTCCGGATATATTCCGGGGCGGCTTTTTGTATATGATTGAAAAATTATGATTGATGATATATAATTGTCAGAGAAACAAATGGACGGTGATATTATGAACAAAGTTTGTCATATAGTCGGCGGCGGCGACTTCTTCGGAATCCGCCCGACAGGGGAGGGCGATTTCATAATCGCTGCCGATAAAGGTCTGCTGTATCTTCAGAATCTCGGCATAACTCCGAATTTGGTCATAGGCGATTTTGATTCCCTCGGACACACTCCGAACGGGCGGAATATTATCGTCCTGCCCTGCGAAAAGAACGATACCGATATGGGGGCGGCGGTCGCAGAGGGCGTGATGCGCGGATATAAAAATTTCATTCTCTACGGCGCATCGGGCGGCAGAGCCGACCATACTCTGGCGAATATCCAGCTTATCTCGTCTCTGTCGAGGCGCGGGATGAACGCGATTATCGACGCGCGCAAAACTTCGTTCACTTCGATAACAAACGGCAGAATTATTTTTGACGAGAACGCAAAGGGCACGATCTCCGTGTTTTCCCATTCGGATATCTCATCGGGTGTCACTATAAGCGGGCTCAAATATGAGCTCAAAAACGGCATCTTGAAGAACACATACGCCCTCGGCGTCAGCAATGAATTTGTCGGTAAAATGAGCGAAATATCAGTGGCTCAGGGAACGCTGACGGTCGTTTATCCGAGCAGCGCAGAGCCCTCTTTTTTCAGATTTTGAGCCGCGCGAAAAGATATTTTTGAACCAAATAATATCCTGCGCCGAGATGCTGCCCGTGAGCATCAGCAGAAGAATATACACCGCCGCGTTGACAGTTATTATGATTGTCAGCGCGGCTTTTCCGCTGCCCTGCGCCGAGGAGAGCAGCAGCCCCGCGAGAAACGAAGCCGTCACGCAGACGGCGGGCTTTATTATCGAATCCATGATATTTATTTCGAGCGTGCAAACTTTTGAAAGCCTGTGTATGCTCAGCGAAAAGTTTACTATCTCGCTGATAAAAAGTATCGCAACATAGCCCTTTACGGAATATTTCGGGATGAGTATCAGCACGAGCACGACGCACATCGCGGAGTCGATTATATTATATCTCATTGAATATACCTGCTGGTCGAGCCCTTTGAGTATTCCGTCAACTGTCGTGTCTGTGTACATTATCGGCAGAAGCGGCGCGAGCACGCGCAGATATTCCGCGCATTGCCCGTCCCCGTAGATGCACTGCGACAGCCCCTCGGAAAAAATGAACATTATCCCCGCCGTGCCCATGGAAAACAGCACGGCTATTTTTATTGCCCGCGCCGCCATGCTGTCTATTCGGCCTTTATTCCCGCGCGCCGCACACTCGGCAAATTCGGGCACGAGCATACTTGCAAGAGCCGTCATAATGGCGGCGGGGTAGAGAATAACCGGCAGAGCCATGCCGTGAATAACTCCGTACAGCGTCATCGCGCCACCGGCACTCTGCCCCGATTTGCGAAAGCCCACGGGAATCAGCAGGTGTTCTATCGTCAGCAGCACCGAGCGCGCGCACGATCCGGCGGCGTCCGGGAGCGCAATGCGCAGCAGAGCCCGAAGCCCGCCGGGCGCTTTTTCTTTCGGCTTTTGGTGCTTCGTTGACTTGTAGAGCAAAAAGGCGCATAGCAGCGAGCTTATCTGCGATATCGTTATGCCGAGCGCCACCGCGTCGCAGGCATATTCTGCGCCCTTTGCCGCCCAGAATCGAAGCATCAGAACAGAGACCGCTATTTTTACCGCCTGCTCGAATATCTGCACCGCCGCATATTTGAGCACTGTGCGCCGCGCCGTGAAATATCCGCTGAACGCGCAGCCGACCGATGCCGCGGGGAGACTCAGCGCGAGTATGCGAAGCGACGACGCCGTGCGTATGTCGCCGAGCCACAGCTTTGCTATCAGCTCCGCGCCGAACCATACGGCGGCGAGCATCATGCACCCGACCGTCAGCCCGTATAGCGCGCACCGCCGCATTATCCATGCGCCCTGACCGGCATTTTTTCCGGAATCTTCGACCGTGAGCCGCGTCGATGCGAGCGGCAGACCCGCAAACGAAAATGTAAGCGCCATTGCGTACACGTCCGTGACGAGCGAAAAAAGCCCTATTCCCGCCGCGCCCAGCCGCCCGGTCAGATATACATTGAACGCAACGCCGACCGTGCGCATGAGAAACGATGTCGCGGCGAGCGTCAGCGTGTTTATGAGAAGCCGTTTCGTGTTCTTCATTTTTGCCTCCGGAGAAGTCAAAAAGCGTTAAATCTCTTGACAAAAACGCTTCTGAATGTGATAATATAGAGTAATTCATCGGAAAAGAGGGAATCCCCAAAAAAGGCGTATGCAGTGCCGAGTACCGCATCGCCGCCGATTTTTGAAATGTAAAATCAACGCTGCTCCTCCGGCGCGGAGCAATCAGCGTTCATGTAAAATCTATTCGCCGGAGAAATGGATTATGTTATGGCAAAGGAACTCGCAAAACAGTATGATCCGAAGGAAGTGGAGGACAGAACCTATAAATTCTGGCTCGACGGCAATTTCTTCCACGCCGTGCCCGACCCGGAGAAGAAACCCTATACTATAGTTATTCCCCCTCCGAACATCACGGGTCAGCTCCATATGGGTCATGCTCTTGACAATACTCTTCAGGATATACTTATCCGCTACCACCGTATGCAGGGCTATGATACCCTCTGGCTGCCCGGCACCGACCACGCTTCTATCGCCACCGAGGCGAAGATAGTCGAGGCTATGGCAAAGGAAGGGCTTACAAAGGACGATGTCGGCCGTGAAGGCTTCCTCGAGCGCGCATGGGCGTGGAAAGAGAAGTTCGGCGGTAGAATAATCGAACAGCTCAAGAAGATGGGCTCGTCCTGCGACTGGGAGCGCGAGCGCTTCACCCTCGACGAGGGCTGCAATGAGGCGGTCAACGAGGTTTTCTGCAACCTCTATGAAAAGGGACTCATTTACAGGGGTGAGAGAATAATCAACTGGTGCCCCCATTGCCTGACCTCCATCTCCGACGCAGAGGTTGAATATGAGGATCAGACGGGTCACTTCTGGCATCTGCGCTATCCCTTTAAGGACGGAAGCGGATATCTCGAGCTCGCCACTACAAGACCCGAAACCCTGCTCGGCGATACCGCCGTTGCGGTCAACCCCAATGATGAAAGATATAAGGATATCGTCGGCAAGACGCTCATCCTGCCCATAGTCCACCGCGAGATACCCGTTGTCGCCGACGATTATGTCGAGATAGACTTCGGCACCGGTGCCGTTAAGATTACCCCCGCGCATGACCCGAACGACTTCGAGGTCGGTCTGCGCCATAACCTGCCCATTATAAACGTCCTGACCGATGACGCAAAGATAGTCGATGACTATCCGAAGTATGCCGGCATGGACAGATACGAGGCGAGAAAAGCTATCGTCAAGGATCTTGAGGCTGAGGGCGCTCTCGTCAAGGTTGAGGATTATAACCACAATGTCGGCACCTGCTACCGCTGCTCGACTACCGTTGAGCCCCGCGTTTCAAAACAGTGGTTCGTCAGCATGAAGCCCCTCGCGGGTCCCGCTATTGATGCTGTCAAGAACGGCGAGACAAAGTTCGTCCCGAAGCGTTTCGAAAAAGTCTATTTCCATTGGCTCGAGAATATCCGCGACTGGTGCATCTCCCGCCAGCTCTGGTGGGGTCATCGTATCCCCGCATGGTACTGCGACGACTGCGGCGAGATAACCGTTGCAAGAACCGCTCCCGACAAGTGCTCGAAGTGCGGCAGCACCCATATTCATCAGGATCCCGATACGCTTGACACCTGGTTCTCCTCGGCTCTCTGGCCGTTCTCGACCCTCGGCTGGCCGAATACCGACAGCGAGGATTTCAAGCGCTATTATCCCACCAACACCCTTGTCACAGGTTACGATATAATTCCGTTCTGGGTCATGAGAATGATGTTCTCCGGCATCGAGCAGACCGGTCAGGTTCCGTTTGATACCGTCCTCATCCACGGACTCGTCCGCGATGAGCTGGGCAGAAAGATGTCGAAGTCGCTCGGCAACGGCATTGATCCGCTTGAGGTCATTGACAAGTACGGCGCAGATGCCCTGCGCTTCACTCTTGCCAACGGCAACAGCCCCGGAAACGACATGAGATATTCCGACAAAAAGGTCGAAGCGAGCCGCAACTTTGCAAACAAGCTCTGGAACGCCGCACGCTTTATCCTTATGAACCTCGACGGCTCCGAAGAAGCGGGTCTGCCCGATGAGCTTGCGCTCGAGGATAAGTGGGTGCTCAGCCTCTATAACGACCTCGTCAGAGAGGTTACGGACAATCTCGAGAGATTCGAGCTCGGCATCGCAGTTCAGAAGCTCTATGATTTCATCTGGGATGTTTTCTGCGACTGGTATATCGAGCTTGCGAAGATTCGCCTGCAAAAGGGCGGCGAGCCCGCACAGTGCGCAAAGCGCGTGCTCATATATGTCATGTCCAATGTTCTGAAGCTTCTCCATCCGTTCATGCCGTTCGTGACAGAGGAGATTTGGCAGTCCCTGCCGCATGAGGGCGCGAGCATAATGGTCTCCGATTGGCCGCAGTATTCCGACGCTCTGAACTTCAGCGCAGAGGAAGAGCAGATGAACATGATTATGGACGCGGTCAGGGCGATAAGAAACCGCCGCGCCGAGATGAACGTTCCTCATTCAAAGAGAGCGAAAATATATATCAGCACCTCCTATGTCGATACCTTCAGACTCTCCGGCGAGTTCATGCAGAAGCTCGCGGGCGCGTCCGAGGTCGAGGTTGAGGACGGCATCGAGATAGACGGCGCAGTCTGCATCGTCACCGACGCCGCAAAGATATATATCCCCATGGGCGACCTCGTTGACTTCGAAGCCGAGCGCGCAAGGCTCAACAAAGAGCTCGCCTCCGCTCAGAAGCAGCTCGACGGCATCAACGCAAAGCTCTCCAACGAGAACTTCGTCTCCAAAGCTCCCGCGCCGGTCGTTGAGGCTCAGCGCGAAGCGGCGAGAAAGCTGAACGAGAAGATAGCAATGCTTAACGACAGCCTCTCTAAGATCGCCAATGCGTAATTTCGCGTGATACTGCGTTGTGGGAACCATGCCCGTTCGGTCACGCACACAAAGTGCGCTCCCTCGCGTGCAGAACCCCACACCTTGTCTTACCCAAAATTCCGCTATTGGCTCGCCTGTGCGTAATTTTTGGCACCAATGCGTAATTTCGTGTGATACTGCGTTGTGAGAACCGTGCGAATTCGGCGTTTATTGCGCTTGTGCATATTCTCTCATAAAAACCAACCTGCAAAGGACGGGCGTGTCCCGTCCTTTGATGCTTTACGGAGGAAAACTGATGACACCAACCGAAGCAATCGAATATATCCATTCGCGCCTGACCTTTGGCATACACCCCGGCATGGAGCGTATCAGGGCGCTCTGCGCCGCGCTCGGCAACCCGCAGGATGAGCTTCGCTTCATCCATGTCGCCGGGACGAACGGCAAAGGCTCGACGAGCACCATGATATCCTGTATGCTCTCTGCCGCCGGGTACAGAACCGGGCTGTTCACTTCGCCCTATGTCATCGATTTCCGCGAGCGCATGCAAATTGACGGCGAGATGATTCCGCCGGAGGAGCTTGCCTCGGTCGTTGAGCGCGTTAAATTAGCGTGCGACGACCTCGATAAACGCGGAATTGTCGCAACCGAGTTCGAGACCCTGACCGCCGCCGCGTTTCTCTGGTACAAAGAGCGCAAATGCGATGTTGTCGTGCTCGAAGTCGGGCTCGGTGGGCTGCTCGATTCAACGAATATTATAAAAACTCCGCTCGTCTCCGTCATAACCTCGATTTCCATGGATCACACCGCGATACTCGGCAATACAATCGCTGAAATAGCCGCGCAGAAATGTGGAATAATCAAGCCGCGCGGCGTAACGGTCATGTATCCTGAGCAGTCTGCTGATGCACGCCGTGTTATAGAAGAAACCGCTCAGCGCGAAAAAAATAAGCTCGCAGTGCCGGATATGACCGCCTGCCGTGTTGTTGACGAGACGATACGCGGCACAGATATAGTCTACGGCTCGCTGAATCTCCGCATACCGTTCGCGGGCGACCATATGATAAAAAATGCGCTGACAGCCGTCACCGCCGTGCGCGAATGCGGTCTGAGCGTAGGTGACGGAGCGATTGAGCGCGGACTGTCGAACGCTGTCATGCCCGCGCGAATGGAGCTTATCGGCGACAGAATCATTCTTGACGGCGGTCACAACGAGGGCTGCGCCTCGGCGCTCAAGGCCTTTTTGGAGCGCTTTACGCAGGGCAGGCGTGTCGCCGTGTGCGCGCTCATGGGTGACAAGGACTGCGACACATATCTGCGCCTGACCGCGCCGCTGTTTGAGAAAATGTATCTGACGGCTCCCGACAACCCCCGCAGCATGGCTCCCGAGCCTCT
>ENA-OZGO01000440-OZGO01000440.1-human-gut-metagenome-genome-assembly--contig:-NODE-440-length-18900-cov-6.475352_pt1 | contig 18900 bp, 19 predicted proteins | sample MGYA00244658_ERZ653662 | MGnify/ENA primary metagenome ERZ653662 (study PRJEB26926, sample SAMN06165217) | human gut metagenome | biome: ENVO:00009003; feature: ENVO:2100002; material: ENVO:00002003... | reverse complement strand
GGAGGTATTTCAGTGGCTTACAAAGGACAATTCTATCTGCGTCTGAATGCAGAGGAATTGGAAAGTTTGTTAACAAAGGAAAGCTAAGGTGTGACAAAATCTCCTATTTTTACGTCATATAACTATGATATAAAAAACAATATCTTATAACTAATAACTGAAAAGGATGGATAGACGAAATTTCTTACGGACGGGAAGTCTGGCGATGTTAGGCTCGCTGGCAGTACCCTCGTTGGCTATGCCTGCGTCAGTACGCGGAGCTTTGGGAGGAGCAGATAATCAGTCTGCCGTAGCTTCGGCAATGGCTCACTTTGGCGTGACGGAAGCTGACTTGAAGAAAGTGATGGCTGCCGCTCTGGAAAAAGGCGGAGATTATGCCGACCTCTATTTTGAGCACACGTTTAATAATAGTGTGGTTCTGATGGACGGTAAAGTAAACAATTGTGGAGCCAACATTGACTTCGGTATGGGCGTGCGCGTATTAGCAGGCGACCAGACTGGCTATGCCTATGTAGAAGGCGTGACCGTAGAAGAAATGCTGCGTGCTGCCCGTACGGCTGCCCGTATAGCTTCTTCGGGTAAGGCCGGAAAGCCTGTGGGGCTGACGGAGAAGACGATTGCCAAAAGCCGTTATGCCGTCACCGAACCTTGGGAAGACGTGAGCCTTAAGGCAAAGATTCCTTATCTGGAGAAACTGAACGAAAAGATTTTTTCTCTGGACAACCGGGTGCGCAAGGTCCAGGCGTCTCTTGTAGACAGTACTTCTCATGTCTTATTCTGTAACTCAGAGGGCGTGAGCTACTATGATTACCGCCCAATGGTCTCTTTCATGGCCGTGTGTATTATGGAAGAGAATGGAAAAATGGAGAACGGTTATGCCGGTCGTTCTTACCGCAAAGGGTTTGAATTCATGACGGACGATATTGTGGATACCCTTGCGCGTGAAGCTGTGGATAAGACCTCCATCTTGTTCAAGGCAGTGAAGCCCAAAGGCGGTGAAATGCCTGTCGTGATGGGAGCGGGTGGTTCGGGCATCTTGTTACACGAAGCCATAGGACATGCTTTTGAGGCTGACTTTAACCGTAAGCGTACTTCCATCTTCTGCGACTTGTTTGGCAAGAAGGTGTGCAACGAGCATATCAATGTGGTGGATGATGGTACCATTGCCTTCAACCGCGGAGCCGTGAACTTTGACGATGAGGGTGTGGAAGGCCAGAAGACCTATATTGTGAAAGAAGGTATCCTGACCAGCTATCTGCACGACCGCATCAGTGCCAAGCATTACGGGGTGGCTCCTACCGGAAACGGACGTCGCGATACTTTCCGTAATACTCCTATCCCCCGTATGCGTGCCACTTATATGGAAGCCGGCAATATGAAGGAAGCGGACATTATCTCCACCGTGAAGAAAGGTATCTATTGTGACCAGTTTACCAATGGCCAGGTGCAAATCGGTGCCGGAGACTTTACCTTCTTTGTGAAGTCGGGTTACTTGATTGAGGATGGCAAGCTGACGCAGCCCGTCAAGGATATAAATATCATCGGTAATGGTCCGAAAGCATTGGCTGACATCACGATGGTGGCAAATAACGATAAGATTGACAACGGTACTTGGACTTGTGGTAAAGACGGTCAGTCTTGTCCCGTTACCTGCGGTATGCCATCGGCACTAGTCAGCAAGCTGACTGTAGGAGGAGAAAGTTAATTATCAACTATCAATTAAAGACATGATTACAGACGACAATAAGAAATTGGCACAATGGGCAATGGAATATGCCTTGAAGAACGGTTGCCAGGCAGCCAAACTGGTGCTATATACAAATTCTAATTCTTCTTTTGAACTGCGTGACGGCAAAATGGACCGTTTGCAGCAGTCTACGGAGAATGGTTTGGGATTGAATCTTTATGTGGACGGACGTTTCGGCTCTTTTTCCACCAATCGGCTGGATAAGAAAGAATTGGAAACTCTTATCACGAATGGTATAGAGTCTACCCGCTATCTGGCGGTGGATGAGTCGCGTATGCTGGCCGACCCTGCACGCTACTATAAAGGAGGCAAGCCTGACTTGCAGCTTTTTGATAAGAAACTCTATGAAGTCAACCCGGATGATAAAGTGGCGATTGCCCGTGCTGCTGCAGAGGAGGTATTGGGCAAGGATGAGCGTATCATTTCGGTTGATTCTTCTTATAGTGATGGTGAGGGTTCTTCCTATCGTTTGATAAGCAACGGATTTGAAGGCGAGTCGAAGAGTACCTGGTTCTCTGTCTCAGCCAGTGTATCCATTAAGGGAGAAGGTGAAGCGCGTCCTCAGGATTACTGGTACGACTCGGCTCTGTTCTATGATAAATTGACGAAGGCGGGAATCGGTGCCAAGGCATTGGAACGCGTATTGCGCAAGCTGGGACAGAAGAAAGCAAAGTCGGGTAAATATACAATGGTGGTTGACCCTATGAATGTGGGAAATCTGCTCAGCCCGATGCTAAGTGCATTGTATGGCAGTGCTTTGCAACAAAAGAATTCCTTCCTGATGGACAAGCTGGATACGAAAGTGGCTTCCGACCTCTTCACGTTGCGTGACGAGCCGCATGCTATCGGTGCAAACGGTTCACGCTATTTCGATAATGAGGGTGTGGCTACCGAACCCCGCACTGTTTTTGACAAAGGCGTGCTGAAAACTTATTTCATCGATACCTACAATGGTAAGAAGATGGATATAGCTCCTACTATCAGTGCACCTTCACGTCTAATTCTGACACCGGGCGATAAGGACCTGAACGGATTGGTTGCAGATATTAAACAAGGCATCTTGGTTACGGGCTTCAATGGCGGTAACAGCAATAGCAGTACCGGTGACTTCTCTTATGGTATAGAGGGTTTCCTTATTGAAGACGGCAAGCTGACACAGCCCGTCAACGAAATGAATGTGACGGGTAACATGGTTACTTTATGGAATTCCTTGGTTGCTGTGGGCAATGACCCTCAACCGAACCGTTCATGGCAGATTCCTTCGCTGGTATTTGAGGGAGTCGACTTCAGCGGATTATAATGCTAGTTCAACATCAGGCTCATATATGGGCTTGATGTTGCAAATATTTTTTCGGTGAGTTCACCGATTGTAAGTGCCAAGTGGCTGCCCGGCAGACGCTTGGCACTATTCATATATTTACCATTGTTCAGGTAGTAGTAGCCGTTATTGGCACTGACCTGCTCATCGGTGAGATGAATGCTGAGTTCCAGTTCCGGATGGGCCGTAGCATAGAGTTGCAGCATGGTTTTGGCATTGATGATGCGTGCCATGCCCAAAAGTTGGCTTTCACCGGTAGCGGGAGGAGTGAGAACCCGGATGGACGGGAGATTCAAGCTTTGGCAGATATGTTGAAGCAGTAAAGTTTTTGTTGCGGGAGTATCCGACACGATTTCTCCAATGCGCCAGTTGGCTTTCCCTATCGGATAGGTAATGGCCAAAGCCGTGATTTCCTCCCCATTGCTCAATGTGCAAACGAAGCCCTGTCCCAGTTGTAAATCGGCAATGATAACCTGGAAATCCTCTTCCGTATGCTGGATGCAGCAAGGGCGCTCCCGCAATTTCCGGTCGAGATATTCATATCTTTTTTCAGTATATTCGGCAGACATTTCCAAAGTAAGGCCCGTATCGGCTGTCGGTGTACCGGAAGCGATAAAGGTCTCTTCGGCATAGCGGAATACGGGGGCATAACCGCTGCGGCCATAGTAGTCGAACAGCCACGGTTCTGCCGGTATCAGGGTGGATAAGGCGACATTATTGTGTAGCATCCGTGCAAAGGCTTGTGATAACAGCTCGTGCATTACGCCCCGGTTACGGTAATCAGGGTGTGTGCAGGCGCCGGATATATAGGCCGTATGAATATCTTCTCCTTCGAACGTCATAGGATAAGGCAACATCTGTAGGGCGGCAATCACTTCTTCGCCGCTTTGGATGGCAATATTGATATCATTGTTGTAGCGGAGCCGAAAATACAGTTCAGTAAATTCCTCGCTATCATTGAAACAGAGCTTCCATAAGTTCTTTACCTTTTCCCGTATCATCAATCCCTTATCCTTTTAATCCTTAATCTCTAATCCTTACTCTCACCATTTGATAGCTTCCACCGGTTCATCTTTCAGGCATGCCACGTATTTTTCCAGAATAATGGCAGGCTGGTACGAAAGTTTGGCCTTGCGCAATCCTTCAATACCCAAATCCTCTTCACGGTTGAGGTAGACATATTGTTCGGGGATATGGTTGGCAAATTCATAGTTAATCATTGCGTACGCTCCGTCTATGCTGGTGTCGGCCTTTTCCACATGTACTCCGAAGGTATCTTGGTTGATGGGCATTCCGAAAGTGAAGGCGGCAATTTTGCCGTCTACATGCAGGATGCCTCCGGTCAATCCCAGTTCTTCAAAATTGTGGAGGGCGTAGACCAGTGCGCGACGTTCGTTGCCCGTTCCTTCATGCTGGTCGCAATTGTTGGCCTTACACCATTCGGCTTCCAGGTCCAGACATTCCTGGATGCGGTCGGGAGTGATGGGAGTATATTCGTAATTATAGGTGCGTTTGAATTTGTTGACATGATTCCGTTTGGACTGGAATTTCTTTCCGGCAAGCGTGGCGAGGTCTGTACGCAGATAGAGGTAATCGGCATAGTCCCGGTCTGCTGTGAACTGGAATTTTCCGGGCATGAAGGCTTCCAGTTCCGAGCACATGCCCGAACATATTCCCAGCAGGCAGAAAGGTTCCCCTTCCCGGTGTGCGTCTTCGACCAGTGCGTCCAGTACTTTTGTCAAATCTCCGTTACCTATCGGCATCATGTACACCAGTTCGTCGTTTGCCCAGAATTTCAGCAGGAGGAAGCCGTCCATGATGGCAAACTTTGTATTGTATAGAAAACGCCAGCTGCATAGGTTGGAGAATGAGAGGTCACAATTCCGTCGCGGACTGTTCTGTGTATAGGAAGTAATCAGTTCTTTGTCTTGTAATTCGATATCTTTAAATGAAATCATACGTTGTTTTTAGTTGGTTATGATTATAGATAACAAAAATAAGAAGATTTTGTTAGAGTAGCCCTAATAATCGCAGAATAGTTGGGGTCAGCAATGCAGTGAAAATACCGTTCAGGGTCAGGCCGAGGCTGGCGAATGCGCCGTATTTGCGGCTGATGTCCATGGCTGTGGAAGTTCCTACCGCGTGGGCGGCGGCTCCCAAGGAAAGGCCTTGTGCCATAGGACTGCCGATGTGGGTCAGTTTCATGGTCTTGAAGCCCAGTATTCCTCCCAGCAAGCCTACACAGACCACTACGGCGGCGGTAAGTGAGGGAATGCCGCCCAGCGACTTAGTTACTTCCATGGCTATCGGCGTAGTGACCGACTTGGGCGCCAGGGAGTAGATAATCTCGTCGGAAGCCCCCATCAATTTAGCTATCAGCACGACAGAGATAACTCCCACAATGCAGCCGGCAAGTTGTGACAGCATGATGGGGAGCAGCTGTTTCTTAATCGTTTCCAATTGGAGGTATAGGGGGACTCCCAGGGCTACAACAGCGGGTTTCAGCCAGAATTCTATCAGATGTCCTCCTTCATTGTAGGTCTCATAACTGATATGTGTCATCTTCAGGAAGACAATGAGGATGGCAATTGTCAGCAGGATGGGGTTCAGCAACATGATGCCGGTCTTTTTCTGCAGGAGTTTGGCCAGAAAGAAAATCCCGAAGGTGACAGCCAATAGGAAAAATTCGTTTTCTAAAAAGTTCATTTGATTTTACGTGTTAGTTGATGAACCCATCCGGTGACTACAATCACCAGCAGGGTGCTGATTATGGAAGCGGTCACTATCGGCCAGAACTCGGAGGCGATGACATCGAAGTAAAGCATGAGAGCTACACCGGGCGGTACGAAGAAGAAGCCCAGGTTGGCAACCAGGAAGTCGGACATACCCTGCACCCAGTGCAGTTTAATCCAACCCAATTTCAAGAATAGGGTGAGCAACAGCATACCGATGATGCTGGAAGGTAACTTGATACCCGTAAAGAAAACAATCAGTTCACCCAAAGCTAAGCATCCGAAAAGGATGGCGCATTGACGAATCATATTATTATAATACCTATTGTTATACGTTGAAAACGCTGCAAAGGTAGGTATTCTATGTATTGCTTGTTATCGTTGTATCCTGATTTTTTTTATGTCGTTTGTAGAGTCGGGCGGGTTGTTCCTGCCGGACGGGTAATTGTTTGTTGCAGAGGGGCACGTGTGCGTACACATGAATGCTGGGAATACCTAATGTTAAATATTATAATAATTATGGTCTGAACGGTAAAAAGACCGATGTTTGCAATGTAGATATTGCAAAATTGTGTACTTTTGCGGCGTGAATAACACATACTGCCGATTCTTAATAGACAATTAAAATATCATGCAAAGATTAATTAACGAAATTGTTGAGCGTGCCAAAGCAAACCGCCAACGAATTGTTCTTCCCGAGGGTACGGAAGAGCGTACACTGAAAGCTGCCAATCAAATCCTGACTGACGGAGTAGCCGACTTGATTATCCTTGGAAAACCTGCCGAGATAGAGGCTTGTGCCAAAGAGTGGGGGCTGGGAAATATAAACAAAGCTACCATTATCGACCCGGAAGACCATCCTAAGAAAGAAGAATATGCCCAACTGCTTTGCGAGCTCCGCAAAAAGAAAGGCATGACCATCGAAGAGGCTCGCAAGTTGGTTGTCGATCCGCTTTATCTGGGCTGCCTGATTATAAAGAACGGCGACGCTGACGGCCAGTTGGCAGGTGCACGCAACACTACGGGTAATGTACTTCGCCCTGCTTTGCAGATTATCAAGACTTCCCCGGGCATCACTTGCGTTTCGGGTGCCATGCTGCTGCTGACACATGCTCCTGAATATGGAAAGAACGGTATCCTGGTGATGGGTGACGTGGCTGTGACTCCGGTGCCCGATGCAGAACAATTGGCACAGATTGCCGTATGTACGGCACGTACAGCCCAGGCAGTTGCCGGTCTCGACCCGAAAGTTGCCATGCTGAGCTTCTCTACCAAGGGCTCTGCCAAGCACGAAGTGGTGGATAAAGTGGTTGAGGCATTGAAGATTGCCAAGGAGATGGCTCCCGATATTGCCATCGACGGTGAGTTGCAGGCCGATGCAGCTTTGGTGCCGGAAGTAGGTGCAAGCAAGGCTCCGGGTTCTTCTATCGCCGGACATGCTAACGTATTGGTTGTCCCCAGCCTCGAAGTGGGCAACATCTCCTACAAACTGGTGCAACGTCTGGGACATGCTGATGCCGTAGGACCTATCCTACAAGGTATCGCCCGTCCGGTGAACGACCTTTCACGCGGTTGCTCCATCGAGGATGTGTATCGCATGATTGCCATCACTGCCAATCAGGCCATTGCTGCCAAAAAGAATGCTGAATAACTTTTAAATCTGATATATAGTATGAAAATCTTAGTATTGAACTGCGGTAGCTCGTCCATCAAATACAAATTGTTTGATATGGACCGGAAAGAAGTTATCGCCCAGGGTGGTATCGAAAAAATTGGTTTGAAGGACTCTTTCCTGAAGTTCACCTTGCCCAGTGGCGAGAAGAAAGTTCTTGAGAAGGACATTCCAGAGCATACCGTAGGTGTGGAATTTATCCTGAACACTTTGACAAGCCCTGAATATGGAGCCATCAAGTCTTTGGACGAAATCAATGCCGTAGGTCACCGTATGGTGCATGGAGGCGAAAAGTTCAGCGAGTCTGTACGGCTGACGCCGGAAGTGCTTGCCGCCTTCACTGCCTGCAACGACCTGGCTCCGCTCCACAATCCTGCTAACCTGAAGGGTGTAAATGCAATATCTGCCATTCTGCCTAATGTTCCGCAGATTGGTGTGTTCGATACGGCTTTCCACCAGACCATGCCGAAGCATGCCTATCTGTATGCCGTGCCTTACGAACTTTATGAAAAGTACGGCGTACGCCGTTATGGTTTCCACGGAACCTCACACCGCTACGTATCGCAGCGCGTCTGCGAGTTCCTGGGTGTAGAGCCGGAAGGAAAGAAAATCATCACTTGCCACATTGGCAACGGTGGTTCCATTACTGCCATCAAGGACGGTAAGTGTGTAGACACCAGCATGGGCTTGACCCCGCTGGAAGGTCTGATGATGGGTACCCGCAGTGGTGATATTGATGCCGGTGCCGTTTCCTTCATCATGGAGAAAGAGGGTCTGGATGCCAATGGCATCTCCAACCTGCTGAACAAGAAGAGCGGTGTGCTGGGTATCTTCGGTGAATCCAGTGACATGCGCGACCTGGAAAATGCCGTAGCTGCCGGCAATCCGAAGGCTGTTCTGGCTGAAGAAATGTACTTCTACCGCATCAAGAAATATATCGGTGCCTATGCCGCTGCTTTGGGTGGTGTGGATATCGTGGTATTTACCGGTGGTGTCGGCGAGAATCAGGCAAGTGCCCGCTGGGGTGCATGTGAAGGCCTGGAATTCATGGGCATAAAGCTGGATGCCGAGAAGAACAAAGTACGCGGTGAAGAAATGGTTATCTCTACCGAAGATTCTCAGGTGAAGGTGGTGGTAATCCCCACTGACGAGGAACTGATGATTGCTTCGGACACGATGGATATTCTGAAGAAGTAATATCGCTGTAATATTTCCCGGTTCCGGCTTCCCGGAGTCCGGATGTGGTTTCGCCCCTGCAAATATGTAATGTATTTGTAGGGGCGAAATGTTTTCCGAATCCTTTAAAATACCTATCTTTGTTACTCGGTTAAAAACAATAAAGGCAATTTCTCGAATAACTTTAAATAAGAACTGCTTATGAAACGATTAATGAATGTGTTGTTCTTTGTACTGCTGACCAGCGGCATGGCCTATGCCCAGCAGGCGAAGTACGTGTTTTATTTCATCGGTGATGGAATGGGTGTGAACCAGGTGAACGGTACGGAGATGTATCTGGCCGAACAAGAAGGGCGCATCGGTGTAAAGCCTTTGCTGTTCACTTCTTTCCCGGTTGCCAGCATGGCAACTACCTTTTCTGCCACCAACTCGGTGACTGACTCTTCTGCTGCCGGAACAGCCCTGGCTACCGGTGCAAAGACCTATAACGGCGCCATTGGTATGGACGATAACAAGAGTGTGCTTCAGAGTGTGGCCGAGAGAGCCAAAAAGTCCGGTAAGAAAGTTGGGGTAACTACCAGCGTCAGTGTAGACCATGCTACTCCCGCTGCATTCTATGCCCACCAGCCGGACCGTGGTATGTATTACGAGATAGCCCTCGACCTGCTGAAAGCCGGTTTCGACTTCTATGCAGGCGGTGGTTTCTTGAAACCGACTACTACTGCCGACAAGAAAGAGGCTCCGAGCATCTTCCCTATCTTTGAAGAAGCCGGCTATACCGTTGCAAGAGGCCTTGACGAATACAAGTCGAAGTCTGCCCAGGCGGACAAGATGATTCTTATCCAGAAAGAAGGGGCAGAGCCTTCTTGTCTGCCCTATGCCATCGACCGCCAGGAAGGCGACCTGACACTGGCCGAAATTACCGAGAGTGCCATCTCTTTCCTGACCAAAGGCAGTAACAAGGGTTTCTTCCTGATGGTTGAAGGTGGAAAGATTGACTGGGCCTGCCACGGAAACGACCCCGCCACAGTCTTTGAGGAAGTGGTGGATATGGACAACGCCATCAAGGTGGCTTACGAGTTCTATAAGAAGCATCCCAAAGAAACGCTGATTGTGGTAACTGCCGACCATGAAACCGGCGGTCTGGGGCTGGGTACCGGTAAGTACGAGCTTCAACTGAAAGCCCTTGCCAAGCAGAAGCAGTCTCAGGATATCCTTTCACGTTCCATCACGGATTTACGCAAGATGCGCAAGGTTATCAACTGGCCGGAAATGAAGGAATTCCTGGCAGAAAAGATGGGTTTCTGGAAAGAGCTGCCGGTGAGCTGGGAGCAGGAGAAGATGCTGCGTGATGCTTACGAAGAATCATTTGTGAACAAGCATGTAGTGTTTGAGGAAAGTCTTTATGCCAAGACTGAGCCCCTGGCCGTTGCCGCCAAGAAGGTGATAAGCCAGATTGCCATGGTAGGCTGGACCAGCGGTGGCCATACAGCCGGATATGTGCCGGTATTCGCAGTAGGTGCAGGTTCCAAGCTGTTCGTGGGTAAGATGGACAACACGGAAATCCCGAAACGCATAGCCAAGGCTGGCGGATACAAATAATAGACAGTCACCACAGATAGCACAGATTCTCACAGATTGGAAGCTCTGATATCAAGTATAAGAGACTAATCTGTGAGAATCTGTGCTATCTGTGGTGGCTGTCTATTTATTCCTTAAGGTCCTTCTTTATAATTTCATCCATCTCCCGGATACGTTTCTCCCGTTCCTTGGCGGATTTTACTTTCTGGTCCTTGTATCCGGTATCTGTCCGTTCGGAGACCTCTTCGCTCCATTCCTCGAATTCATCCGTTGCCGGACGTCCGTGCGGGTCTATGTTCTCTTCGGCAATCGGGTCGTTTCTGTAAATCATATCATCCATGACGCTAATGTTTTTAATGTTATGATGTTACTACAACCATGCCGGGAAAAAGTTCCGGTAACCTTCACTTTTTCGTAATCATTTATAAGAATAAACGTTTTATAGCGCGGGCAGCAGGTACTTCCATATTAGATTCAGCTCTGCCTGCATGTCGGGGATGTTGGCGGTGACGGCAATGACAGCATCCTTGTCCGGCAACACCAGTATGTATTGTCCGTTGGCACCATCGGCACGGTAGGCGTTGTGGCGGCAGCGCCACATCTGGTAGCCGTAGCCCTGCAGCCAGTCGCTTGTCTTGGCGCTCATCTTCGCTTTCTTCAGCATCTCCGGTTTCATGCCGGCGGGCAGTGAGGGCACTTGGCAGGCAGATGCCTCCTTTACCCATTCTTCGGGCAGAATCTGCTGTCCGTTCCAGTTTCCTTTCTGCAGGAACAGTTGTCCCATCTTGGCAAGGTCTTCCGTTTTGAGGTACAACCCCCAGCCTCCGGTATTGATGCCTTGCGGGCTTTCCTGCCACCGGGCGTTGACGATGCCAAGCGGGCGGAACAGACGGGGATAGAGATAATCCACCACTTTCTCGCCCGTCACTTTCTGTACGATGGCTGAGAGCATGTAGGTTCCCAGGCTGTTGTAGGTGTAGAAGGTACCGGGCTTGTGCTCCACGGGGAAGGCAAGGAACTCCTGCACCCAATCGGCGTCCGCCTTTTTGCGTACCGTTCCGGTGGGGTCGGTGTCGTGCCCGCAGTTCATGGTCAGCAGGTCGCGTACGGTCATGGCTGCCAGATTTTCGCTGACGGTTGCCGGAAGCTTGTCGGGGAAGAAGGAGATGACCTTGTCCGTCAGCTTCAGCCTGCCTTCGGAGGCGGCAAGTCCCACGGCGGTGGCGGTGAATGTCTTGCTGACGGAGTTCAGGATGTGAGGCTCATCCTCTTTCCCTTCGCCCATCCATTCTTCGGCAATGACATTGCCGTGTTGCACAATCATGATACTGTGCAGGTCTTGTCCGGCTTTCTTTACGGCATCCAGATATCTGTTCATGGCCTTGTCCAGCTTCGGAGTAGCGGCGGCGCGGGGCAGGCCCTTGGTCAGTTGGTTGATGGAAATCAGCTTTATGCCTTTGTCCTCAATGGCTTTCCGGACGCGGGGGCTTGTCAGCAGGTCGGTCACTCCCTGGCGGTCCAGCGCCACGTCCTCATATCCGATGTGGAAGACGGTTTTCATTTCATCGTTGTCCAGTGCCGGGTGGTCTAAGAAAAGGTAGCGCTGGCCCGGTTGCAACTTCTCCAATGCTTTGATGAAGCTGGCCTCCTTTTCTTCGGCGGTTCTTTTGGGGCCGTCGTACCCGATGTAGGTAAACCGGTAGTCCTTGGAGGAGTCCATGCGGTCGATGGACGGCAGGTTGTATTCTTTGGCGAGCCGTTGCACCAGCTCGTTCACTTCCTTGCTGAAACCGGTGGAGAGCATGTGTCCGGACAGATGGCTGAGTTGCGGAATGCTTTTCAGCGTCGTCTCTATCTGTGCGCGGAACTCCTGCTCTATCTCCTTGATGTCCCATTTCTGCTCCATGATGGACTGTCCCGGATAGGCGGGGTTAGGGAACATCATCGGGTAGAAATAGCCGTTCTCGTCCGTCAGGCTGGGGCAGTGGGTCAGCGGACGCCACTTCACGTTCTCCCACTCGCTGGTGATGACGAGGTGCAGGCCGACGTCCAGTCCCGGATTTTCTTTCAGCATCTTGATGGCTTCTGGATACCAGGCTGCTACGGGCATCACTTCCACGCTGCGGGCAATACCCGAGCGGTAGGTCTGGATGCAGGCTTCGTTGACGGAATGCAGGGCACCGAGATCGTCAATGCGGATGACAAGTGTCGGGGCGCCGGATTGTCCCCATACCGGCAATGCTCCTGCTGCGAGCAGGCATCCGGCAATCATGTTTTTCAGTCTTAAAGGTTTCATGGGTGGTAATGGTATGATGGTTAACAGTTTGGAAATGCGGGTTATAGCTTCGTCTCTCCCTCCACAAAATTCTCAAGGAAGAGGTTCTCGCCGTCAAAGACGGCGTACGAGAAGTAGTTTATCCAGTCGCCGAGGATGAGGATGCGGGCGGTACTGCTCAGCATTAGGTCCAGTTCGATGTGGCGGTGACCGTAGATGAAGTAGTTGATGTTGGGATGGCTTTTTAGGTATTCCTTGGTGTAGAGCACCAGGTATTCGTTGTTTTCTCCCATGTATGCGGGTTCTTTCCCGTCTATGCGTTTCAAGCGGCTGTGCTTGGCCCAGTTCAGTCCCAGCTCCATGCTCCAGCGGGGGTGCAGGGCAGAGAACAGTGTCTGTAGGGTACGGCTGCGGAACATGGCGCGCAGCATCTTGAACTTCTTGTCCGGGTCGCCTAGCCCGTCACCGTGGGCAAGGTAGAACTCTTTTCCGAAGATTTCGGTGGTCAGCGGTTCGCGGTGTATCATGACGCCGCACTCCTTGGTCAGATAGTCGCCGCACCAAAGGTCATGGTTTCCCGTGAAAAAGTGGACTTCTACTCCCAGGTCGGTCAGTTCGGACAGCTTGCCCAGAAAGCGGGTGTATCCTTTGGGCACTACGGTACGGAATTCGTACCAGAAGTCGAACATGTCTCCCAGCAGGTATACGGCCGATGCCTTGTGCTTGATGCTGTCCAAGAAGTTGACCAGCCTCCGTTCTTGGGTTCGTCCGTGTTCGATGGCTCGTGAGCCCAGGTGAGCATCCGAGAGGAAATATACATTCTTCATTTTCAACTTTCCATTTTCAACTTTGAACTTTCAACTGATTTAAAGGAATCCCAGCTCCAGTTTCGCTTCTTCGCTCATCATGTCCTTGTCCCACTCGGGTTCGAAAACGAGATTGATGGTGGCGGAGGTTACGCCGTCGATGGATTCCACCTTCTGGCGCACATCTTCCATGATGAAGTCGGCTGCCGGACAGTTGGGGGCAGTCAGCGTCATGTCGATGGAGGCTTCTCCCTGGTCGGAGACGTCTATTTTGTAAATCAGTCCCAGGTCGTATACATTTACCGGTATTTCCGGGTCGAATACGGTCTTGAGCATGGAGACTATTTTCTCTTCTATTTCAAATTTGGTCATATTCGTAGGGTTTTATATAGGTTTTCAAAGAACAAAGCTATGGAATTTAATTGAAAATGCAAAGGAATGTCTCCTTTTCATTACTTCGGGGAGGTTTTGACGGTGGGTGAACATGCTTCTGTCTGGGGGAACTCCCTTTACCCCTGGGGAAACTCCTTTTACAATACGCGGTAAAGGTCTTTACAATATGGGGTAAAGGACGTTACAATATAGGGTAAATACGTTTACATACTGTGGTAACGGCTTTTACATTGGCTGGTAAATAGCAGGTAAATACAATGTGCTGATAGTTAGTGTTATGACCGCTTTTGTCTTTCGTATAGTATGTCCGTAACTTGGATTATTTATAGCAATCCTTCGTCGTTGAAGCTGTAATGGCTTCCGTCCGTGACGATGACGTGGTCGGTCAGGTGTATGTTCATGGTTTGGGCGGCTTTCCTCACGAGTTCCGTCAGCCGCTGGTCGTCGTTACTGGGGTGCGGGTTGCCGGAGGGATGGTTGTGGATAAGGGCTATCTGTGTGGCGCGTTGCAGCAGGGCTTCGCGCAGGATGCTGCGCACGTCGGCGGTAGTCTGGTCGATGCCGCCGCGGCTGATGCGTACCTTGTCTATCACTTTGGCGGCGTGGTTCATAAGCAGTACCCAGAATTCTTCTGTGGCAAGGTCGCAGAGCAGGGGATGGAACAGCTCGTAGATGTCGGCGGAAGAGCGGATGGCGGTACGTCCGGAGCGTTCCTGCAGCTTGCGGCGTTTGCCCAGTTCCAGGGATGCCATGACGGTGATGCTTTTGGCGGGGCCCATGCCTTTGAATCGGGAGAAGTCCCGCACCTCCCATTTGCCCAGGCGGTTGAGGTCGTTGCCGCAGGCGGCGAGTATGCGCTGCATCAGTGTCACGGCGGTTTCTTCCGTATTGCCGGAGCCGATGAGGATGGCTAGCAGTTCGGCATCGCTCAAGGCTTCCGCCCCTTTCTGCATCATCTTTTCCCGCGGGCGGTCCTCTGCAGCCCACTGGTTGATATTCAGTTTCTCCATATCATCCCTAATCCTTAACCCCTAATCCTCCTTATTTGTAAAAGTTCTTTTTGAACGCCTCGAACTCGTCCTTGCCAAGTATGCAGCGGTTCCACCAGGCGCGCAGGAACCCCGTCCCGTATCCGATGAGCTGGATGAAGGAGGCGGCGACGGAGTAGAGCCCGATGCTGAGGCTACGGTTCCGGATAGTGGAGTCCATGCATACCAGAAGCGCATAAAGAGCGATGGGCAGCAGGCTGTACGGGCAGAAGGGCGTTCCCAGCAGGAATATGGCCACTCCCAGGGTAAATGCGGCCGGCAGCAGGTGGACGAGCTTCAGTGATTCCGGATACTTCTTGTACAGATTGATGCGGGCAATCCCGGAATTGTGTACCTGCTTGAAGAATTTTCGGAAGTCTGTCCGTCGCTTGTGGTATACCCAGGCACCGGGGAACAGCCGGCATGTATATCCTCCCTTGAAGATTCGGATGCTGAAGTCGATGTCCTCCCCGAAGCGCATCCGCGAGAATCCGCCCAGGGCTTGGTACACTTCCTGCCGCACACCCATGTTGAAGCTGCGCGGATAGAACTTGTCCATCTTCTTCTTCCCCCCACGGATACCGCCGGTGGTGAAGAAGGAGGTCATGGAGTAGTTGATGGCTTTCTGTATGTTTGTGAATGATTCGTGCGCGCGGTCGGGGCCTCCGAAGGCATCGGCGGCTTCGTGCTGCAGCTCTTCTTCCACAGCAAGGAAATAACCTTCGGGCAGGATGCAGTCCGAATCCAGTATTATCAGGTATTCGCCCTTGCTTCGTTCCACCCCGTAGTTACGGGTCTGCCCGGGGCCGGAGTTGGGCTTGTCATAGTAATGTACGTCCAATAGTTCCTGATACTTCTCTGTGACCGGCTTGCAGGGGATGGAGGAGCCGTCCTCCACCACAATCACTTCAAAATCCTTGAAACTTTGCTGCGTCAGGCTTTGCAGCAGTTCATCCACCTCATCGGGGCGGTTGTATACGGGGATGATGACGGAGTATCTCATGGGTATGGCTTTATGTTTTGGTTGTCTCCGCAAAGATATATCATTTAAGCTTTGTAGATGAATAAATGGAAAGAAAAATCCCCGGATGCCAAGTGGAGCACCGGGGATGATATGAAAAGGGCATTTGCCTGATTTCCAAAAGGGCTTATGCTTTTACGCGGCTTACGTAAGAACCGTCGCGCGTATCGATTTCGATAGTCTCGCCTTCGTTGATGAACAAGGGGACGCGGACTGTGGCGCCGGATTCTACTGTGGCGGGCTTCAGCGTGTTGGTGGCTGTGTCGCCTTTCAGTCCCGGTTCCGTATAGGTAATCTTCTGCTGAACCTTGATGGGCACGTCGGCATAGAGCACGGTTTCTGTGGAAGCGTCTGATACCACGTCTACTATCATTCCTTCGAGCAAGAAGTCAACACCGTTGATGAGGTCGTGGGCGATGGGAATTTGGTCAAAAGTCTCCTGGTTCATGAATTGGTAGTTGTCACCGTCATGATAGAGGTATTGGTGGGGACGACGTTCTACACGCACGTCTTCCAGTTTCTCACCGATGTTGAAACGACGTTCCAGAACGTAGCCGTTCACCACGTCTTTCAGCTTGGTACGCATGAAGGTATTACCTTTTCCCGGCTTTACATGCAGGAAGTCGATGCAGAAATACAGCTTGCCGTCCATGCGGATGCAAGTTCCGATTTTAATGTCTTGGGCATTAATCATACTTATAGTCTTTAATATTATTATATTGGTATTTACTTCTTTAGTGCTGGTTTGCGGGTGCAAAAGTAATGGAATTCGGTAAAAAACACAAAAACTTTTGAGAGAAAATGAGTTATCTCTTGGTTTATTTGAAAAAAGTACCTATTTTTGCAGCCCGAATTCGTGAGAATAATAACATAAAACAAGATACAGTAATGAAAAGAACATTTCAACCCTCGAACAGAAAGAGAAAGAACAAACACGGTTTCCGTGAGAGAATGGCTACAGCAAACGGCCGCAGAGTATTGGCAGCACGTCGTGCTAAAGGCAGAAAGAAACTGACTGTTTCTGACGAATACAACGGAGTAAAGGCATAATAGGCCGTTCTCGTTCGTATTAAAGAAATAAGGGAGCTGCAAAAGACTGATTCTGGTCTTTTGCAGCTTTTCTTATGTATTGTGCCCGGTTCTCCGGAAAAAACTATTGCCAACTCCGTGTACTATGTGGTGAAAATTGTATCTTTGTCCCAAATAATGCATTATCGATTATGACAATAAAAGATTTTTTCTCTTTCCGGCAGAACCGGTTCTTCTGGGCGAACATCCTTGCGATGGCCGTTGTGGTAGTGGGATTGCTGTTCGGAGTGCTGAAAGGACTGGATATATATACCCGCCACGGCGAGGCTGTGATAGTGCCCGATGTGAAGGGTATGGGAGTGGAGGAAGCCGAGAAAATGTTCCGTAACCGCGGCTTGGTCTGCATCGTTTCGGATTCCAGTTATGTCAAGACTCTTCCTGCCGGCTGCATCCTCGAATATAATCCGGCAGCCGGACAAAAGGTAAAGGAAGGACGTACCATCTATCTTACAATCAATACGATTGAAGTCCCTCTGCACATAGTGCCCGATGTGGCGGACAACAGTTCGCTGCGGCAGGCGGAAGCGCGTATTCTGGCTTCGGGCTTCAAGCTGGCCGAGATACAGTATATTCCGGGTGAGAAGGACTGGGTGTATGGCGTGAAGTATAAGGGGCGTCAGCTTTCCATCGGCGAGAAAGTGCCCACCGGCGCAGTGCTGACGCTGATGGTGGGAGATGGAGGCGCCTTGAAGGCAGACTCCCTGGGAGTGGATGCCGTGGGAGGTACCGTTGAACCCGTGTTGTCCGAAGACTCCGCGGCAGATGAGTCCTGGTTCTGATAAACATCTGACTCCAATCGTAAATTGTAAATAGTCAAATTGTAAATGCCGTGATGATAGAAGAATTGCCGGATGATATAGATAATGATGAGCTGGACGACGTAGAGCCGGTGGGTGACGAGGCGCAACTCTATGAACACTTCCGTGTGGTGGTGGACAAGGGGCAGGAGATGGTGCGGGTGGACAAGTATCTGTTCGACCGCTTGACGAACTCCTCGCGTAATCGCATCCAGAAGGCTGCCGATGCAGGCTTCGTGATGGCGAACGGCAAGGCTGTGAAAAGCAGCTATAAGGTGAAGCCGATGGATGTAATCACTGTGATGATGGACCGTCCACGCTATGAGAATGAAGTCATCCCCGAAGACATCCCCCTTGATATAGTATATGAGGACAAGTATCTGATGGTAGTGAACAAACCTGCCGGTCTGGTGGTGCACCCCGGTCATGGCAACTATCACGGTACGCTTGTCAACGCCATAGCCTGGCATATGAAGGATAATCCCGATTATGATGCCAATGACCCGCATGTGGGACTGGTGCACCGCATCGACAAGGACACCTCCGGCCTGCTGGTGATAGCCAAGACTCCGGATGCCAAGACGAATCTCGGCAACCAGTTCTTCAACAAGACGACAAAACGCCGTTACCGGGCGCTGGTCTGGGGAAATGTAGAGCAGGATGAAGGGACCGTTGTCGGCAATATCGGTCGTAATCCCAGAGACCGCATGCAGATGACCGTCCTCCCCGACGACCAGGGAAAGCATGCCGTCACCCATTACCGGGTGCTCGAACGTTTGGGATACGTCACACTGGTGGAATGTATCCTTGAAACGGGACGCACCCATCAAATCCGTGTGCACATGAAGCACATCGGACACATACTTTTCAACGACGAACGTTACGGTGGACACGAAATCCTGAAAGGAACCCACTTCGCTAAATACAAACAATTTGTAAACAACTGCTTCGACACTTGTCCGCGGCAGGCATTGCATGCCATGACGCTGGGGTTTGTGCATCCCGTCACCGGAGAAGAAATGTACTTCACTTCGGAATTGCCCGATGACATGACCCGGCTGATAGACAAATGGAGAGGCTATATCAGTAACAGAGAATTAGAATGAAACGCACGATTGCTATTGTAGCCGGAGGAGATACCTCCGAATTCCACGTCTCCCTGCGTAGTGCACAGGGGATTTACTCCTTCATCGACAAGGAGAAGTATACCTTATATATCTGTCTCTTATACACATCTGACGCTGCCGACGACTAGTCGAGTGTAG
>ENA-OZGO01000434-OZGO01000434.1-human-gut-metagenome-genome-assembly--contig:-NODE-434-length-18973-cov-11.620943_pt1 | contig 18973 bp, 30 predicted proteins | sample MGYA00244658_ERZ653662 | MGnify/ENA primary metagenome ERZ653662 (study PRJEB26926, sample SAMN06165217) | human gut metagenome | biome: ENVO:00009003; feature: ENVO:2100002; material: ENVO:00002003... | reverse complement strand
GCACAGGCGGCATATAGGGCCGAGCAGGCGTTCCTCGTTCCATCGGTGCAGAGGCGTGTCACCTCGAGGGTGTTGCCGTCATCCAGCCGGCGGCCGGTCGGGCGCCCCACGATTGCGACGCCACAGAGGCGGCCGTCCTTGAAGGCTGCGAGGCTCCACTTGTGCCCGACGACTCTGCCATGGTGGCGGTGCACGGCCTCGACATAGGCGTTGGCCTGCTTCAGCGTCGTGGGCTTGATCTCGATCACCTGCTGCGCCAGCTCTGGCCGGTGAGGGTGATGGCCCTGCACATTTCCATGAGCCGGTCGATGGTGGCCCGGGCGGTCATGTCGTCCCGGGTTTCCCGGGGTGTCATGCGCTCGATCAGGGCCTCGGTGTCGTAGTTGGTGGTCACTATGGTCGGCAGGTATGCCTCATAGCGGCCGTTGATGATGTTGTAGACCGTGGAGATCGCCCACTCGGTCGGCGGCTCCTTGCCGATGTCGTCGATGACGAGCAGCGGGACGGTCTTGTAGATCTTCAGCACGCTTCCCTCGTCGGTGTCGCGCTTGGAGAATGTGCGCTTGATGCGCTCCAGCAGGTCGATCATGGTCATGCAGACGACCGGCCGGCCCTGCGCGATCAGGTGGTTGGCGATGGCTGCGGCGAGGTGTGTCTTGCCGGTGCCCGGCGGGCCAGCTATAAACAGGCCGTTTCGGCCGGGCTCGGGAGCCCCGGGCCGGGGGAGCAGGGTGTCGAAGCTGTCGGCATACCTGCGGGCCGCTGCGGCTGCGCGCCGGTTGTCGTCGGTGAGCTGGAAGGTGTCGAAGGTGCGCCGCAGGAAGCGGTCGCCCATGCCCGACTCGCCGATGATGCGGTTGATGCGCTCCCGCATTTTGCGCTCGGCCTCGGCCTTGCGCCGGGCCTCCTCCTCGGCAGCCTTGGCGGCCTTTTCCTCTTCGTAGGCTTTCACAGCCTGCGGGCAGGTGCACCTCTCGGCCCCGTAGGGCGGCCAGATGATGCGGTCGCCGAACTTGAAGCCCTTGTGGTAGCGCATGGCCCCGCAGAACTCGCAGGGGACAGGATCCGGGGTGTCTGGCAGGTCGGCGACGCGCTCGTCGCTGCTCCAGATCCAGCGGTCGCCGTCGTCACTGGTCTCCGTCGTCGTCTGCCGGCTTGAAGCCCTTGCCCCAGTTTCGGCCGGCGTCTGCATCCCGCTGAGGATCTCGCTGATAGCCTTCACCTGTGCTCACCTCCTCGCCGTTCTCCCAGTAGCCGCCGTTGAGCCATGTGGCCGGGTTGGGGATAAAGCGGCCATTGTCCCGGCGCCACTGTTCGGAGTGCTTCTGGGCGTTGACGGCCTGCATGATGGCCTCATGCAGCTCGGCCGTCGGCTTGATCTTCCTCCACGCCTTGAGGGCGTACTGCTTGCCGACTTTCTTGGGGTAGGCGTTCCAGAACTCGTCAAACCTGACCTCGATGGGCGACTTCTTCCCCGCGCCATCCCCCTCGTCTGAGGGGGTAGGGGGTGTTACTCTCCCTTTCTTTTCTCTACTCTGGTCTACTCTACTCTTGCCGCCGGTCGTTGGCGTGGCGTCCGGCGGTTGTCCGGCGGTCGGCGTCTGGTCGTCCGGCGTATCGTCCGAGGACGAAGCGGCGGCAGCACGGCGGCGGGCCGACCGTTCTTTCTCGGCTTGCCGTTGGTCGATCAGCTTGCCGGCGTACTCGTACCAGTCGTGGATCTCGAGGGTGCCGTCCTCGTTTTCGTCGATCCAGCCGGCCCGGATCAGCGTCTCGGCCAGCTTTTCGGGCTCTCCGTCCCACTGTGCCGCCCGGGCGATCATGCGCGGGGTGATGCCGGCGAGGTCTCCCTTGGGGGCGTTATCGAGGGCCCACAGCCAGAAGGACACGAGCAGCCCCATCATGTGCGGCGGGGTGATCTCGAGCTCGTCGGCTGCGTCAAAGAGCTTGCGGTGGTCTTTGAGTGTTTGGTGCACTTGAAGCCATGCCACGGTCGTCACCTCCTTTTATGCGGTCGCGTGTCTTTGGCTCGTTTTCGGTCGGCCGCCGGTCGCCCGGCGGTCGTTCAGAATGGCAAATCTCCATTGTCGTCCACCTCGGTGAAGTCGCCGGAGCTGTCCGGGTAGTCGGCGAAGTCGCCGCCGGTGTCCTGATGGCCGGCGCCTGCCCCGTCCTTCTTGCTGTCGCAGAAGTGGACAGAGGAGACGGTGATCTCGGTGGCCTTGCGGTGGTTGCCGTCCTTGTCCTCGTAGTTGCGGCTGGTGAGCTCGCCCTCCACGAGGACGAGCCGGCCCTTGGTGAGGTACTTGCTGACGAACTCGGCCTGCGCACGCCACGCGACGCAGTCGATGAAGTTGGTGATCTTCTGGCCGTCCTTGGTCTTGCGGCCGGTGTCGCTGGCGAGCCGGAAGCTGGTGATCGCCACGCCGCTCGGGGTGTGTCTGAGCTCAGGGTCGGCCGTCAGCCGCCCTTGCAGTCCTGTGTGGTTATACATCAGCCTTGACCTCCTTGCTGGTTATGCTGCGCGGCAGCAGCGTCGAGGGAGTTGCAGATCTCGTCGTACTCCTGCCGGGTCAGGGTGGCCGGATCCTGCTTCTTGTACTTCTCGAGGATCCGGGCGATGGTGCGCTCCTTGGTCATGCCGGCGGCCTCTGCCTTCTTGTAGAGGCGGCTGAGCTGTGCCTCGGACAGGCGGCCAGAGCCCTGCCCCTGACGCTGCTGGCCCTGTCTGGAGCCGCCAGAGCCGCCCCCGGGGCCTTTACTCTGCGCGCCGAAGTCGCTGTTGTCGGGGTCGTCCTCACCTTGGTCGATGCTGAACTTCTCGAACAGGTAGTATTTCAGGGCATAGGTGTGGGCGGCCCCCTTGGCCTTGGCCGGGTCGTCGTTCCAGCCGAGGGCGTGGACGACTGCCTCCAGCGTCTCGTCGTCGTTGTCGAGGTTGATCCAGCGGATCGTCAGGTCGGCCTCGTAGAGGAACATGAGCTTGTCGCCGTTGTAGGTCTTGGTCTGCATGGTGATCCAGTAGACCGGGTCGCCGTTCTCGGCGTAGCGCGTGGCCTTCTCGCCGATGACCTCGAAGTCGACGCCGAGCTCGTTCATGATGGGGGTGATTTTCTCCCACACGTCGTAGATCTTGGCGTACTTGTATTTGACGCCTTCGCTGTGCTTCTTCTTGACGATCTCCGGGCAGGCTTTTCGCATTTCCACGAGCTTCTGCCGGAGCGTCAGACAGCGGGCCTCGATGGGAGGGGCCGCAGCAGCGGCCGCCTCCGGCTTTTTGGTCTCAGTTGCCATGTGGCACCTCCTTTAGATGTCGACCGTGAAGGTGGCCGGGGTCTCGTAGGCCGTGACGCCCTCCACGATCTCGCCGGTGCTCTGGATGGTGGCGATCTCGCCGGTGTAGGCGAGAAGCTTCTTCAGCTCGCCCCACTTGGCCGACTCCTCGACCTTGACGAGGTCGCCGTAGCCGTTTTCGCGCAGCCACGGCACCAGCTTGGAGTCGTCGACCGTGGCCTTGACGGTGCCCTTCTTGAGGGTCAGGGTGCCGGAGAGAAGCCGGTATTTCTCGGTCGTCTTGGTGGTCTTGTGGGGCACGGTGTTGAAGAAGTCGGCGAGGCAGGAGGTCAGGAAAGCGGTGCCGTTCTCCATGCGCCGGCGGGCGGCTTCGACCTTCTCCTCGATGGCCGCCTTCTGCTGGTCGGCCAGCTCCTTCAGGCGGTTGTACTCGCTGCGCTCCTCGGCGATCTTGCGGATGGCCCAGTCAGCGCAGCGGTCGTCGGTGATCCTGAAGGGGGCGCGCTCGTCCTGAGCCACGGATCCGAGGTCGACCTGCTCCAGCTCGTCGAGGGTGATGGCCGGCAGCATATCGGCCGTAGCTGCCGAGGCTTCCTCGGCTGCTTGCTGCTCTGCGGCGATAGCCGCGGTGGTTTTGTCGCTCATGCGGTTTCTCCTTTCTGGTACTCCGCGGCCCGTGTGGCCGCGAGGTGGCTGTAATGTTCGTCTATCTCGATCCCGATGTACTTGCGCCCCGTTTTGGCCGCAGCGACGAGCGTGGAGCCGCTGCCGGCGAAAGGGTCGAGGATCAGGGCGCCCGGCGTGGTGGTCGCCTCTATGAGCTGTTCAAGCAGCTCGACGGGCTTCTCGTTAGGGTGTGTGAGGTTTTGGTTGCCGACCTTGGCGCAGGCGATCAGGTCGTCCGGCCGCTTCCCGGGCAGCTCGAAGCGGCCCTTGGCGGCGAAGATGATGACCTCGTAACGAGGGGCAAAGGAGCCTTTGAGGTCTCCCATGCCGTGAGCCTTCTTATCCCATACGATCACCGACTTAACCGTCAGGCCGGCAAGCCGCAGGGCGTCGGCGAAGGTCTGCTGCACGTCCCATCTTGCGAAGCAAAGTACCCCCCCCCGCGTTTCACGACTCTGGCGGCGTCGTAGATCCACCAGATGAACGGCGCCTTGTCGTTCTTGATTTTTGCGAGCCGGCGCTCCTTTTCTTTTCGGCCGCTCTGGTAGTCGATGCCGTAGGGAGGGTCGGTGATGACCATGTCGATGCTCTCGTCGTCCATGCTGCGCAGGACGGTCAAACTGTCGCCGGTGATGACGGTGTTGGGCTGGATCATTGTGCTGCGCTCCTTTCTGCGAAGAAGCGGTGGCCGCCGACTTCGATGACGAAGATCTGGCTCTCGTGCCACTCGCTTTCGACGATGGCGGGGTTGTAGAAGTAGAGGACGGGCTCGTCCACGACGGTCTCGCCTCTGTCGAAAACGGCCGCGACGGCGTCCTTGACGCTCTGTGTGGGCTTCGGCCGGGCTCCGGCGTATTGGTAAATCTCGACGGCCTCCGAGGGCTGCACGCCCTGTTTTTCAGCTCCGTTGAGAATACACTGAGCGACGAGCATCTGGCCCTCGTAGGACTCGCCGCCCGACTCAGCCATGACCACGCGCTCCACAACGTCGCGCTCGCTGGCGCTGAGGTAGAAGCGGGCGGGCGCCTCGGTCGGCTCCGGCGTCTGCGTACTCGCTGCGGGAGTCGTGACGACGACCGCCGGTTGCTCTGCGGTCGGCTCCGGGAGCTCCGTGGCATTTTCACGGCCTCCGGCGATGGTCGAGATGACTGCGCCGATGCCGGCCACGATGACGGCAGCCGTCAAAAGGACGGCCGCCTGCCGGATCCGGGCCTTGGCACGGCGCCGGCGGCGTGTTATACTTTGGGTGCGGGATCCGTGCGCTGGCGAGCTGCCGGATGTTCTCGCAGGGGTCGCCCGGTCGCGTCGGGCGGCCCTTTCTTTTGTTGCTTCCATGGTTTTCTCCTTTCACTGGCCCCGGGCCGTCATGAGGGCCTCGCAGGCTGCGATTGTGAAGTCGCTGAACGCGGTCTCCCTGACGGTGTCGGCGGTCAGCAGGACGAGGTACTCGTCGTTGTAGTAGTCGATCTCCGGGCTGCGCTCCCGGCAGAGGTCGAGCTTCCTGCGGGCGTAGGGCTCGGAGCGTTCCCACAGGTTGTCGGGGATCCAGCGGCCGAGGTGTTCCTCGACGCGCTCGCGCAGCTCCTCGCTCGTGATGGTGATGGCCGGGGCCATGTTCTTCACCTCCGTGACATCCGGGCCGGGAGCGTCTGCTCGGGGCGCGTGATGCTCTTGTTGAAGCCCTGCGGCTCATAGCGCACGCCGGTGATCCGGCGGCCGCTGACGCCGTACTTGGGGTTATAGCCGAACAGGTTGACGTAGCTGCCGAGGTCGTCCCGTTCCTCGTCCATGGCCTTCAGCACCTCGAACAGGGCGAGCACGTCGTCGATGGCCCGGTGGCTGTTCTGCACCTTGTCCTCCAGCTCGTAGGCGAGGATCGCATTGGCGAGCTTGTGGGGGTAGGGGCGGCGGTCTTTGTAGACCGTCAGGCTGTCCAGCCAGTCGAGGTGGCCGGGCTTGAAGCCCCGCAGCAGCTCCCGCAGAAAACAGGCGTCAAACTGCGCATTGTGGGCGATCATCAGGACGGGGCCGGGCTTGACGAGCTTGAGGAAGCGGCTGACGGCCGTGCCGCTCTGCACGCCCTCGGTCTCCAGCAGTCGGTCGGTTATGCCGGTGAGGGTGACGATATTCTCAGGGAGCTGCTCGCCCTCCGGCAGCTTGATGAAGGTGTCCATCTTGCCGGCGATCCGCAGGGCCCCGGCCGTGGTGCGCTCCACGCGCAGGGCCGCGAGCTCGATGATCTGGTTGTCCTCCGGGTCGAGGCCGCTGGTCTCTGTGTCGAAGATGACGAGGGCCTTGTAGCGGTCGAGCAGGCTGGAGAGGTTACTCATGGGCCACCTCCGCTTCCCGAAGCGCCCGCAGCTTCCCGAGCAGAAAGGAGATCTCGGCCGTGAACTGCTCCCCGGTGGCATAGGCGCCGCCGAACTGCTCGACCAGCTCCGCGACGATGGTGCCGGCCTCCTGCGGGCCGATGCCGGTGTCCTCTCCATCCACGAGGATCAGGAGATCGGAGTCCAGATAACAAGCGGGGCGCAGGCCGTCGTAGCCGTAGTAGGCGTAGTTCCAGTACAGCGTGCCGTCGGAATTGACGTAGCGGGCGCTATGCTCGTACCCATTGGAGGCCGTGCTGTATGCGGTAGAGAGCCACCACCAGCCGTCGGCGTTGGGGATGACATCGCGGTTGCGCCGGTACTGGTCGACGGTCAGCGAGAAGATGGTGACGTTGCAGGTGCCGTAGTCCTTCAGGCCGTCATCGGCGGTCAGGTCGAGCTCGGTCTGGAGGAAGGCGTGCGGGCCCTTCACGGCGTCGATCAGGTTGTCGAGGTAGGGGCCGTTCATCCACTCTTTGCTGCTGGAGATGGCGAAGTTGTTGCGGTTGTCCTCGTCGAAGGGCTTGTCCGGGATCACCTCGAGGCGCAGACAGAGGGTACGGCCGGCGGGATCGTGCTCCAGCACCACCCACTTCTCGGCGGCGTAGGGGAACACGGTGCCGCGGGCGGCAGTCTTGAGGGCTTTCTTCATGGTTTTGCTCCTTTCGTTGTCTGCGGCCGGTCGTTCTGGCCGGGCCGCTGGTTTGGTAGTGTCTCGCCGGCGCGCAGCCGGCTCTCACAATGCGGGCAGATGTAGCCGCCGCGGGGGATCTGCTGGTATATGCTCACATTCCAGTAAAGCCCGCAGCCGACGCACTTGAACTTCACGAGCTCCCACCTCCTTCCGAAGCCAGCGCAGAGAAGAAGGCCCGCCGGATGCGGTTGCGGTATTTCTTGCGGACGCGGGCCCGCTTCGCGTGGAGGGCGTAGTGGCGCCACTTGGGAGGCGCACGGCACAGCAGGAAGTCGTCAAAGGCTCGGCCGATGGTGTTTACGATGGTTTTGGCAGCCCATACGGCCCACTCGATCATGCGGTTGATAGCCTCGATGATGTTGTCGAAGGTGTCGAGGATCCGCTGCACGGCCTCCGGGCTGAGCTTCATGCTGCTGGCGGCCTCTGCGACGCGCTCGACGGCCTCCTCGGTGGCGTTGGGGTAGTGGTCGACCACGACCTCGACGAGGGCGGCGTGGGCGTCTCTGGCCCGCTGTGCGGCCTCATAGTCGGCGACCGTCATGCTGCCGTCGTAGGCGTAGGGGTTGGGCTCGTCCTCCGGGCCATCGACCAGCCGCTCGCTGAAGGGGAGGCCGGCCTCGGCCGCCTGCTGCCGGGCCGCCTCGATGTCGGCCCGGGCCTGTGTGAGGATGTCATCATCTGCGAGCGCGTTGGTGCCGCGCTCGTAGTGGTAGCGGATGCCGGCGGCGATGTCCTCGATGGTCATGTCGCCGAAGCGGCCGAGGTAGTAGCCGTTCAGGGCCACGGCCCGGGGGTCAAGGCGCAGGGCCTCGAGGGCGTCGTTGATGTCGTCCGTCTCCCACTCGTTGTTGCCGAGGTCGCTCCAGACGGTCAGGGCGTGCCACGAGCGGCCGGTGCGGTAGACAATCAGCCAGCCGATGCCGTCGCGGATCTCGGCGGCGTACTCCCGGGCGATCTCTTTCAATGCTGCCATGCTGGTGCCTCCTCTCTGATGATGCGGGCGACCGTGACGAGGTCGTCGATGTCGTGCTTGGTGATGTAGGTGTCGGCCTCGGGGATCCCGAGGTGCCGCAGCAGCGGCTCGGGCCCGTCCAGCAGGAAGGTGTGGACGGCCACGGCGTTCAGCCGGTAGACCGTCACCTCCACGATGCAGCGGCCGCCGTTGTCCTCCAGCTCGGCCGGGAAGGAAGCCCGGCAGAGCAGCGAGGTGTCGAACTTCGGGGCGGCCGTTGCGGCCGGCCCCGTCGTGATGTCCTCTACGAACTGCTCGAAGGCTTTGCGAGGGATAGAGCTGCGGTACCTTTCGAGGAGCTCGTCGGAGAGGGTGAGGATCGTGTTGCTTTTCATTCCTGCGCCCCCTTACTTGTACTCATGGATCAGCGTTCTGAAGTGGAAACACTGGATGTTGTAGCCGCCGGCGCCGATGGTCTGGATCTTTGCCTTTCCTTCGGTGCCTTCGATGTATCCGTTGATGTCACCCTCGGGGCCGATGCGGAGAGCGGCCGCGTCGGTAATGGTGCCGACGGTGCTCATGATGCGGCCGATCAGGTCGAGCAGCTTGGCCCGCTTTTCCTCCTCCATCGCTCGCTCGAGCCACGCCTCGCGCTCCTGATCGTCATGGATCTCCAGCAGCCTGAAGGTGACGCCATCGCCTTCGCCCTTGAGCTTTCTCTGGATCTGGTAGTAGTCCAGACCGCGCTCGTGCAGGAACTCGTCGACATCCTTGCGGGGCCATAGGTTTGCGAGGTCGTAGTCCGTCACCTCGCGGCCCTCGTAGAGTTTCCGCACCCTCTCGAGGGATGGGAGAGTCTGGAGGGCTTCGAGTCTGGCGGCTCGTTCCTGAGCCTTCAGATCCTTGCGGAACTCGATGACGTCGATCCGTCTCTGGCGGTAGTAGGCGATTGCGTGCTGCTTCCAGTTTTCGAGGAAGTCCTTCAGGATCTCTGGCGCGTTTGCCTCGAGGTACTCGTCGGCGGTGATACGCTTGCCGAGCTTTTCCTTCCAGCCTTCGAGCGACTCCTCGGCCTCCTTGAGCTTTTTGACTGAACTGTCGATGTCGCCCTTTTTGATGGTGATGTCGTACTGGTCGGCACCCTTCTGGAGCATTTTCTCGAGCTGCTCCCGCTGCTTCTTGAGGATGGCTGCCCGCTTGGCTACCTTTGCCTCCGCGTTGATGACCTTTTCTCTGAGATCGTTCTGTGTCATGGTCTTGCTCCTTTCATCTTGGCCCGGCCTCGGCCGGGGTGCTTGGCTTGGCTCCCTGAAAACGAAAAACACGGCCGCCGGCGGCGATCAGGCAGCAGCGCGGGTGCGCAGCTTGTCCATCTTCAGCGTCGGGGTCGTGTCTGTCTGTTTCATGGGGGCCATCTCCTTTCTTCGGCCCGGCGGTGCCGGGTGTTCTTGGCTACTGTGTGAGGGGTGCGACCTTTTTGCCCCTGCGCTTGAAGTTTTCGCGGAGCCGCCTCTCGGCCAGCTCTGCGCTGTACCCCTCGCGCTGGTTGGCGTCCAGCTCGCCGGTCGCGCCGCGCTGGAGCTCTTTGTAGATCGTGGTGTAGTGAACGGAGAGGCGGGCCGCGATGTCGGCGGGTCGGTCTCCGATCAAGTACCACGCCTCGATCTTTTTCCTGTCCTCGAAGGTCAGGTAGCGGTATTTTCCCGTCGTTCTCACCTCCGTCTATGGGGTCGATATAAAAAGAAAAATGCACAGGCGACTCATGTGAGTCTCTGTGCATTTAATAATAACGGGGGCGAAGCCGTTTGTCAAGAGTAAATGCTAAAAAAGTCTAAAAAATTTTTCAGCGGGCCAGAATGAGGGCCAGCTCCTCCCGGAAAAGCTGCTCGGAGCACAGAAAACCGAACATTTTGCGGGGGTAGCTGTTGAGCCATGCCTCGGCGGCCTTCACCTCTTGGGGCGAGAGGGCGCCGAGGTCTGTCCCCTTCGGGACGAGTCGCCGGATCAGTCCGTTTTGGTTTTCATTGGTGCCGCGCTCGCTCGGGGTGTACGGGTGGCAGTAGTAGACGGTCGTGCGCTTGCCCTTCCCGCGGCGCTTGCTTTCGATGCCCTCGGCGTCAGCGAACTCGGTGCCGTTGTCGCAGGTGATGGTCACGAAGATCCGGGGGAACAGGGCGCCCAGCTTCCGCTCGATGCCGTTGAGGGCCCGGACGACGCTCTCGCTGGTCTTGTCCCTCATGGGGACGATGATCTCCCGGCGGGTCTTGCGCTCGGTCAGCATGAGCCACGTCCGCTTGAAGCCCTTGCCGCTCTCGAGGCTGTCCATCTCCCAGTGGCCGAAGGTCGTGCGCGTGTTCACGATCTCCGGCCGCTTTTCTATGCTCTTGCCGGCCGGCTTGCGGGGGATGCTGCCCTCGGGCCGCTCGGGCTTCCGGCGGCGCTTGCCATGCTGCGGCAGCATTTCCACGGTGAGATCGTCGCCGAAGATCTCGGCCCGGATGTAGTTGTAGGCCGTACTTGCGCAGATGTGCACCCGGAAGGGCCAGCCCATGACCTCGGCCTCTCCGATGGCTGCCTCGGGGCTGTACTTCTCGTCCCGGATCTTGCCGATCAGGTAGTCGGCGAGCTCGTAGTCGTTGCCGATCTTCAGCTCCGGGCCCTTCGCCCGCAGGTTGGCCTCATACCGAGCCTGCGCCCCGTCGGGGTTGTATCGGATCTCGGTCGTGTAGTCGCTGTTCAGGTGTTCATAGGTGCACCGCTTGAGCTCCCGGTAGATGGTGGTGTAATGGACGCCGACCTCCTTGGCGATGTCCACGACCTTCATGCCGGCGCGCCTGAAGGCGTCGATCTGCGTGCGCTGCGTTGGTGTCAGGTGGCTGAAGTGTTTCCCCATGGTGATCCCTCCGTGAAATAGAAAAAAGGGCGGCCGGCTGGCCGCCCTTCGTTGTCATCGCCTGTTGTATGCCGCGATCAGCGCCAGCGTCTCGTCGTCTGTGACGATGTCCTCGAGCCGGCACTCCAGAGCGACGCAGACCTTGAGGAGCGTTTTCAGCTTCGCCCCCGCGATGTCTCGGTCGTCTTGCTCGTAGGTCTGGAGCACTCGGCTGTTGATGTCGGCCTTCTTGGCGAGCTGCGACTGAGACAGGCCGCGATCCTCTCGCAGCGCCTTCAGGCGTTTCCCGGTGGTGATCGTTTCCATGTTGAACGCCTCCCCTTTTGTTTCGTGTGTCTTTACTATACAACATTTGTTGTATAAAGTCAAGAGGGGAGACAAGAGAAAAGCAGCGCGGCCGCTCTGGCTGCGCTGCTTTCATTCTTTTCCGAGCAGGTGGTAGATGCTCACACCGAGGGCGTCGGCGAGGTATTCGAGCTCATAGTCTGCGACCACTCTGTCGCCGGTCTCGATCCGGCTGATGGCCTTCTGCGTGATGTCGAGCCCCGCGATCTGGATCTTGTAGGCGAGGCGCTCCTGCGAGAGGCCCGCCCGCTCTCTGGCCTCGCGGACGCGCTCGCCCGAGATGTTGCACCGCCCGTATGGCCTATATATCTTCACCTTGAGCCGTCTCCTCCTCTTAGGTCAAAGATGGGTAGCCCGAGTTGACAATAACACGGCGCCCGTGCTAATATTATCCCAAAGATGACTAAATACTAAAAAACGCAAAAGCAAGGGAGGAGAAGGCCGTGGGATTGTTCGATTTTTTCAGGAGGAAAGAGGAAAAACCGAAGTTTTCGGCAAAAATCGAGACCAGAGTGGTCGAGGTTGAAGTGAAGCAGCGTACGCCGGGAGAACTGCCGCTGGCGTATGTGGGCGGCTATGTCAGTCCGTCTGGCGGCTTCGTAAATTATGCCCGTTTTCGCGTGGTAGGCGTTAATCCTGAGACCGGCCGAAGAAATACGAGGCGCTTTGAAGCGCGCAACGAGGAAGCGGCCAGAGCCGCCGCCGTCTCTGACGGCCTCGCTGAGCCGCTGGAGATCGAAGTGGAGCCGATGGACGAGCCCAGCGAGCGGCAGGTGGCCTATGCGCTGGATCTTGAGGCCACGCTTCCAGAGGGGGCCTGCAAGGAAGATGTCAGCGCCATCATCAGCCGGATCACCGACGAGGACGAGGATGCGCCGGATCCCGGCCTCTCCTTGTGGGCGCACGAGAGCGGCGTCCGTTTTTCCCGGTTTATAGGGGCGCGGGCCCTGCTCGGCTGCATGATGTTCCAGATGGCAGGCGTGGAAAAAGCCACGCTTTACGCTTATGCGGTGTACCTTCAGGAAAACGGCGGCCGCTTTTCGGATCCGCGCAAGCTCCCCGCGTTTCCTGTCCTGTTGCGATGCGCTGAGCAGGTGGCCGGCGATCCGGCCCTCATGAAGTCGCTCGGGGATCGTGACAGCTCCGACCTGTTCGGGCCGAACAGGGGGACGAAGATATACAAGGCGACCGCCTCTATTCTCAGAGATGGCGGGGCCATCCGATAAACAGAAAAAGCCCGCCCGGGATCACTCCCGAGCGGGCTCTTTTTGTGTGTTCTGACGGTTTCATGGCTTCCGGCCGGCGGCGATCCGCGCCGCGCCGGTGGAAAACTGCACAATCAGACCTTCTTGGTGTAGTCCAGCGAGATCCAGCCGGCCCCGGATTTCAGCTTGCCCCACTTGGAGGCTCCGGGCCCGTCGCTCTCGGCGACGATGGTGTAGACGCCCTTGTCGCGGATGTCCCCGTTGGTGCCGTAGTTGGTGCCGGGGCCCTTGCGGATGTTCAGCACGTCGGTCGTCACCTTCACGAGGTACGAGGTGGCCGTGGCCGCGCTGGTCTTGATGTCGGCCGCGTCCGTCCAGCCGTAGACGGTGGAGCCGCCGCCGGAGACGGCGATCAGGTGGTAGGGGTGCGCCTTGCCCTTGGCGAGGGCCGTGACCTTGGCCTTGCCGGGCTTGCAGCTCGACGCGGTCTTGGCCGTGGAGCTGACGTAGTGCTTGGTGCCGGTGAACTCCACCACGTCGCCGATCTTGATGTCGGCCGTGCCGCCGGTGGTCTCCCCGGTGGAGGGGGTGCTGCTGCCGGATCCGAGCCGGCGGTTGACCTCGGCCGCGATCTCCCCGTGGCGGTTGTAGAGCCAGTCGCCCGGGCAGGCTTTCGCAGCGTAGTCCCGGTGCACGGTCATGTTGCAGCCGTTCAGGTGGTTCATGCGGTCGTTTTTGTTGGTCGACCAGACGAGCTTCTTGATCCCGTTGCGCTTGCAGATGTCGGTCACGAGATCCAGCAGCGCGTCGTATGCCTTGCTGTTCACCGCATAGGGGTGAGTGGCGTCGCTGGCGACCTCGATGGTGACGGCGCGCTGGTCGTTGGCGTTGGACGACGTGCACCACGAGCGGTTGCCCTCGTCCACATAGAGGGCGATGCGGCCGTCGTTGCCGATGCCGTAGTTGCTGGACGCCTGCCGACTGCTCTGAGCGAACAGGGCGCCGCAGCTCTCGACGGAGAGCTGGCCGGCCATACAGTGGATCGTGATGGTGTCGATCTTCTTGGTGCGCTTGCCCGAGTGGTTGGGGCTGAGCTTGGTGTAGGAGATCAGGGCGCTGTTACTCATGGTCGTCGTCCCCCTTCCCGTTGCTGAGCTCGTCGAGGGTCTCCTCGGTCAGCTCCTCGCCCGGCTTCAGGGTGATGCCGTCGATGTCCTTGGTGTTGGTCATGATGTGTTCCTCCTTCTTGCAGAATAAAGGGCGGGCCAGCCGGCCCGCCCTCTGCGTTGATTATTCTAACGGCAGGTTGCCGCCGTTAAGCTGGTTGACTGCCGCCTCGATGGCCGCGTTGACGGCCTCCTCGTCCACGGTGAAGCCCATGGACGCGAGGAACTCGAGGACGTACTTTTTCTTCTCCTCGCCGCGGCCCTGCCCTTCATAGAGCTGCTCGGCTGCGGCGACGCCGATCTTGACCCACTCGAGCAGCTCCTTGCGCTGCTCGTCGGTGGTCTTACTCTTGATCCACGGGATCAGGAATACGCTGACGCCTGCGGCGAGCAGCGCGATGACGGCGTTGACGATGGGGGTGATGTCGATCATGTTCATCCTTTTGCCTCCTTGTCTGATGTGGTTGTGGTGGTGTACTCTCCAGCGCCGGCCCCGCTGATGGGGTTGCCATCAGCGTCGAGGCCGTGCCGGTTGCGGCTGATCTTCTCGGTGGCCGACTTGGCCGCATAGCTCACGAGGTAGCCGATGCAGGCCGTGAAGATGGTGGTCGTGACATCGCTGGCGGTCTGCTGATCGCGGAAGGCCAGCACATAGGACGCCACGGCCGCGGCAGTTGCGACGAGGACGGCCCACGCCGCCAGCTTCTTCGAGAACTCCCACGGCCTGCGTCGGGCCTTGGCCTCCCGCTTGCGCCGGTATCTTCCCATGGGTGTCACCTCCCTCAGTAGATCGCGTGGATGCCCTGCTCGGTGAGGAAGTCCTTCTGCTCGTGTTTGATCTTCTGCGCGTACTGGAGGGCCGCCTCGGTCTCTCCGTTGGCGTGGCCGTTCTTCAGTGCGGTGGCCGTGGCCTCGCCGAGTGCGATGGCGGCCCCCACGCTGCGCACGAGCAGCACCTCGTTTCTCTCCCGGGCGGCGTCGCGCCGGTCGAGCTCTGCGTCCCTCTTGGATAGCTGCCTCTGGATCATCCAGAAGCACAGGCCCGTGATGGCCGACGGGATCCCCATGAGGGCCACGAGCTGCCCGATGTCAAGCTGGATCATGCTGCACCTCCGTCCTCGACCTCGACGACCTCCCAGCCCTGCGGGTAGGCTTCCGGGCTGTATGCGTTGGCCCCCTCCATGATGGAGCGGTAGACCTTGCCATCAGTCCAGATGCAGACCTCGCCCTTCTGGTAGCTGTCCTCGGCCATGGTCGGCTGAATGAAGGGCTTCGCCTTCTTCGGGTCGGTGGTGTGGTAGGGCACCCACTGTGCGGGGCTCTTGCCCGGCTCGATGTCCGGGTTGTTGTTGGTGTTGTGGGCTTGGCAGCAGCGCCAGCTCTGCCCGTCGTGGGTGCAGGCTTCGCCGACCTCGTGGCTGCCGTCCCCCTTGGGGCCGGCCTTCGTCCACGCCGGCAGCAGATCCTCGCAGGCGATGATCTCGGTGCCGGTGCGGTCGCCGGCGTTGGCCTCGCTCACGAAGGTCATGCGGGCGCTGCGCAGGGCGGCCTCGAGGCCGCTGTACTTGGTGCTCATGTGGTCAGCCCCCTTTCAATGGCGCCAGACAGATCCTCGAGCTCGTCCTCGAGCTTGGTGATCCGCTCCTTGTCCTCGGGAGAGGTGCCGCCCCCGCCGCCGGCGGCGGCCTGCTCCTTCTCGTGGATGGCTTTGATGCTGTGTTCCATGAAGTAGACCATGCTGCTCCTCCTTTCTGGTCTTGGGGTGTTGGTTTATGCGAAGTTGCCGCCGACCGACTGGATGTAGCAGTCGCCCTCGGCTGAGCCGCGCAGGAGTTTGACCTTGATCTTCACGCCCCAGCTCGCGGCGGTCTTGGTCTGGTTGGTGAAAAAGTGCTTCTGACTGGTCAGGGCCTTGGTGGTGATGTCCTCCCATGTGGGCTCGGCGTCGTTGCCGTTGTTGCAGATCCAGACCTGAAGGGTGCTGCCGTTCGGGAAGCTGCCCTGAATGTTGACGAGGGCCTTGGTCGGCATATCGTCGGCCGCCATCGCCACGGTCTGCTCGAACTCGACCGAGTGCATGGCCTTGTCGAAGGACAGGGTGCGCACGGTGCTCTCGTTCTTGGCGTCGGTGGCGGTGATGGTCAGAGTGTGGTCGCCGTTCAGCAGCTTGAGCCACTGGTCGGCCGTGATCTCGAGCTCGTTGGTGTCGCCGAGGGTGGCCGTGTAGGTGCGCAGCGTGGTGGTGTCCAGCTTCTCCACGACCGTGACCTGATGGCCGTCGGCGTCGGTGACGGTGTACTCGTAGGAGGGCGGCGTGGTGGTGAAGCTACCGAGGTCGGTGTCGCTGCCGCTGATGACGGGCGGCCGGTTGTTGGTGACGGTGCGCACGGCGCTGGTGGTGTAGGCGCTCTCGGCCCCGGCGGTGTCGTATGCCTTGACGCGGTACTGCACGCTCGTCCATCCGTAGGTGATGGAGTCCGTGTAGCTCCGGGAGCTGCCGCTGTAAATCTGCGCCCATGTGCCGTCGTCCACCTTGCGCTCCAGCTTGTAGCCGGCGAGGTTGCCGTCGGGGTCGGTAGACTGTCCCCACGAGATGCTCAGGTTTTCACCGCCGATGACCTCGCTCGGGACAGTGATGGTGCCGGGGGCCGTGGGCGGCTGGTTGTAGACGATTGTGTAGCAGCCGTCCGAGTCGGTGGTATCGGAGACCAAGAGATCGGATGACAGATTACAAGCGGGGCGCAGGCCGTAGCGGCCGTAGCAGGCGTAGTTCCAGTACAGCGTGCCGTCGGAACTGACGCCGCGGGCGCCGAGGGCCGACCCGGCATAGGCGTCCCGCAGCCAGTAGTACCACGCCTGATTGGCGTCGACATCATAGTTGGAGTTGGCAGCGGCCGAGGCCGAGACGGTAGCGATGCGGCTGGAGTTGTCGCTGAAGATCGCCAGCTTGCTGCCGCACACATGGTCGCCCGAGAGGTTGACCTCGGTGCAGGACAGGGGGAAAACCTTGTCCACGCAGGTCTCCGTCCCGCCGCCGTCCGTGGAGCTCTTGCCGACGGTGATGGTGGTGGCGAGCAGAGCGGCCCGCTCGTTGGCCGTGAAGCCGTTGAGGAAGCCGGCGATGGTGTTGTAGGGGTTGTAGCCGTCATAAACATGGGACGAGTCGGGGGCCTGATCCGCCGAGTGCTGTGCGGTGTACCACTGGCCCGCAGCGGCGTCGCTGTTGAGCCACTGGCGCAGGTTGGAGTAGATGTAGCGGTTGTTGCCCCAGTTTCGGCGGTCGCTGTTGCCGTTGGCCGGCTCCATCGCGTCGAAGCACAGCAGCTTGATGATCTGGTTGGTCACGAGGGTGACGCTGTTGGAAGGGTAGCCGGCGTGGTTTTTGTCGGCCTTGATCCAGATGATCGGCGCGCCGTAGAGGCTGCCGAACTTGATTTTTGCCTTGTTGGCAAGGCTTCCGAGGGTTTGAGGCATGAGTCTTGTCTCCTTTCGGTAGGTTTTAGCTCCGGGAAGTATGCGAAGAAATAGGCGTCCATGTTCTGCCGCAGGTGGTAGGTGTTGCCGTGCGAGATGTGGCCCGTCCAGCTTGCGTAGGATTGGCTCACGCTCTCGAGCGTCATCTTGCCCCTGTCCACGAGGCCGCGGAACTTGCGGATCTTCCGCTTCATGTTGTCGATGCTCTTGGCCCTCACCTTTCTGACCACCTTGCCGGTGCTCGTGAGATAGGTGTGGAAGCCGAGGAAGTCGATGCCGTTCTTGAGCGGGAAGATCTGCGTCTTGCCGTTCAGGCGCAGGCCCAGCGGCTTGATGTACGCCTCGATCTTCTTGAGGATCTCCCGGAGCAGCAGCTTGTCGCTGCTGATGATGTAGAAGTCGTCCATGTAACGGCCATAGACGAGGCCGAGGTCATCCCGCAGCCAGTGGTCGAAGTCGTCCAGATAGAGCAGGGCGAGCAGTTGGCTCGACTGGTTGCCGATGGGGATCCCGGGGTCTGGCGTGCTGTCGATGACGATCCAGAGCAGCCACTCGACGAAGTCGATCAGCTCCTCGTCAGACAGGAAGGCCAGAGCCTTGCGGGCCTTCTCGAAGCAGACGGCGTGCAGCAGGGTGTAAAAGAACTTGGAAAAGTCACCTTTCAGCACCCAGCCCTCGGCGTAGTCCCACTCCTCCATCGGCCGGTATGGCAGGCCGGCGGCCCGCCGGGCCGCCTCGTCTGCCGCCTTCCGGCTGAAAAAGTAGTGGCGCATGGCGCCGGCCAGACGGTCGAGGCCGTCGTGGGTGCCTTTGCCGATCTGCCCGGCATAGTTATCCCGGATAAAGCGCCGGGAGAATACGGGCTCGAGGACGTTGTCGCAGAGCGAGTGCTGGACGACTTTGCCCTCGAAGTCTATGGCAAGGACGAGCCGTTCCTTGGGCTCGTACACCTTGAAAGGGTAGTAGGGCCCGAAGGTGTACTCGCGCCGCTGGAGGCGGTCAGAGAGGTCGGCCGTGCGCTCGATGGCCTCCATGCGGTAGCGCATGGCCGTGGGGTTGTCCCGCTTCCCGCAGCGGGTCTTGCGGTATGCTTTGTATAGCGAGTTGAAGCTGTTGACGATGTTCTCCATGTAAAAAATCTCTGCCGTCGGCAGCTCCGGCCACGCTTTGCGTGCGCCGCCGGGAGCATCGGCAGTCCTGTGTTTACCCATGGCCGGGCCGGTCATACGGCGCCGGGTGCGGGAGGGATACGCCTTCCTTGGATGATGGTGCACAGTGTTCGCCGGCCGTCTCCGGCCGGTTAATAAGTCGGGCTATCCATCGAAGCGGGGCGCAGGCCGTTGTTGCCGTTGTAGGCGTTGTTCCTGTTCAGCGTGCCGTCGGAATTGACGTTGCGGGCGTTGTTGGCCGACCCGGCACGAAAAAACAAGGCGTACCCCACGGGCTGCCTATTGGTGACGCGCCTGCGCGTCCATCTTGGCGGCCCTTTCTTTATCGGATTTGTACCATTTGGCGGTCTGGTTTTTGACGCCGGCCGCCATCCGCGACCAGTGTGCAAAGGCGTCGTCGCCGAGCCCGCTGAGGATCTCGTGGGCGAGCTCGATGTGGTGGATCAGCTTCCGGCAGTTGCGCAGGGCTGAGCGTTGCGCCCGGTATCGCAGCTCCCGCTCCTGCGGGTCGGTCAGGAGCAGGTCGTTGGCTTCCATCAGGTCGGCGACGAGGTCGCTGGCCTCGTTCATCATCCGTTGCGCCAGCCCGAGCCGTTCCTTCTTGGGGAAGATGTTCGGGTTGCGCGTCTTGATGTAGGTGTGCTTCTCGAGCTCCTTGGCGTCGCTGATGACCTGCATCTCCGGGAGCTTTTCACGGCCGAAGGGCGGGCGGCCTACATTGGCCCGCTCGTATGGCCGCGAGTGTC
>ENA-OZGO01000423-OZGO01000423.1-human-gut-metagenome-genome-assembly--contig:-NODE-423-length-19105-cov-4.671496_pt1 | contig 19105 bp, 14 predicted proteins | sample MGYA00244658_ERZ653662 | MGnify/ENA primary metagenome ERZ653662 (study PRJEB26926, sample SAMN06165217) | human gut metagenome | biome: ENVO:00009003; feature: ENVO:2100002; material: ENVO:00002003... | reverse complement strand
GATGCTCAGGAGTCTCGTGGGCTCGGAGATGTGTATAAGAGACAGGTACAAGGCCATCGCCCAGCTCCGCCACCGACACGACCGGCTTATCATCGGAGGCAACATCGGCAAAAACACGCTGACACAACCTTCGCAGGTCGCGGCCGACTACCTCAAAATGTTCCGTAACCTCTACCAGTACGTCGATTATTTTTCGATCAACGCCTGCTGCGACAATTGTGCGGACGGCAGCGTATCGCACAACAAAGCCCACCTGATGAATATTCTGCAGCCGCTCTTCGATTTTCGCCGCGGCCAGAACCAGTACCGGCCGATCCTGCTGAAAATATCGCCCGACCTGCCGGACCCGCTTATCGACGAGGTGACCGACCTGATGCTCTCTACGCCGCTGGACGGCATCGTGGCCGTGAACGGAACTTTCTCGCGCAAAGGTCTCGAAACCGATGAGGAGACGCTCGACGAAATCGGCAGCGGCCGATTGAGCGGAGCTCCCCTTACGCAGCGGGCCATCGAGGTAGTGCGCCGCATCCACCGACGTTCGCACGGAGCCTATCCGATCATCGGCGTCGGAGGCCTGATGAATGCCCGGGATGTGAAAGCCATGCTCGCCGCCGGCGCGAGCCTCGTCCAGCTATACACGGGATATATCTACGAAGGGCCCTCCCTGGTCAAGGAGATCTGCCGGGCCCTGATCGACGACGCAGCGTCCGAAGCCTCCGCTTCGCCCGCGCCGGGAAAATAATTCAATCTTACCACCATGAAAGCATCTATTCTTACGATCGGCGACGAAATCCTGATCGGGCAGATCGTGGATACCAATTCGGCGTCGATCGCCCGTCACCTGAACAATGCGGGCATCGTCGTCTGGGAGCGCACATCGGTCGGCGACCAGCGCGAGCAGATCACCGAGGCCGTAAAACGGGCCATGAACCAGAGCGACGTAGTCATCCTGACCGGCGGCCTCGGCCCCACCAAGGACGACATCACGAAAAAGACCCTCGCCGAGCTCTTCGGCTCCCGGCTCGTATGCGATCAAACCGTCGCCGACCACGTGCGGCGCATGCTCGAAGCACGCGGAATCGAATACAACCGCCTGAACCGCGATCAGGCGCTCGTCCCGGCGTGCTGCACCGTGCTTTTCAACGCCCACGGCACGGCCCCCGGCATGTGGTTCGAACAGAACGGCAAGGTCGTGGTTTCGCTGCCGGGCGTCCCCTTCGAAATGGAGCACCTGATGACCGACGAGGTAATGCCTCGTCTGAAAGCCCGTTTCTCCCTGCGGCAGATCGTACACCGCACGCTGATCACGGCAGGTCTGGCCGAATCGATGCTGGCCGAAAAGATCGCCGACTGGGAAAATGCCCTGCCCCCGTACCTCCACCTGGCATATCTGCCCGCACCCGGCGTGGTGCGGCTGCGCCTGTCGGCCTACGAAGTCGAAGGCGAGAGCGTATCGCACGAAATCGACCGGCAATTCGCCGCCCTGCAACGCATCATTCCCCGCTACGTCCTCGGATTCGAGCGGGCGACCATGCAGGAGATCGTCCACAACCTGCTGACGCAGCGTCGGCAGACTCTCGCCACGGCCGAGAGCTGCACAGGCGGCAGCATCGCAGCCCGCTTCACGGCAATGCCCGGAGCCTCGGCCTATTTCCTGTGCGGAGTGGTGGCTTACAGCAACGAATCCAAAAACAACCTGTTGGGTGTCGATCCCGAAACGATCGCCAGCCGGGGCGCCGTCAGCGAGGAGGTCGCACGGCAGATGGCCGAAGGAGCACGCCGCATCACCGGAGCCGACTATGCCGTCGCAACCACCGGCATCGCAGGTCCTGCGGGCGGTACGGAACAGAAACCCGTCGGCACGGTCTGGATGGCCGTAGCCGGCCCGCACCGTACCGTAACCCTGCTCAAACAATGCGGCACCGACCGGGGACAGGTTATCGACCGGGCGAGCGCCTTCGCACTCGCGCTCCTGCGCGACGAAATCGAACGGGATGCCGCCGGAGAATAACCCGGTTTCGACACTTCCCAAAGCCCCCTGACTTCCGGAGCCTCGAAAGGTTCCGGAAGTCTTCATATCCCCGTCTCTGGAACAAGCCCCGTTCCTCCCGGAACGCATCCAACCCTTTCCGATACGCTGTCCGGCCGGACGCCCCCGAAAATCGCGAAACAAAAGCCCGATACGATCACTAGCACCGTCCGATGAAATTCAAAGGCGGATCATTGAACACACCCCGTCGAAAAGAGTTAATTCTCCGACCGTAATTACGGGCACCTCATACCGCTATATATCAAACATTCGCCTTCCAAAACCGAAATTCGAAGCTATTCCCGAACAGATTCTTCCTCCCGGTCAGCGACAAAATCACCCAGTTATTCCCACCGCCCCTCTATCCGCACGATTTTCGGAAACACGGGAACGGCCTTGAAAACGGGATCTTTCGACAAATATACTTTTTGAGAAATGATATAAACGAAATGAGAGAGCAATATACGCCTGCTCCCTTCATCTTTGCTGCAACAAAATAGCATCCGTATTCCCGACCGTCAAAAGCCCCGAACGAAAGTCCTCCCGGCAAACAGATTTCGAGGCCGATCGAACGACACCGGAAAGCCGATCGATACGGACCGGCGCACACCGCCCCGAAATGATCCGAGCACATGATATACATCGGTTATTCCCGAAAAGAAAAACCGACAAGTCTAACCATCAAAAAACAAAACCCATGAAAAGATTCTTACATTTGCTCACAGGGATTTGCACCCTCGCCCTGGCTCTTCAGGCCTGTACCAAGTCTCCGGCCGAAAACCCGGGAAGAACGGACGATCCCGGAAACGACGAACAAAACAGCAAGGTAACCCTTACTCTCTCGACGCCCCGCACCCGCACGACGCTCGTCAGCGAAACCTACGTCCACTGGAGCGAAGAGGATATTGTACAAATCAACGGCACGAATTTGCCCGTAATCCCCGATCCGAATGATCCGACACGCGCAACGATCTCCAATGTGGACACCGCCGAAGAGTACGTGGCTCTCTACTCTCCGGACAACGGCGGATATATCCCGGAGCGAGAGGTCGTCGAAGCCTACTTCCGCCCCGAAGTGCCCCATACTCCCGACTCGTTTTACACGACAGGAGGCAATCCGATGGTGGCATACAGCACATCCACCTCGCTGGAATTCAAAAATATCGGCGGATTACTCCGCATAGGAGTGACCGGCGATGCGTCGATCGCGTCGGTTATGCTGTCGGGCAATGCGGGAGAACCCATTGCCGGACACTTCGAAATCTCGAAAAGCGATCTGGCTTCCGGCAGCCTCGATTTCGCTCCCGGCGAAGGTTCCGCACAATTCGTCAGCACCTCCGTCACGATGACCTGCACGGAGAATGTACGACTCGATGCGAACTCTCCGACCTATTTCTACTTCGCGCTGCCGGCAGCCGAATACACGGAAGGATTCACCGTAACGCTTACCGACAGCGAAGGCAACACCTGCCTCCGGCAAACGCATAACTCCGTCTCGATCGAGCGTGCGACCCTCAAGTCGATGGAACCGATTGCGTTCGAAAAGGACAAAGCGCTTACGGTCACTTTAGGAGAAATCGCGGCGAACTCCGTTACCTGGAATATCGAAGGTAATCCCTCGACCGACCTGCGGACCCTGCTCGTCACCAAAGCGATGTGGGATCATTTCATCGCACAGGAATATTACCTCGACAATCCGCAAAAACTCACGTCCGAAATCCTCGCGGCCTATTCCGCCACCATTCCGACCGACGACAACGGCCGTTACGAAGAGACTGCAACCCAGGCAAGAGCCGTAAACTCGATGCAGCCCGTACAGGAAGACAACGACTACCTCGTCTTGGCCGCCTATTTCTCCGGCACCCAATCCGTCGGCGTAATCCCCGCCCCGGTTCCCGTTCACACTCCGGCCGCCACAGGCCCGGCTCCCGAAGTGAATGTCACCGTCTCTTCGGCCGGCAGCACTACGATCGATGTACTTACCACCACCAGCAACGCATCCGGCATCCTTACCGCACTCTTCTTCAAAAGCGATTACGACAATGTATTCAGCCGGGAGGGAATAGACGAAGAGTTGATCGCAAAGTACGGCAATGCATGGACGGCAGAGCAGGTAGAGCAGGCCAACAACGGAGGATATACACTCCAATACATTTCGCTTCCGCCGGAAACGGAATTCGTTATGCTAATTTCGGTCTCCAGCGCAGCAGGCAAAGCTACGCTCAAGAAAGAAATAATTGCGACCGAACCGTACGTCGATCCTTCTGCCGAATGGATCACCGTTTCCTCCGAAGCCACGTTCGTTTGCGGCTTCTTCTTCAACCAAAGCATCCCCTCCTTGTCGAACGTGATCAATATTACGAACCTTAAAGTCGAAAAACTCGCCGATCGCGACCTCTTCCGTCTGACCGACGCCTTCTCCGTCTCCCGGATCCCCGAACTTGCGGCCAGCGGCATATACAGCGATCTGTCCGGCAGTCCGTATTATTTCTATATGGATGCGACCGACCCGAACAATGTAAAAGTCGTCAATGAAGTGTGCCAACTCGGCATCGTTCACAACGAATACGGAGCAATGAGCGTCGGCAACGACTTCAACATCCAAGGCGGCGAAGAGTACCAGCACGGTACGTACAACCGAGCGGAAGGCACGATCCGAATCGGCGTGCTCATTTGCTATGCCGACAGCCAACAACTCTTCGTCACGCCATTCAACAGTACGCTATATCTGAATCCCGAAACGCCCGGAAACAGTGTTTCGACCGAAAATTTCAAGAAAGACCCTGTCGCAATTCCCTGGTAAGTCAGGACCCCCGAAAACAGAGACACCGGCCCTTTTTCAGGCCGGTGTTTTGTTATTTGGCCAAAAGATTGTATATTTGCACTCCCCGAAATGGGATTACAATTAAATTTTAACCAAAATGAAAGTTTGCGAAATTACAGGCAAGGTAGCGGTGATCGGCAACAATGTTTCCCACTCGCACCACAAGACCAAACGCAAGTTCAGCCCCAATCTGAAGAACAAGCGCTTCTGGTCTGAAGAGGAAGGCCGCTGGATCACCCTCAAGGTATCTGCCGCCGGAATCAAAACAATCAACAAGAAGGGCCTCGCAGTAGCGCTCCGCGAAGCTGCCGCACCCAAAAAGGTTTACTAAAACTCAAGTGACAAATGGCAAAGAAAGGCAACAGAGTGCAGGTGATTCTCGAATGCACGGAACAGAAAGCTAGCGGTGTTCCGGGAATGTCCCGCTACATCACGACCAAGAACAAGAAAAACACCCCCGACCGTCTGGAGCGCAAGAAATACAACCCGTTCCTGAAGAAGGTGACCATTCATCGTGAAATCAAATAATTTTAGTGCTATATGGCAAAGAAAGTAGTCGCAACGCTGAAAACCGGTACGGGCAAACAGTTCACCAAATGTATCAAAATGGTGAAATCCGACAAAACCGGTGCATACATCTTCAAAGAGGGCATCATCGCCAACGACCAGGTGAAAGACTTTTTCGCCGAGAAGAAATAAATGCAATGCATTAGGCGAAACGAATGTTTTCGGATCGCAAGGCCGGAAAGAATCATCCGCCGGGCCGGATTCGGAAAACGATCAAAGAAATTCGATTCCGCTTAATACAAAGGGCATCCTCAACGGATGCCCTTTGTATTTTCACCGCCCCGCAACCCGGCAGAACAGCACCGATCATCGAGGAACCATTCGTACCTTCGTTCCTCTTTCAACTGCTTCACCGCGACAAGATGGGAATAAATTCGCTTTGCACCCGTTGATCCGTATCTTCCCTAAATACTCCAATGCAGCAACGCTCAAAAAAAATTTGGCTCCGCCGGCTGGTTGTACTATCTTTGCAGAAGACAGGAAGCGATTCGGCAATCTTTGCGTGCAAACCCGCACGATTGCTCTCATCTTTATATTATCTTTGATAGTCTTAGATAGGATGCGCCTCGAAAAACTGGAAACAAGTTCCCGTTTTCTTTCGGCTTTTCGTATCTTTGCAAAAGGCAGAATACAGCCCGGACACATCCAAACAACCGACAACCGAAGCGGATGCAGAAGGCACTCGCGGACTCTGCTACGCAAGAAGGAGGAAAACTAAAAGGTAAGTTTGGCTTGCCGCTTACCTTTCACTATCTTTGCAACATTGTCTAATATAACATATTTTATGGGATTCTTCGATCTTTTCAAGAAAAAACAGAATACACAGCCGACGACTCCGGCGGAACGATCTCAACCGACTTCTCCGGAAAACCACCGGCCGGCTGCGGTCGAAAATACGACGAAGCAGGAAAATACCTCTCCCCAGCCGGCTGCCCGAACCGCTGACCGGGAGCAGGCGGAACTCAACTCCGGTCTGGAGAAGACCAAAACGGGCCTCTTCTCGAAACTGGCGCGGGCCGTTGCCGGTCGATCGACCATCGATACACAGGTGCTCGACGATCTGGAGGAGGTGCTCATCACCTCCGACGTAGGCGTGGAAACCACCGTGAAGATCATCGAACGCATCGAAGCCCGCGTCGCACGGGACAAGTATATGAACACCTCGGAGTTGCAATCGATCCTGCGCGACGAGATCGCCCAACTGATGGAGGAGTCGCACCGCTCGACCGAAAACTTCGGACTCGACGTCGAGGAAGGCGTCCCCTACGTCATCATGGTCGTCGGCGTGAACGGCGCCGGCAAGACCACGACGATCGGCAAACTCGCGGCCCAGCTCACCCGGGCCGGCCTCAACGTCTATATCGGCGCTGCGGATACGTTCCGTGCGGCCGCCATCGACCAGTTGGCCGTATGGGCCGAACGGGCCGGCGCCACGATGATCCGTCAGGAGATGGGTTCCGACCCGGCATCGGTGGCGTTCGACACGCTGACGTCGGCCAAGGCCAACGGCGCCGACGTGGTGCTGATCGACACGGCAGGCCGCCTGCACAACAAAGTCAACCTGATGAACGAACTGACCAAAATCCGCAACGTCATGGGCAAGGTCATCCCGGGGGCCCCGCACGAGGTGATGCTGGTGCTCGACGGTTCCACGGGACAAAATGCCTTTGAACAGGCACGGCAGTTCACGCAGGCGACGCAGGTCACTTCGCTCACCATCACCAAGCTCGACGGCACGGCCAAAGGCGGCGTGGTGATCGGCATCAGCGACCAGTTCCACATCCCGGTGCGCTACATCGGGATCGGGGAAGGCATCGACCAGCTCCGCATTTTCGACCGCAGGGAGTTCGTGAACGCCCTGTTCGGCCACGAAACGAAATAAAGCGCCCCACGCCTGTGAAACCGATCCTCTGGGGCTTATTGCTCGCATTGGGATGCAGCCTTCCGGGAAAAGCCCAGCAACCCGCCGCGGGTGAGTAGCCGGGACAGGGACACCAGACCACCCCGGTTTGCGCCGGAACAACGGACGACACACAGTAACAATATAAGTATCAGGCGACAGGCTCCGAAATCGGAGCCTGTCGCCTTTTTTATGTCCGGTTCAACCGAACGGCCCGTGTAGGGAAGTCAATTATACGCAATCTGAGGATTCAAATACGCAAACCACGCCCAGCAAGAATTTCGATATACATAATTTTGAATATCGAATTTCCACATATTACAAATCGACGACAAACGTCCGTGATTATTTAAATTATTTTAATAAATCAAGCCAACCTATTCGGTGCAAACCGAGCCTCTATACCAATAATACTAATATTAACCTTAACTCTATGAAAATGAATTTGACTACTTCGGAGAAGAACAGGGGCATCGTCCGCTTTCTTCTGATGAGTATGCTGCTGTGCCTACTCATTCATCCGGCCCAAGCGCAAGACCGCGTCACGGTTACAGGGCGTCTGACCGACACCAGCCACGCACCGCTCATCGGCGCTTCGGTCATAGAACAAGGGACGACCAACGGCGTTACGACCGATACGGAAGGTAACTACCAGATCTCCGTAAGCGGCAACGCGACCCTCGGCTTCTCGTTCATCGGCTACAAACCCCAGAGCATCGCAGTCCTGAACCGCACCGTGATCGACGTCACGCTGGAGGAGGATGCCACGATGATCGGCGAAGTCGTAGCCATCGGTTACGGTTCGCAGCGCAAGGAAGACCTCTCGATGGCCGTGACGACCGTCAAGCTCGACGAAGCGGCCAAAAGCCGCGCCTCGAACCTGGCGACCATCCTCCAGGGCCGTATGCCGGGCGTCACCGTACAGCAGACCGGCGACCCGATGAAACCCGCCTCGTTCACCATCCGCGGCCGCGGATCGAAAGGCAACGACGACGACCCGACCTCGGGCGACGGCGTACTTGTCGTCGTGGACGGCGTGCCCAACACCCCCTACATGATGGAGGACGTCGAGACGATCACCGTGCTCAAGGATGCCGCCTCGGCTGCAATCTACGGCGCATCGGTAGGTTCGAGCGGCGTCATCCTCATCACGACGAAGAAGGCCCAGAGCGGCAAACTCCGCGTAGACGTGAATGTCTCGCTCGGCTTCGAGAAGGTGACCAACCTGCCGAAGATGCTCACGGCGGAACAGTACAACGAAGTGTGGGCAAAAACCGTGGAGAAGAACCCCGGCAGCCAGCTTCCCAGCGCCTCCAACCCGGAGGTATACCCCTGGGGCAACGTAACCCGCACCGACTGGCTGGATGAGATTTTTCAGACCGGTTTCACGCAGCACTACGCCGCAACGATCTCGGGCGGCAGCGAGAAGGTACAGTCCATCTTCTCGGTATCCTACGACAAGAAGGACGGCGTGCTGCTCAACACCTACAGCGAGAGTTTCAACGGCAAATTGCAGACCGACTTCAAACTCACCAACTGGCTCAAGATTTCGGAGCGTGCGTCGTTCGTGGTATCCAACGGGCAGGGCAACGTGGACACCAGCCACCAGGGCCCGATCATGGGTGCCATATGGTACCCGCGCGCGGCTTCGGTCTACGAGATGAACGAGGACGGGACATACGCCCGCGACGAGAAGGGCAACCGCTATTACGGCGGTACGAGCCCCGAGTGGGCGGACGTGAACGGCACGCCGATGCTCTACAACCCGGTAGCATACCTCGAAAGGATGCACCGCAAATACCCCGAGCATAAGATCTTCTCGACGACCTCGATCGAAATCAAGCCGATCTCGTCGCTGACGATCAAGTCCGACTTCACCATCGACCTGCGCAACAAAGAGTCCGACGAGTTCTACCCCACCATGACGGAGAAAGGCCTGCGGCGCGACATCAACTACCGCGAACAGTTCTTCGACCGGGACAACCACTGGCTCTCGGAGACGATCGCGACCTATGCACAGGTATTCGGCCGGCACCACATCAGCGCGATGGCGGGCTTCACGGCCGATTTCAAGAGGCTGCACAGCCGGGAAGTCTATTCGAGAGGGTATCCCGACAACGATATCAACAGTTCGATTTGGGATCAGGCCAATGACTGGACTTCGAACACGCCCAAGGAGAGCAAATACGAACAAACCATGGTGTCGTTCCTGGCCCGCCTGGGTTATTCGTTCGACGACCGCTATTTCCTGGTGGGCAGCGTGCGCCGCGACGCCTCTTCGAAGCTGCCTGCGAGCAAGAACTACGACTGGTTCCCCTCGGTATCGGGATCGTGGAAACTCTCGTCCGAAAAATTCTTCCGGAATGCAGGCCTCGACAAGGTTTTCGACCTGGTCAAGTTCCGCGCAGGCTGGGGCCGCATCGGTAATGTCGACCTCTATCCGAACAACGTCGCCACCGTCGAGCTCCTGAACTACCAATACCCGATCATCTTCGGCCAGAACCTCGACCAGTTGCTCCAGGGAACCTACCTCAACACGATTCCCAATTATTCCGCCCGCTGGGAAACCACCGAGCAGACCAGCGCGGGCCTCGACCTGACGATGTTCAAGAACAAACTGAACATCAGCGTGGACTACTACCACAAGGTAACCAAAGACCTGATCGACTACATTCCCACCCCCGAACAGATCGGTGTGGCGGATCCTCCCATGGGCAATATGGGCAACGTACTGAACAAAGGCTGGGAGTTCTCGGTGAACTACAACGGCAGTGCGGCACAGGGCAAGCTGACCTACAACGTCTGGGGCAACTTCTCGACGAACAAGGGTTACGTACGCGAATACGGGGTACGCCAGGGCGCCGTGATGCACACCTCGCCCAACCTGAACAGCAACCCGATCCTCTACTCCGACGCAGGGCAACCCTGGTATTCGTTCATGGTCTACCGCACGGCAGGCATCTTCCGTTCGCAGGACGAAATCAACAAGTACATCTACAAGAACCCCGAAACCGGCGAGGCGAAACTGCTGATGCCCGACGCGAAGGTCGGCGACCTGATCTTCATCGACACCAACAACGACGGCGTGATCAACGACGACGACAAGACCTTCGCAGGTTCCTACACCCCCAAGAACACCTTCTCGTTCGGAGGCTCGCTCAACTGGAAAGGCTTCGACTTCAGCTTCTTCTTCCAGGGCGTGACCGGCAACAAGGTCTACAACGGCCTCAAGCAGATGGCCATGAACGGCCGCAACGACTACGGCAACCTCATTTCCGACGTATACAACAGCTGGGACTTCAACCCCCAGGGGAGCAAATACCCCCGCCTGGGCCTGGTAACGGGCAGCGATACGAACGGTAACTACAGCAAATTCTCCGACATATTCCTCGAGGACGGCGACTACCTGCGCCTGAAAAACATCACGCTGGGTTACACGCTGCCCAAGAGCGTCAGCCGCTTCGTCGGAATGGAGAACGGTTCGCTGCGCGTCTACATAAGCGTCGACAACGTATGCACGATCACCGGTTATTCGGGCGTCGATCCCGAGGTCGGCAACTACGGTATCGACCGCGGTGTTTACCCCGTATCGCGTTTCTTCAATTTCGGTGTGAACATTAATTTCTAACCAACACAAACTACAATAGCGATGAAAAAGATATTGATAATAGCCAGCCTCGCCCTTTGCTGTTCCCTTTTGGCGAGCTGCGAAGACTTCCTCGACACCAAGAAATACGGAGCCAAGACCGACTGGGAGACCCAGGAAGACGTAGAGAAAGCACTCGTCGCCCTCTTCTCCTTCAACACGAACGACTCCGAGGGCGTCACCGGCCGCGGCATCACGTGGTTCGAATGCTGCAGCGACGACATGACCGTAGGCCGTCCCCAGGGCGAAGCCGAAGACATCCGCAACTTCCGCATGTCGCCCAGCAACGGCCGCGACGTGAAGAACAACTGGAAGATCATGTACGAGGTCAACGCCAAGGCCAACAACATCATCAAGGTCGTCCCGACGATGAACCTCGACAACGCGTTCAAGACCAAAGCCACCGGCACCGCCTATTTCTTCCGCGGGTTCGCCATGCTGTGGCTCTCGCCCTACTACGGTGACAACGGCCCCAACGGCGGCATCCCGATCATCCTCGACACGACGGAGCCCGCAGCCATGGACAGCCCGCGCCCGGCCTCCGTATTGCAGAACTACGACCAGATCATCAGCGACCTGCGCGAAGCCGGCAAACGCCTGCCTCTCTTCTCGCAGCTCGCACCCGAAGAGTACGGCATGCCCCACAAGGCCGCAGCCTGGGCCTTCGCCGCACGCGCAGCCCTCTATGCCGCACAGTTCGACGCCAAATACTACGACACGGTCATCGAAATGTGCGACAAGGTGATGGGACTCACCGGCGCCGACAAGCGCGAACTGTTCGACGACGGCACGGACAAGGCCTTCGCCAACCTCTGGCGCAAGCAGCAGAATTTCGGCTGCGAATATATCTTCTCGCTGCTGGGCAACGCGGTCGACGGCCCGAAATTCCACGGCATGTCCTTCCAGAACGGCGGCTGGGGCCTGTACAACCACTGGGGTTATTTCCAGCCCACCCTTTCCCTGTGGAACGCATTCGAATCGGGCGACACCCGCCGCGACGCGACGATCATCTACCCCGGGCAGACGATCCGCTTCATGGGCCGGGACATCGTATTCGGCAGCAGCTCCTATTCGATCTCCTCGGATACAGGCATGTCGTTCCGCAAATTCCTCTCCCCGTGGGAAGAGGCCGACTGTAAAGGCAAGGAGGTGAATTCCAACGGCGACAACGCCAGCAACACGCTCGGCACCTGCCTCATCCGCTTCGCCGACGTCCTGCTGATGAAAGCCGAGGCGCTGATCTGGAAGAACGGCGAAGGCGACGCCGAAGCCAAACAACTGCTCAACCGCATCCGCAAACGCGCCCGTCTCCCCGAGAACAGCCCGGCGACCAAAGCTGAACTCAAGAACCAGCGCCGCTGCGAACTGGCGTTCGAGTTCATGCCGAGCCGCCACCTGGACATGGTTCGCTGGGGCGACGCCAAGGAGGCCTATGCCAAACCCACGCAGCGCGTGAACTCGCACTGGGACTACGACCTGCAGCAGGTGGTCATCGACGCGCCGAGCAACTATGACAACGGGCGCACGTTCGATCCCGTCATCAACCAGGTTTTCCCGATCCCCGTAACGGCATTCAACGGCACGGTGAACCTGACCCAGAACCAAGGTTATTAGTAAACAACCAAGATCATTACCGAATATGAAACTGCTGAAACATATCATCCGTGCAGGTGCCTTATGCGGCCTGCTCCTTACGACGGCTGCGGCGAAGGCGCAAACCGTACAACTGAAAGTACTGGACTGGAACGTGCTGTCGTTCGAAATGACGGACAAGTCCAACCAGATCGACTTCATCGTCGACGAGTACGTCGACCTGATCAAGGCCCAGAATCCCGATATCGTCTGCATCAACGAGCTCGAGACCGGCACCAGCCGTATGGGCAAGGAGAAACTGACCGAACTGGCGTCCCGCCTGGACATGTACCCCTACTTCATCATGTCCTATCCCAAGGACGTAGGGTTCTACGGCAACGGCATCCTCTCGAAATACCCGATCGTAAGTTCCTTCTCCGCATTGCATCCCTACAAACATGCCAAAGGCGAGGGCAACTACCAGTGGAATACAGGCTATGAATATTATCTGTATGGTTATGACCAGCGAAGTATGGGCTACATCGACATTCTGGTACCGACCTCCGATTCGGACGGACAGATCGTGCGCATTATCTGTACGCATTTCGACCATTGCGGAATAGATCAGGTCATCCAACAGCAGGAACAAAATGTTGTAACACAAGCCGGGCTGAACAATCCCGAATACCCGACAATCCTGATGGGAGACTTGAACGTCGGATGGGGAACAAACGTGCTTCCTGAATTCAGAAATTTAGGCGACCACATCGGGGTGTCTTGGGTAGACCACATCTTTGCTTTCCCCAAAGGTCGATGGACGGGCCATGATTTCAAATCCCATTCCTGCCCTGCCGCCAATGGCAAGGCATCGCTCTCCGACCATGACCCGATCACAGCCACCTTGGTACTTAAATAGCAGTTCGTCGAATTCACAAAAGTCGAAAATATGAAAAACATACAAAAATATCTCTCAGCACTGCTCGCGCTCGCCATGGCAGCCCCGGTATTTACCGGTTGTTCGGACGATTACGAGTATTCGCTCAGTTCGGTGGTCGCCAAGCCGTCCGACAAGTTCAACGCCAGGATCCAGTTCGTCAGCCGCCTGAGCGACGGGGCGCTGATTACGGGCGATGCCGACTACACGGCTCTCAACAACTACATGGTCAACACGCTCAAAAGCCGCGAAGAGGCATGGCTCACGGTCTTCGACCGTTCGGACAACGCCAACCTGGACAAGGTGATGCAGATCTCGATCAACACCTACCGCTGGACGGCCTTCGCCTTCAACGGGCTGACCAACAGGACGACCTACAAGGGCAGCACGCTTTTCTTCAACCAGCCGACCCGCTCGGTCAAGGCCACGGCCTGCGGCAAAGGCTGCTACGTCACGGGCTTCTCCCCGCTGATGGAAGGTACGCGCACCGACAAGGATGAAAACGGCACCGTGACCGGCACCGTGGACATCGCCTACGACATCAATTTCCGCACGGTACGCTTCGAAACGAACAAGCAGATCAACGCCTTCGGCGGTGAAAACGGCGTCATGAACACGCTCAAGCGCGAAAATATGAACATGCTGATGATCGGCACGGTCAAGAACGACCTGCTCGGAGCGCTCGAATCGGCAGTACAGAATACGGACGGTTCATTCAAGGTCTACAACGTCGCGTCCGGAAGCGCGTATACGATCTTCATGCTCGCCGAAGAACGCTTCTGGGGCTTTACGGATGTTGCCCCGATATCGGTCGGAAACGGCATCGAGGCCTATACGATAAACGTCATGTGGTAAAGGTTGGTTTAATTTAGTTGGAAGGAGGATGCGGCTTCGGGGCCGCATCCTCTTTTTATGCACGGGAAACCGCCGCGGCTGGCGGCGATTCCGGGATTATTTCGTACTTTTGCAGCGGAAACCAGATACGGAATGAAAAAGATCAACGTCATAACGCTCGGTTGTTCGAAGAACACGGTCGACAGCGAGCACCTGATGGCACGGCTCGCGGCGGCAGGCTACGAAGTCCTTTTCGACAGCGACCGCACGGACGCCAAGGTCGTAGTCATCAACACCTGCGGGTTCATCGGCGACGCCAAACAGGAGTCGGTCGACATGATCCTGCGCGCGGCGGCCGCGAAAAACGCCGGCAAGATCGAGCGGCTGTTCGTCATCGGCTGCCTCTCGGAACGCTATGCCGACTCCCTGCGCGCCGAACTCCCCGAAGTGGACGGGTTCTTCGGCGCCCGCACATGGGACGGCATCGCCCGGGCGCTGGGAGCCGCCGAAGACCCGGCCCTGGCCACCGAACGGCACCTCTCGACGCCCAGGCACTATGCCTACCTGAAAATCTCGGAGGGTTGCAACTGGAAATGCGGCTACTGCGCCATCCCGCTCATCCGCGGCGGGCACGTTTCCGTGCCGATGGAGGAACTGGAGGAGGAGGCGCGCAAACTCGCGGCCGGAGGCGTGAAGGAACTGATCGTCATTGCGCAGGACACGACCTACTACGGGCTCGACCTCTACGGGAAGCGCCGCCTGGCCGAACTGCTGCGCCGCCTGTGCCGCATCGACGGCATCGGGTGGATACGCCTCCACTACGCCTACCCCACGGCATTCCCCGACGAGGTGATCGAAGCCATGGCATCCGAGCCCAAGATCTGCAAATACCTCGACATCCCGTTCCAGCACATCTCCGACGCACAGCTCTCGGCCATGCACCGCCGCCACACCAAGGCCGAAGCCTATGCGCTGGTCGAAAAATTGCGGGGGGCGATCCCCGACCTGGCCCTGCGCACGACGCTGCTGGTCGGCTATCCCGGTGAAACGGAAGCGGATTTCACGGAACTGGAACAGTTCGTACGGGACGTACGGTTCGAACGCCTCGGGGTTTTCGCCTATTCCGAGGAGGAGGGAACCTACTCGGCACGCGAACTGGCGGACAACGTCCCGGAGGTGGTCAAACAGCAGCGCGTGGAACGCATCATGACGCTCCAGAACGACATCGCCCGCGAAAACAACCTGCGCCGCGTAGGCCGCACGGAACGGGTTCTGATCGATTCGCGGCAGGGCGACTACTATGTCGGACGGACGCAATACGACTCGCCCGAGGTCGACCAGGAAATCCTGATCCCGGCTGCGGAACGGCGTCTTCTGCGGGGGCATTTCTACGAAATACGGATCGACGGCGCCGCCGATTACGACCTTTACGGAAAGGCCGTCAGGAAATAAAATTTGTTTTTTAGCGTTCCTTTTCATACCTTTGAAATGTAAATCGGACTTTACCCGAGACCCAATGGCCGAAAAAAGCGTGATAACGAATATCGAAGCCCGTATCCGGCAGCTCATCGACGACCACAAAAGGTTGTCGGAATCGTGTGCGGAACTGACGGCGCAGCGCGACAACCTGAAAGCCGAAAACAGGACTTTGCAGGAGCGCATCCGCGAACTCGACGGCGAATTGTCACGTATGCAACTGACGGAGGGACTGGCGGGTGAAAGCCGCAACCGGGAGAAAGCGCGGGCGCGCGTCAACCGTCTTATGCGGGAGGTTGACAAATGCATCGCACTGCTCGGAAGGCCCGAATAACGGGAAGGGACGGCGAACCGGCAGTAACGCCGCAACCAGCACCCGGGCCGCAGATGAATAAGAGGCAGCAAGATAAACGAAACAAAAACGACATGGCACAACAGGCGATAACCCTCAAGATAGCCGGGAAAAGCTATTCGCTCAACATCGAAAGCGAAAAGGAGGAGGTATACCGTCTTGCCGAACGGGAGGTGAACAACTACCTCGCGGCGATAAAACAGAACAACTTCAAGAACTGGACGGATCAGGACTACCTGTCGATGGCCGCACTGAAATTCGCCATTGCAAACGTCGACATGCGGCAAAGCCGCGAACTGGGCGACGAAGACCTGAAACATCTGGGGCGACTCGGCGAAGAGCTCGACGCCTACCTCAACACCCTGCAACGGTAACGGAGGGTAAAGGCCAGGCACGGGATTTGCCCGGGCAAACCGTAAAAAACGAGGTTCTTTAACATACGAAGGAAAAATCTACCCGCATAGATTCCTTACAGCTTTGCGAAACTGAACACTTTTTAAATTGGGGCAACTCAAGGCGCTTCAAAATCAGGCCTTGACCCTTCGGGGTGTATGCTACGGCGTACCGTTGGAAGATTGCGATTGTCGGAGCCCCCACACATGACTTATCTGCAGATTCGTCAAACAAGACTAAGGAATCCTATGCGGTTTTTTTATGCACTACAACAAACCCTATAATAACAAATTCAAAACAGCAACAAAAACATGTATACCACCATTTTGGTTGCCTGCATCTCTGCCGTGGCCGCCGTCGGAATCTACGCGGTCGTCACGAACCTCGTAGCCAAGACCTCGATCCGCAAGCGGCGCGAAGCCGCCCTGAAAGAGGCCGAGGCCGAAGGGGAGATGATTAAAAAGGAGAAAATCCTCCAGGCAAAAGAGAAGTTCATACAGCTGAAAAGCGAATACGACCGCCAGGTCAACGAACGCAACCAGAAGATCGCCCAGAGCGAACAGCGCGCCAAGCAGATCGAGGGCAACCTGCAGAACCAGCAGCGCGAGCTGGAGAACAAACTCCGCGAGAACGAGCGCTTGAAGGAGCAGATGCAGAACCAGCTGCAAATCCTCGAGCACAAGAAGGAGGAAGTAGACCAGATGATGCGCGAGCAGAACATGCGGCTGGAACAAATCTCGGGCATGAGCTCGGAGGATGCCAAGAACATCCTCATCGAGAACATGAAGGCCGAGGCCAAGACCGAGGCAGCTTCCTATGTGAACGAAACCATCGAGGAAGCGAAGATGACCGCCACGAAGGAGGCCAAGCGGATTATCGTGGCTTCGATCCAGCGCGTGGCCACGGAGACGGCCATCGAGAATGCCGTGACGGTCTTCAACATCGAAAGCGATGAGGTCAAAGGCCGCATCATCGGCCGCGAGGGCCGCAACATCCGGGCACTGGAGGCAGCGACCGGCATCGAGATCATCGTAGACGACACCCCCGAAGCCATCATCCTCAGCGGGTTCGACCCTGTCCGCCGCGAGATCGCCCGCCTGGCGCTGCACCAGCTGGTGACCGACGGCCGCATCCACCCGGCACGTATCGAGGAGGTCGTAGCCAAAGTACAGAAACAGATCGAAGAGGAGATCGTCGAAGTCGGGAAACGCACCACGATCGACCTCGGCATCCACGGGCTGCACCCCGAGCTGATCCGCATGATCGGCAAAATGAAATACCGTTCGTCCTACGGCCAGAACCTCCTGCAGCACGCCCGTGAAACGGCCAACCTCGCGGGTATCATGGCCGCCGAGCTGGGGCTGAACCCCAAGACGGCACGCCGCGCAGGCCTGCTCCACGACATCGGCAAGGTACCCGACGACGAACCGGAACTGCCGCACGCAATCATCGGCATGAAACTCGCCGAGAAATACAAGGAGAAACCCGAAGTCTGCAACGCCATCGGCGCCCACCACGACGAGGTGGAGATGACCTCGCTCATCGCCCCGATCATCCAGGTCTGCGACGCCATTTCGGGCGCACGTCCCGGAGCGCGCCGCGAAGTGGTGGAGAGCTACATCAAGCGTCTGAAGGAGATGGAGGACATCGCCCTTTCGTATCCCGGCGTGATGAAGACCTACGCCATTCAGGCCGGCCGCGAACTGCGCGTGATCGTCGGCGCCGACAAACTCTCGGACCAGGAGTCGGAGGGACTCTCGCACGACATAGCCAAAAAGATCCAGGACGAAATGACGTACCCGGGTCAGGTGAAGATCACAGTCATCCGCGAGACACGGGCAGTCTCCTACGCGAAATAACCGTCACGACCCGGGTACGCCATCCGGCAGCGTCCGGCAATCCCAAGTCCCTCCCCTGATAAGGAGGGACTTTTCATGCGCACACGTCCCGCCGACGCTGCGGATGAAAATGAAACCGCAGGGCAGGAGGGTTATTCAGAGACTTTTCATACCTTTACATCCATGAACAAGGAACTCGAACGATATATCGAACGGGAAATCATTCCCAGATACGAAGATTTCGACGCCGCGCACCGCACGGACCACGTCCGGACGGTCATTGCGCAGAGCCTTGAGCTGGCTGCACATTACGACGCGGACGCCGACATGGTTTACACCGTCGCCGCCTATCACGACACGGGTCTCGCAAACGGCCGCGAACGGCACCACATCGACGCCGGACGCATTCTTGCGGCCGACACCGAACTGCGCCGCTGGTTCTCCGAAGAACAGATCGCGGTGATGCGCGACGCCGTGGAGGACCACCGCGCCTCGTCGGACGGCGAACCCCGCACCATTTACGGCCGGATCGTGGCCGAGGCCGACCGGGTGATCGACCCCGAAACGATCATCCACCGCACCGTGCAGTACGGGCTGGCGCACTGTCCGGAACTGGACCGCGAGGAGCAGTATGCCCGTTGTCTCGCACATTTGCAGCAGAAATACGCCGAAGGCGGTTACCTGCGGCTCTGGATCGCAGAGTCGGAAAACGCCGGGCGGCTCGAAGAACTGCGCGGCGT
>ENA-OZGO01000406-OZGO01000406.1-human-gut-metagenome-genome-assembly--contig:-NODE-406-length-19330-cov-4.414267_pt1 | contig 19330 bp, 15 predicted proteins | sample MGYA00244658_ERZ653662 | MGnify/ENA primary metagenome ERZ653662 (study PRJEB26926, sample SAMN06165217) | human gut metagenome | biome: ENVO:00009003; feature: ENVO:2100002; material: ENVO:00002003... | reverse complement strand
CGTCGGCAGCGTCAGATGTGTATAAGAGACAGAAATTACGACTTGTCTGAAATGGGATTTTTCAGTAATAGTGCCGGTTCGAATATGACATTGGAATCTGATGCCAGTCCGTCGGTGGTTTATCTCAGAACCTATACAGTTTACAATAATGGTACTGAGCAGACACCTATTGCAACCGCACAGCTGAACATCAGCGTAGAGAAACTGTTTGAACTGAATTAAAAGACTAAAATGAAGAAAATGCAATAAATAGACAAATTGCACAAAGACCGGGGCTGTGGAAATAAACAATTTCCATAGCCCTGTTTTTGTATAGTTTTTTGCTGCTTAATTTCCTGTGAACTATTGTATCGTTGGAGCTTTTGTGATATAGTAATCGCATCTCGAGAAAGTCTATATAGAGGGTAAGATACCGAAGAGCTTGTGAAGATCGGATATCATTTTAGGCACATATGTGCAGTCAATGGTGTATCGCCATAACATTCATTTTTTATAATTAAATAAGAATCGGCGGGCAGGGACTGTAATGTTATGTGCGGAAGAGATTTTTTTCTGTCTGCTTAGAAATGTTTACTACTGAATTTTATGAACAGGAATTGTGGCAGGGAGGAATTGTTTGGAACAGAACGATATTGTGACAAAGAACTTTGAAAGTTATGCGGATGTAGCGGCGGATATTATTAATGCGTTGATTCATGATGGAATGCAGAAGATAAGGAGTGAGAATCTGCTGTCGGCAGCGACAGAAAGCATTTATGCAGATAGAGAGAACGTATTGCACAATCAATTAGAGGATGTAGCAAAATATCATATAGTGGATGGTGTCCCCGGAACAATGTATTTATTTGCAAACCAGAGCAAAGTCGATAAAAGCATGTTGTTACGTAATCCACAAAGAAGCTACCATTAAGATGCTTAGGGTTCTATCCGGGGACAGGAATGTCGATGATACCGGAGATATATTAAAGGAATTGGATATTGCAGAGGAGGATGAGATCAGTATGTGCGAATTGTTTGATCAGTATACGAGAAGAGGAATTGCGCAGGGAGTTGCACAGGGAATCGCGCAGGGAATTATAATTATGTGTAAGGAATTTAATGCAGGTTATGACGAAACTTTACAAAGAGTAAGGAATAAACTTAATATTTCGGAACAGGAGGCAGAAAAGGAGATGCAACTTTATTGGTAAAACGTTAATAGCAACTTGACTTTTCCCTTCTGATATGATAAAAATATACTATACCTACTGGAACAGTAGGAAATATAGTAAAAAAACATTTTACATAGACATAGGAGGAGAAAAAGATGGCATTTGCAGCAGAGACCATATGTGTCCAGGGAAGTAATGAGAGAAAGGATCCGTTCGGCGCCATCAGCATGCCCATTTATCAGAATGCGGCGTATGCGCATCCGGGACTGGGGAAGAGTACGGGATATGATTATTCCCGTTGCAGCAACCCTACCAGAGACGAAGTGCAGAAGACGGTTGCTCTGTTGGAACAGGGAACAGAGGCACTGGCATTTTCTACGGGAATGGCGGCAATCACTGCAATGATGGAAATCTTTTCTCCCGGAGATCATCTGATTGCTACCGATGATCTGTATGGCGGAACATTAAGACTGTGGAACATGATCAGTCACAAGAATGGTATTTCCGTGGATTGTGTAGATACTTCCAACGTGGATAAGGTGAAAGCAGCGTTGCGCCCGGAGACGAAGGCTATTTATCTGGAGACACCGTCCAATCCGATGATGAAAGTAGCGGATATTCCGGCAATTGCAGATCTTGCGCATGAGAATGGATGCCTGTTGATCGTGGATAACACATTTCTGTCTCCTTATTTCCAGAAGCCGTTGACATTAGGAGCTGATATCGTGGTACACAGTGGAACCAAATATCTGGAAGGACATAATGATACTTTGTCCGGTTTTCTGGTGGTGAGGGATAATGCTCTGTATGACCAGCTCTATAATATCTACAAGACTACAGGAGCCTGTCTGTCTGCGTTTGACAGCTGGTTGTTACTCCGCGGTATCAAGACACTGGCAGTCCGCATGGAACAGCACCAGAAGAATGCTCTGGCCATCGCACACTGGCTGGAACAGAGACCGGAAGTGGAAAAAGTCTATTATATCGGACTGGATTCCAGACCGGATAAGGAGCTGATTGACAGACAGTGCAGCGGATACGGCGGAATGATTTCTTTCCAATTGAATTCTGTGGAGAAGGCTGTTAAAATTTTGGAGAGCGTAAAGCTGATCCGTTTTGCAGAAAGCCTGGGAGGCGTGGAAAGTCTTCTGACCTATCCCATGAAGCAGACCCATGCAGATGTACCCGTAGAGGTCAGAGAGGCCCTTGGAGTGGACGAGAAGCTTCTGAGAATGTCCGTTGGTATTGAGAATATCGATGACCTGCTGGCAGACCTGGAGCAGGCTTTTGCCTGAGTGGGGTTGATTGGTATACATAGTAATTTAGCCAGTTCCGCGGAAAGTTTCACGGAAGTCCCACAACGGACGCAACGAGTCAGGACGTGCAGAAGGTCCTGGTAGAATAGGTATGATTGACAGAAAAATTTAACCTGTAACTTGGGGCCACAGGCAGAAAGCTTGCAGGTTGTCGAAAGGTAAGAGGATTCGTATGGCTACATACAACTTTGATAAAATTATAAATCGTAAGGGAACGAACTGCCTGAAGTACGACTATGCCGTGGAGAGAGGCAAGCCTGCGGATGTGCTGCCACTGTGGGTCGCAGACATGGACTTTACAGTATCGGAGGAGATTACGAAAAGCCTTCACGAGGCGGTAGATCATGGAATCTACGGATACACCCAGCCTAAGGATGCTTATTATAATGCCATAACCAATTGGATGGAAAAAAACCATAATTGGAAGACGAAGAGAGAGTGGATCATGAAGACCCCCGGTGTGGTATTTGCACTGGGTGCAGCGGTAAAAGCTTTCACAAAGCCGGGAGATGCGGTCTTGATCCAAAATCCGGTGTATTATCCCTTTACCAATATCATTAGGGACAATGACCGTAGGGTGATTGATAATACATTGGTATACGAAAAAAGGGTAACTGAAGGAAAGTCGCAGTACAGCATAGATTATGAAGACTTCGAGCGCAAGATCGTGCAGGAACATATAAAACTGTTTATCCTGTGCAATCCTCACAACCCGGTGGGAAGAGTATGGACCAGAGAGGAACTGCAGTATCTGGGAGAGATCTGCCTGCGCCATCATGTGATCGTAGTCAGTGATGAAATTCACAATGATTTTGTATATCCCGGATTTGAGCATACGGTGTTTGCCAATGTGGATCCCCGTTTTGCGGAGTTCACCGTGACCTGCACCGCACCCAGTAAGACCTTCAATCTGGCAGGCTTACAGATTTCCAATATTTTTATCCCAAATGAGACATTGCGGGAAGCATTCCAGAAGGAAATCGACAAGACCGGATACGATGAGCCGAATGCGTTGGGAGCGGTAGCCTGCGAGGCTGCATATCGTGGCGGACAGGAGTGGCTGGATCAGTTGAGAGCTTATCTGCTTGAGAATCTGAATTTCCTGCGAGCATATCTGCAGGAGAAAATTCCACAGATTCATCTGGTAGAGCCGGAAGGTACTTATCTGGTATGGCTGGATTGCAGTGAACTTGGGATTTCCGGCAAGGAACTGGATCAGTTTATCGTAGAGAAAGCGGGACTCTGGCTGGATGGCGGAGCAATGTTCGGACCCAGTGGAGCAGACTTCCAGCGAGTGAATATTGCCTGCCCCAGAGCAACTCTAGAGCTTGCACTGGACAAGCTGAAGGCGGCAGTAGACAACCTGGGCTAGGTCCGACAGATTTGATGTGAGCAAAGAAAAATATCTGTGGACGCTTGTTCCGATAGGACAAAAATTATAGCGGTATAATATTAACAGACATATGGTATATTTTTACAATGTTGTCCATATACTGTAACATATCAGGCCATTCATGACTGATCACGGCAGCTTATGCTACGCTTGTGATCCCTGATGAATGGCCTTTTCGATAGTATTGCCATAAGGAAAGGAGCACACAGTATATGCCAAGAGGACAGAGAAAATCCCTGGAGGAAAAGATCCAGGCAAAACAGGAGTTGATCAATGCGCTGAATATCCGCATTGAATCCGAGGAACGGGAACTGGAAGAATTATATGAGCAGAAGAGGCGCAAAGAACTGGAGGCAGTAAGTGACCTGATCGAGGATGCCGGCCTGGCACCGGAGGAAGTCACCGAAGTCTTGCAACAATACATTGAGAACCGCAGCGCAAATGCATCGTGAGATTGCAGGTGAAAGAGAGCTTGCTCACCTTAAAGAACCGGAGCTGTACCGCCCAAAAGTTAGAAACAGAATCAATCTAATGACTGGAGGTCGATACACGCCCGGTCTTTTTTTGTGCCCGTTTGGTTATCGCCAATCATGTAATTTATTAAGGCGAGTGTCTAAATTCTGAATCATAAAAAACTCCTTTCAAAATGGTTTGGTGTAAATAGGATAAAATACCAGAAAAAAATACAAAAAAGTCTAATTTTCAAGTGGAAAAAGGGATGATTGTATCAAAATAAAGAAAAAGGGTAAATTAGATACAAAAAAAGAAAAAATATGAGAAATTTTGTACTAAAATAGCCAGAAAACAGCTTTTAGCGAAAATGGAGATAAATGAACATTGTGGGACATGCAGATAAGCAATAGAGCGGGCACTTTTGAAGGCACAAGCATATCTGAGTGCATTATAGCATGACAGGGGAGATTCTGAAAAGATGTTTGTTTGGGAAAAGAGATCTGAATACAAAACACCCACGGCATGGAATTCCAATGGAATCCCTTGCCGCGGGCAGTGGTTTCAGACTATAAATGTTTTATTCCGCGCTTCCTTCGCCCTTCTTCAGATTCTTCTGGGCGGTGGAGAGCATGAGTTTGATTCGGTTGAGCTGGTTGACTTCGCTGGCACCGGGATCGTAGTCGATGGCTACGATGTTGGAGGAAGGATATGCCTTCCGCAGAGCCTTGATAACGCCCTTACCTACCACGTGGTTCGGCAGGCAGCCGAAGGGCTGGGTACATACGATGTTCGGTACGCCTTCCTTGATCAGTTCCACCATCTCACCGGTCAGGAACCATCCCTCACCGGTCTGGTTGCCGATGGATACGATCGGTTCCGCATAGGAGACGATCTTGTAAATGCTGGTAGGCGGATCAAAATGCTTACTTTCTTCAAAAGCCTTCACGGCAGAGCCGCGGAGGATATGTTCGATGGCCCAGATACCCAGCGCGGAAATCTTTGCAGTCTTCTTGCTGGTGCCTAAGTGTTCTGCTTTGTAGATCTGGTTGTAGAAGCAGTACAGCATGAAGTCGATCAGGTCGGGTACTACAGCCTCCGCACCTTCGCTCTCCAGCAGCTCTACCAGATGATTGTTGCCTGCAGGAGAGAATTTCACCAGAATCTCACCGACCACGCCGACACGGGGCTTCTTGATATCCAGTACCGGAACCGCATCGAAATCCCGGATAATCTCGGTACACATCCTGCGGAACTTCGGAATGCTGATATGCTTCGCGGAGACAAATTTCTGTACCTTCGCAAGCCATTCTTTGTGCAGAGCATCCACGGAACCCGGAGTTGCTTCATAAGGACGCATCCGATATACACAACGCATGAAGATGTCACCAAATTCCGCACCCACAGCGGCACGTAACAGCAGATCCGCATTCAGATGGAAGCCGGGATTGCTCTCGATACCTGCCAGGTTCAGGGAGATAACGGGAATCTGCTCCATGTCTGCTTTCTTCAAGGCACGGCGGATGAAGCCGATATAGTTCGTTGCACGGCATCCGCCACCGGTCTGGCTCATGATGATGGCTGTCTTGTTCAGGTCATATTTTCCGGACAGCAGAGCTTCCATGATCTGACCTACTACCAGCAGGGAAGGATAGCAGGCATCATTGTTAACATATTTCAGGCCCACATCCACAGAGTGCTTGTTATCGTTGTCCAATACCACGAAATTGTAACCGCAGGCATTGAACGCAGGCTGCAGGATCTCAAAGTGGATCGGGGACATCTGCGGACAGATGATGGTATAGTCCTTACGCATCTCTTCGGTAAACGGTACCTTCTCGATAGCGGAAGAACGGATGTTGCGGTGCTTGCCCATCTTTTCACGGACACGGATTGCAGACAACAGGGAACGGATACGGATGCGGGCCGCACCCAGGTTGTTGACTTCATCGATCTTCAGGCAGGTGTAGATCTTGTCGGAGCCAGAGAGGATATCGTTCACCTGATCGGTGGTAACGGCATCCAGACCGCAGCCGAAGGAATTCAACTGGATCAGATCGAGATTCTCCACCGTCTTTACATAGCTTGCGGCAGCGTAAAGTCTGGAATGGTACATCCACTGGTCGGATACAATCAAAGGACGTTCCGGTTTTGCCAGATGGGAGATGGAATCCTCTGTCAGTACTGCCATATCGTAGGAGGTGATCAGCTCGGGAATACCGTGGTTGATCTCCGGGTCTACATGATAGGGACGGCCTGCCAGCACGATACCGCGCTTGCCGGTCTTGCGTAAGTATTCCAGAGTCTCTTCGCCCTTTTTCTCCATATCGTGACGGGCATTTGCCAGTTCCTTCCAGCCCTTTTCGCAGGCTGCGGCGATCTCTGCGGCGGGAATCTCGGTGAATTCCTTCGTCAGCGCATCCGTCACGGTACCAAGATCTCTAAAGGACATGAACGGATTGCGGAAAGTGATCTCACCGCCGGCGATTTCCTCTACGTTATTCTTGATATTCTCAGAATAAGAAGTAACGATAGGGCAGTTGTAATGGTTGTTGGCATCCTCGAACTCATTACGCTCATAGAATAGCGCAGGGTAGAAGATGAACTTGATTCCCTGACGGATCAGCCAGGTCACATGGCCGTGAGCCAGTTTCGCCGGATAACACTCGGATTCACTGGGGATGGATTCAATGCCAAGCTCGTAGATCTTACGGTTGGAGCTGGGAGAGAGCACAACGCGGTAGCCCAGTTCGGTGAAGAAGGTGAACCAGAACGGATAGTCCTCGTACATATTCAGCACTCTGGGGATACCAACTACACCTCTGGGAGCCTTGTCAGCGTCCAGAGATTCATAAGAGAACAGTCTATGTAATTTGTATTCGTATAAATTCGGTACATTGTGGGCATTCTTCTGACCGCCGATACCACGTTCACAGCGGTTGCCGGAGATGAACTGACGGCCGCCGGAGAATTTGTTGATGGTCAGACGACAGTTGTTGGTACAACCCTTACATTTTGCCATGCTGGTCTCGAACTGCAGGTCGCATATCTTCTGATAATCCAGCATGGTGGTCACATAACCGTCCTCGTAATGCTCTCTGGCGATCAGTGCCGCACCGAAAGCACCCATGATACCGGCGATGTCGGGACGGATGGCCTGGCAGTTGGCAATTTTCTCAAAGCTGCGCAGAACAGCGTCATTGTAGAAAGTACCGCCCTGTACCACGATATTTTTACCAAGCTCTGAAGCATCGGAGACTTTGATTACCTTAAATAAAGCATTCTTGATAACGGAGTAAGCAAGTCCTGCGGAGATATCTGCTACGGAAGCGCCTTCCTTCTGCGCCTGTTTTACTTTGGAGTTCATGAATACGGTACAACGGGTACCCAGATCGATAGGATGTTCTGCAAACAGGGCAGCCTGAGCGAAATCCTGCACGGTATAGTTCAGGGATTTGGCAAAGGTCTCAATAAAGGAGCCACAGCCGGAGGAACATGCTTCGTTCAGCTGTACGCTGTCTACGGTCTGGTTTTTAATCTTGATGCACTTCATATCCTGACCGCCGATGTCTAAGATACAGTCTACGCTGGGGTCAAAGAAAGCAGCGGCATAGTAATGGGCCACGGTCTCTACCTCGCCGTCATCCAGCAGAAAAGCAGCTTTCATCAACGCTTCGCCGTAACCAGTGGAACAGGAGCGTACGATTTCCACGCCTTCGGGCAGGAGAGAGTAGATCTCCTTCAGGGAACGGATCGCTGTCTTCAAGGGGCTTCCGTCGTTACTGGAATAGAAAGAGTACAGCAGGGATCCATCTTCACCTACCAGAGCGATCTTCGTGGTGGTGGAACCGGCATCGATACCCAGGAAAGCCTTGCCCTGATAGGACTGTAAGTCTCCGGTGGTCACGTGATGCTTGCTGTGACGCTCCACGAATTCCTGATAAGCAGCCTTGTCCGCAAACAGAGGCTCCATACGTTCTACTTCGAACTCCATCTTGATGTCGGAGGACAGCTTTTTCACCATGTCAGACAGACTGATGCAGACTTCCTCCTTCGCATTTAGTGCGGAACCGATGGCTGCGAACAGATGGGAGTTGTCCACGTCAATGATGTGCTCGTCATCCAGATTTAAGGTACGGATAAAGGCAGCTTTCAGTTCAGACAGGAAATGTAAAGGCCCGCCCAGGAAAGCTACGTGACCGCGGATCGGCTTACCACAGGCCAGACCGGAAATTGTCTGGTTCACCACTGCCTGGAAAATAGAAGCAGACAGGTCTTCCTTGGTAGCACCTTCGTTGATCAGAGGCTGGATATCGGTTTTGGCAAATACACCACAGCGGGCAGCAATGGTGTAGAGGGATTTATAATTTTTCGCATATTCGTTTAAGCCCGAAGCGTCCGTCTGAATCAGACTGGCCATCTGGTCGATGAAGGAACCGGTACCGCCGGCACAGATACCGTTCATACGCTGCTCCACGTTACCGCCTTCAAAATAGATGATCTTCGCATCCTCACCGCCCAGCTCGATGGCAACATCGGTCTTGGGAGCCAGTTCCTGCAGGGAAGTAGCCACGGCTACGACCTCCTGAGTAAAGGGAACGCCGAGGTGGTTGGCCAGTGTCAGACCGCCGGAACCGGTGATCATGGGGTGCAACTGCAATTCTCCCAGCTGGTCATAAGCTTTCTTAAGGAGCTCAGACAGAGTTTCCCGGATATTGGCGAAGTGACGCTCATAATCGGAAAATAAAATATTGTGTTCTTCGTCCAAAATAGCAATCTTGACAGTGGTGGAACCGATATCTATGCCGAGAGTTGCGTATTTTTCCTGTGAATTCATGTGATACATCCTTCCTGAAATAAAAATAAATCTACTTATTTAATGCATTTTTTTCATCAACAAAACATTCTAATTATACGACAAAAAACACCACAATGCAACGAATAATGGGGGAGTTTAGTTGTTAAAGTTTTGTAAAATGTAACTTAAATTTTTCGGGAAAACTCTGAAAAAAGAGAACGTGCAGTTTACTTATTCTCTTCCGGATGTTACAATCTCGATAGAGAAAAATCAAAATATAACTATTTATGGAGACATTGTTTTATGAGCAAATTCGAAAAAAAGTTTGGAAAATATGCGATCCATAACCTGACCATGGTATTGATCATGTGTTATGTGGCGGGCTATGTGATCGAACTGATGGGCAGCGCGGCCGGAAATAATCTGCTGGGATTTCTGACACTGGATCCTTACCGGATACTGCACGGGCAGATCTGGCGTCTGGTGACCTGGGTGATCGTTCCGCCGGACAGCCTGGATATTTTTACGATCATTATGCTGTTGTTCTATTATAATCTGGGAACAGCACTGGAGCGGACTTGGGGAACCTACCGTTACAACGTCTATATTTTTTCCGGTATGCTGTTCACGATTGCCGGCAGCTTCCTGTGCATGGGAGTTCTTTACCTGCTCACCGGAGGTATGGCAACGGAGACCGCATCCGTGGTATTTTACAGCGGGTCCTATGCGTTCAGCACCTACTATATCAACCTGTCCATCTTTCTGGCGTTTGCCGCAACGTATCCGGATATGCAGGTACTGTTGATGTTCGTGATCCCTGTGAAGGTAAAATGGATGGGAATTCTGGATGCCATTCTGATGGTCTATACGGTAATTGCTGGAAATCTGTTCACCAAGTTTGCGGTAGTGGCATCACTTTTGAATTTTGTGTTATACTTTTACAGACTGCATCGCAGCCGTATCTCGCCGAAACAGATGCACCGCAAGGCGCAGTTCGAACGAAAATCCAATGCTGGGCGGGCAAAAGTCACAAGACACAAATGTGCCGTCTGCGGACGGACAGAAGAGGACGATCCGAATCTGGAGTTCCGTTTCTGCTCCAAATGTAACGGCAACTACGAATATTGCCAGTATCATTTATTTACCCATGAGCACGTAAAATGATAATAAGATTTGCAATATCCGTTACGGCATGACTGCTTGCAGGCAATGCCGTGCGGATATTAGCAAATCGAACAGACATGAGCAAGAAGGACGATAGTCCGGATTGCGAATGTCTGTACACTTTCGGGAGTGCGAAGCACGGAGAAAGTGTATTATTGCAAGAGGCATACGGCATGACTGCTTGCAGGCAATGTGCGAAGCACGGAGAAAGTGATGTTATTATAAAGGAGACCCTATATGAACAAAGAAGTATTATTTGCCCAGACCTTAGAGCAGGTCCGCAAGACCGCCAAGGAGCAGGGCAACTGCATCAGCGAAGAACAGGTAAAGGAAGCATTCGCCGAGCTGGATCTGAGCAATGAACAGCTACAGATGGTATTTGACTATCTGTTAAAACGTAAAATCGGTATCGGACAGCCTATGGATCCCGATGAATTCCTGACGGAGGAAGAAAAGGATTACTTACAGGAATATCTGGATGAAGTAGCGGCATTACCGACCTACAGTGACGGTGAAAAACTGGCATTTTCCATTGCGGCCATGGCGGGAGAGACGGATGCGCAGCAGCGCCTGATCGAGATTCATCTGGCGGATGTGGCAGAGATCGCAAAACTCTATGCCGGACAGGGTGTCCTGCTGGAAGATCTGGTGGGAGAAGGCAATCTGGCGCTTTCCTTCGGTGTGACCATGCTGGGCAGTCTGGAGAAGCCGGACGAAGTCGAGGGAATGCTCGGCAAAATGATCATGGATGCCATGGAAGAATACATTGCCGAACATACAGAAAATTCCAAGATCGACAAGCGAGTGGAAGATAAGGTCAACAAGGTAGCGGATAAGGCCAGAGAACTGGCGGAAGAACTGCACCGCAAGGTGACCACGGAGGAACTGATGGAAGAGACCGGTATGTCCCGCAAGATGATCGAGGATGCCATAAGAATGAGCGGTTTCAAGATTGAGGATATCGACAACAATGCAAAAGACAGTTTATGAGAATTATAAATACAGCCTGCAGGATACGGCAAAGGTCTACATAGGCGCAAAATATACCTTTGCAGAGCTGCTGGACCAGGATGAGGTGGCGTTTAAATTCCGCCTGATCGTGGAACGCTATATTTTAGCGGAAAAAGAGGTGGATCCCCAGGATACGCTGGAGACTCATCTGTATTATCTGAAGCCGGACAGTTTTCTTGTGAAGATCTACGACCGGATCAAGGCTCGGGTGAAGATCAATATCATCGAGGAGAAAAAAAGGATTTTCGGCAGAGGCAAAAAGCGTTATGTCACGAAGGAATTGAACATCCGGGAATTAGTTGCCATGACACCGGAGGAGAAAGAGGCGAAGGGTGTCGTGATTCAGGAAATCTCCATGAGCAAGCTGGCACTGGCCGCGTTTTGACAGATTAAGCTCACCCACAGAAATCTACGCGGCTGCTTGCAGACAGCGGAGATTTCTGTGAGGGGAGCAAACGGGCATGAGTAAGAAGGGCGATAGCCCGGATTACGAATGGACGTTACGATTTCGAGAGTGCGTAGCACGGAGAAATCGATTAAGATAGAATAAAAGAGGACACATCAGAAATGAGAGTAGAAGATTTATCCACATATGAGATTATAGAGAAACGGCAGATCCCGGACATTAACAGCGTGACCTATCTGTGCCGTCACAAGAAGACCGGAGCAAGGGTGGCACTTGTATCCAATGATGACGAGAACAAGGTATTCTATATCGGTTTCCGCACCACACCCAAGGATTCCACCGGTGTAGCCCATATTCTGGAACATTCCGTATTATGCGGATCGAAGGAATTCCCGGTGAAGGATCCTTTTGTGGAACTGGTAAAGGGGTCTCTGAACACTTTCTTAAATGCCATGACCTATCCGGACAAGACTGTATACCCCGTGGCCAGCTGCAATGACAAAGATTTCCAGAACCTGATGCATGTCTATCTGGATGCGGTTTTTTACCCGAATATTTACAAAAACGAATCTATTTTCCGACAGGAAGGCTGGCATTATGAGCTGGAAGGTGACAACGAGGAGCTGAAAGTCAACGGTGTGGTCTATAACGAGATGAAGGGTGCTTTTTCCTCTCCGGATGATGTGCTGGAGCGGGAGATCATGAATTCCCTGTATCCTCACGCCACCTACGGCTGCGAATCCGGAGGTGATCCGGAAGCAATCCCCGAGCTGACCTACGAAGAATTCCTGAATTTCCACCGGAAATTCTATCATCCCTCCAACAGCTATATCTATCTCTATGGCAATATGGATATGGCGGAGAAACTGACCTTTATCGATGAGCATTATCTGTCTGCCTACGATGCCCTTGAGGTGGATTCCGAAGTGACGGAAGAGGCGGCATTTACCACGCCGAATCGTATTGTCAGGGAATGTCCCATCGGCGAGGGAGAGGACGAGGAGGAGAATACCTACCTGTCCCAGAACTTCTGCGTGGGCAATAGTCTGGACCCGAAGCTTTACATTGCGTTCCAGATCCTGGACTATGCCCTGTGTTCCGCTCCAGGAGCACCCTTAAAACAGGCCCTGGTGGACTGTGGTGTGGGTAAGGATGTCTACAGTATCTATGAGAATGGTATCCGCCAGCCCTATTTCAGTGTGGTGGCGAAGGACACTTCCGTAGAGAAAGAACAGGAATTTTTACAGGTAACGGAAGAAGTGCTGAAAAAGCTGGTAAAGGACGGCTTCGACGAAAAGGCATTGCTTGCCGGCATCAATTATTATGAATTCAAATACAGAGAGGCGGATTTCGGTTCCTACCCCAAGGGACTTATGTACGGTTTACAGGTGCTGGACAGCTGGCTGTACGATGACAGACTGCCGTTCATTCACATCGAGGCCAACGAGACTTTCGCTGAACTTCGAGGGAAAGTGAAGACCGGATATTTTGAGGGTCTGGTACAGAAATATCTGCTGGAAAATACCCATCGCAGCGTGGTGATCTTGCAGCCGAAGCTGGGACTTCTGGAAGAGCAGGAGCAGAAACAGCGGGAAAAGATGGCACAGGTGAAAGCTGCCATGAGTCCGGAAGAGATCGAGAACGTGAAGGAGACCTTCCAGAAGCTGACCGAATTCCAGGAGAGCGAAGACGCAAAGGAAGATCTGGAGAAAATCCCTCTGTTAAAACGGGAAGATATGAAGAAAGAGGCAAATCTGCCGGTGAACGAAGTGCGGAGCATTGGAGATACCACACTTTTGTATCATGATCTGTTTACAAACGGCATCGGCTATTTACGTCTGATCTTCAGATTGGATCAGATCCCCGGTAAATATTTCCCGTATATCGGCATTTTGAAGGGCTGCCTGGGACTGTTAAATACGGAGCATTATGCTTATGGAGATCTGTTTAATGAGATGAATCTGGTCACCGGCGGCATGGCTGCGGTAAATAATGTCTATGGCAAGCTGCAGGATACGGATCAGTTTATACTGACTCTGGAACTGAAGACGAAGGTATTTTATGACCGCCTTGCGGAAGCAATCGATCTGATGCGTGAGATCGTAATGACCAGTGATTTTACGGATGCCAAGAGACTGTATGAGATTCTGGCGGAGGGCAAGTCCCGGATGCAGGCACAGATGACCTCCGGAGGACACAGTGTGGCGGCCGGAAGAGCCTTATCCTACGGCAGTATTCCCGGAGCTGTGAGCGAAGAGATTTCCGGTATCCCGTTCTATCGTCTGATCACGGATCTGGAAGCTCATTTTGACGAGAAAAAAGAAGAATTGGTGGAAATCTTACAGACCTTAGTGAAAATGATCTTCCGTCCGGAAAACCTCATGGTGGATTTCGTAGGTGAGGAAAAAGCCGTGGCTCTTTTAGATGCTCCGGTGGAAACTTTCAAAGCAGCACTTTATATGGAAAACGTGGAAAAAGAACATTACATTCCGGAAACCTCCCGGAAAAACGAAGGTTTCTTAACCTCCGGTCAGGTCAATTACGTATGCCGTGCCGGTAATTTCCGCAAGAGTGGACTGCAATATACGGGAGCATTAAGAGTACTCAAAGTCATGATGGGGTATGAATATCTGTGGGTTAATGTCCGTGTCAAGGGTGGTGCCTACGGCTGCATGTGCAGCTTCGGCAGATCCGGTGACAGCTACTTTGTATCTTACAGAGATCCCAATCTCGGCAAGACGATTGATGTATATGAGAAGGCAGCGGATGCTATTGCGGAATTTACCGCAGATGAGCGTACCATGACCCAGTATATCATCGGTGCTGTCAGCGATCTGGATGTGCCTATGAATCCGGCAGCGAAGGGATTGTATTCTCTGAGTGCCTATATGACGGGACTGGACGATGCAGCATTACAGAGAGAACGTGACGAGCTGCTGTCCGCTACCGTTGAGGATATCCGGGCACTGTCCGCGCATATCCGGGCATTTATGCAGGAGGATCTGCTCTGTGTCGTAGGTACGGCTTCTAAGGTAAAGGAAGAACAGGAGAGATTCCTGAAGGTGGAAAATCTTTTTTAAAACGGCAAAAGGAAAGCTGCGATTTTGCAAAAGTGGTTCTGAATCGTAAAAAGATCAAATAAATAAAGAACTTTTGTGATATTATTTCGTTTATAGAGGTGAACAATAAAAAGTCAACAGCAGGCGGATCCGACAGGCTGTCAGGATGCCGTCCGCAGAACGGAGAGGGTTATGAAAAAACGAAATTTTGAAACAAAGATCATTACAGGGTTGCTCACTGCCGGCATGATATTATCGCTGACCGCCTGTGGCAGCTCATCGAATGACAGTTACGGCATCAGTGATCTCAAGGATGCGGATTATGCTGTCGCTTCCAATGAGGCGGCTGCCTCGGAGGTGTCCGCTGAAGGCGGATTTGGCATGACAGAAGGGTACGATTCCGCAGGAAATGCTCAGGACACAGGTACTACAGTGCCTGAGGAGACTGCAACCACAGCAGACCGGAAACTGATCAAGACCGTGAATATGGATGTCGAGACCAGGGAGTATGATAAGCTGTTAAGCTCGGTAGAGAATAAAGTAACAGAGCTCGGCGGATATATCGAAAGTCTGGATGCCTATAACGGCAGTACATATTATAGTTATCGTTCTACAAGGAATGCCAATCTGACCATCCGCATCCCGAAGGACAGACTGGAGGAGTTCCAGAATACGGTCTCAGAGCTGGGCAATGTGACCAGCCGTTCGGAGAATGTGCAGGATGTAACATTGACATATGTAGACCTGCAGAGCCACAGGGATGCCCTGCGGACTGAGCAGGAGAGATTATTACAGCTTCTGGAGCAGGCAGAGAGCGTGGAAGATATTATTACCATCGAACAGCGTCTGTCTGATGTAAGATATCAGTTAGAAAGCATGGAATCCCAGCTCCGCAGCTATGATAACCGGGTTGACTACAGCACCGTATATCTCTATATTGATGAGGTAGAGGTCTATACACCTGTGGAAGAAGAGGCCGTCTGGGAGCGTATCTCTACCGGATTTGTGGACAGTCTGAAAAATATTGGTGAGGGCTTGAAGGAAGCAGCGATCTGGTTCGTGATCCATATCCCTTATCTGGTGATCTGGGCGATTGTGATCGCAGTGATCGTACTGATTTTAAAGAAGATTAAAAAGCGCACCAAACGGATCCGTACGGAGGAACAGAAAAAATTCGCCGAAGCGGAAGCAAAAATGCAAAAGACGCTGCAGGATGCAACAGGTACAGAAGAGAGCCCCGCATCGGGAACACCCCAAAAAGGAAATAAGTAAGGAAACATAAGATAAGCCGGACGGACCGGCAGCTGACAGAAAAGTGTCAGGGAAAAAGACAAGAACAGGAGAAATAATAATGAACGAAAATCCGGCATACAAATCCGGCTTTGCCACACTGATCGGACGTCCCAACGTAGGAAAGTCCACACTGATGAACCGACTGATCGGACAGAAGATTGCCATTACATCCAACAAACCCCAGACCACCCGTAACCGTATCCAGACGGTGCTGACACTGGAAGAGGGACAGATCGTATTTCTGGACACTCCCGGTATCCATAAGGCGAAAAACAAGCTGGGCGATTACATGGTCAATGTTGCGGAGCATACATTGAACGACGTGGATGTGATCCTGTGGCTGGTGGAGCCCTCGAACTTTATCGGTGCCGGAGAACGTCATATTATTGAGCAGCTGAAGAAGACCAAGACTCCCGTGATTCTGGTGATCAACAAGACGGATACCGTGAAAAAGGAAGAGATCCTGGCGTTCATCGATACCTATCGCAAAGAACTGGATTTCCAGGAGATCGTTCCGGTGTCCGCACTGAAGGGAGACAACACGGATGTGCTGATCCAGTGTATTTTAAAATATCTGCCTTACGGCCCGGCATTTTATGATGAAGATACCATCACCGACCAGCCCATGCGTCAGATCGTGGCGGAGCTGATCCGTGAAAAGGCTCTGAGACTTTTGTCCGAAGAAATTCCCCATGGTATTGCCGTGACGGTGGAAAGCATGAAGGAGAGAGGCCGGATCTGTGACATCGAGGCCACGATCATCTGTGAGAGAGATTCCCACAAGGGTATCATTATCGGCAAAGGCGGACAAATGCTGAAAAAGATCGGCTCCCAGGCCCGCCCGGAGATCGAGGATATGCTGGAAATGAAGGTCAATCTGCAGCTTTGGGTGAAGGTGAAGAAGGACTGGAGAGACAGCGACATCTTATTGAAAAACTTCGGATATAATCCGAAAGACATTGAGATGGGCGAATAGAAAAACGAAATTTGCAGACCCTATTTTTACAGAGGATAATACACTGATAGAAGAGGGGGATGCGTAAGATGCAATTCACGAATTACTGGCAGCAATTTGAACATACCGGCAGAGTGGAGGATTACCTGAAATACCTGCAGAGCGCGGAAAAGGAGGAACCTTTGGCTGGTGCGGAATGTAAAAGCCCCCTGGTGGATTGCAGAGCGGAGGGGCGTACAGACCTGTCCGCAGGGGAGGATGGATCATGCAGGAATCCCTGTATGTAACGGGAATTGTATTAAAACAGACACCCTTCGGTGAATATGACAGGCGTGTATGCCTGCTTACCAGAGAAAAAGGGAAGATCACTGCTTTTGCCAGAGGGGCCAGAAAGCCCGGTAACCGGCTGGCTGCAGCGACCAACCCTTTTGCTTTTGGCTCTTTTCGTCTGTATGAAGGACGGAACTCTTATACGATATCGGAAGCAGAGATCCGGAACTATTTTCCGGAACTGATGACGGACTACGTGGGGGCATGCTACGGTATGTATTTCGCGGAAGTGGCGGATTTTTACTGCCGGGAGAACAACGATGAGAAAGAAATGATGAAACTGGTCTACCAGTCGCTGAGGGCTTTGTGTGCACCGGCACTTCCCAATGAACTGGTGCGCAGTATTTTTGAACTGAAGGCCATCGTTGTCAACGGAGAATATCCGGGAGTACCGGAGGAGCGCAAACTGGAAGAATCCACACGGTATGCACTGAATTACATAGCGGAGAGTTCTGTGGAAAAGTTATATACCTTTACCGTATCGGACAAGGTTCTTGCAGAACTTTCACAGATCGCGTCGGAATATCGGAAGCGTTTCATGGACAGGTCGTTCAAAAGTCTTGAAATACTGAAAACTCTATGTTAAAATCGGTTATGGCTGATGCCAAAAAAGGAGACTCATTTATGAGGCAGAATAGAATAAAAAAGTTTCTTACGGCAGGATTGTCGGGGCTTTTGATACTGTCCCTCACAGGCTGCGGTCAGGCGGCAAAGCTTCCCGAGACTGTAGTGAATACTTCTCTGGTGGTGGAGAAGGACGGCAAAGTGACCTCTTATCTGGTGAATACTTTTGACAAAGACTTCTACAATCTGGACGGCCTTACACAGATGGTGGAGGAAGAGGCTGAGGAATTCAATGCCACACATACAGAGGCTACAGAGAATCCCATGAATGTGAAAACGGTGCAGGTTTTGGGAGACGGAGTCATGGTGCAGGTGGTACAGGAGTTCGCCGATACGGACAGTTATGCCGAGTACAACGAACAGGACCTGTTCTACGGGACCAGAGTGGAAGCGCTGGCACAGGGGCTCACGGTGAATCGGGAACTTGTAAACGCAGCGGACGGCACTCCGGCGGATTCTGAGAAGCTGGACAAGGCGTTGGAAAAGAATCATCTGATCATTACAAATGCAAGCGCATATATATACTGTCCTTATCCGGTGCTATATATCAGCGAGGGTGTGGTCATGGGAGAGGATGGGTATGTGGATGCCTCCCAATCCGATGGTGTCGTTACGATACTGATGAAAAAATAGGCTTTACAGTAATACAAATATAGAGCAAGAAAGGTTTGGTACTGACATGGAAAAGACAATGGAGAAAATCGTAGCCCTGGCAAAAGCAAGAGGTTTTGTATATCCCGGTTCCGAGATCTACGGAGGACTGGCAAATACCTGGGATTACGGTAACCTTGGTGTAGAACTGAAGAATAATGTGAAAAAGGCATGGTGGCAGAAGTTCGTGCAGGAGAGCCCTTACAATGTAGGTGTGGACTGTGCGATCCTGATGAATCCCCAGACCTGGGTGGCCAGTGGACATCTGGGTGGTTTCTCCGATCCTCTGATGGACTGTAAGGAGTGTCATGAGCGTTTCCGTGCAGACAAACTGATCGAGGATTTCTGTGAGGAGAACGGCATTGCCATTGAAGGCAGTGTGGACGCATGGAGCCAGGAAGAAATGAAGAATTTCATCGAGGAGCACAATGTTCCCTGTCCTACCTGCGGCAAGCACAACTTCACCGACATCCGTCAGTTCAACCTGATGTTCAAGACCTTTCAGGGCGTTACTGAGGACGCCAAGAATACTGTCTACCTCCGTCCCGAGACCGCTCAGGGCATTTTCGTGAACTTCAACAACGTCCAGCGTACCACCCGGAAGAAGCTGCCCTTCGGCATCGGCCAGATCGGCAAGTCCTTCCGCAACGAGATCACCCCGGGCAACTTCATTTTCCGCGTCCGGGAATTTGAGCAGATGGAGCTGGAGTTCTTCTGCAAGCCCGGCAC
>ENA-OZGO01000399-OZGO01000399.1-human-gut-metagenome-genome-assembly--contig:-NODE-399-length-19421-cov-5.607766_pt1 | contig 19421 bp, 20 predicted proteins | sample MGYA00244658_ERZ653662 | MGnify/ENA primary metagenome ERZ653662 (study PRJEB26926, sample SAMN06165217) | human gut metagenome | biome: ENVO:00009003; feature: ENVO:2100002; material: ENVO:00002003... | reverse complement strand
CCACCTAACCGGTGCCCGTCCCCTCTGTCGCTGCGCGACATCTCCCCGCAGTGCGGGCGCATGCAATCCGCCCCTACCGGTTCAATCGCATTTTCATACAATAAACAAGCCCCCGCATTCGTTACGAATGCGGGGGCTGTTTTTGATGTATTATTTGGTCTGGCCATAGCGGTGGGCGTAATCCTCAATGCGGGCGAAAAGTTCGCGGGCAAAGGCCTCCTGATTTTCTACGGAAACACAGATTTGCTTGCCGTTTAGCAGGCGGATCTCCGTATAATACTGATAATCGCCAAAGTCCACCAGCATACTCCACTTTTGCCGCATCCCCTGACTGCGCAGGTTCAGGCGGCTGTTGTACACACTGGCAATATCCTTGTACATGATGGACACGGTGGGACGAAATCGCTTTGTAAACAGAGAGTGCATAGTGATCTCTAAATGATCCTTATACAGTGTGACGCCCTTAAAGCCGGTGGCGTATTTGATGGATAACACAAGGCCGATAATACCGCAGACAAACAAAACCCATAGCAGTGGCTCAAAGGATATGTATTTATCCAAATCCGCCATAAACATAATGCTGATTATGATGTGGAGAAACAAAAAAGGCGTGATAAAATTTGCCACCACATAAGAGCAATGCTGATACCCGGCAGCGGCTTTGTTGGCGTACCGAAAGGCATAGAACGAGGGAATCGGGAATTGACTTTCTTCCATTTCTTTTCCTCAAAGGTTAAATCTCGATGAATTCATTAAACACGGCGGTCATTTTTTTGCTGACCTCCAGGTCAGTGTGCAGGCTGCCAAAGTACCAGTGCATATACTCCACCTGCTTCATCAGCTCTTGCAGGTAGGTGTTCAGCGGGGTAATGTGCACGCCCTTGTTGGTGTGCAGCTTTAAGAAGTCCTTGGCAATGGCCGGCGCCTCGTAGGTGAGTACATAGTTGACGGCGTATTTGTAGTCACGCAGATTGTCCTGGCCGTTTTTCAGGTCCTCGGCGGTGGGCAGCTCCGCTTTCCACCAGCTGACCCCGTCCTCTCGCATATCCTTGTCCTCGCTTTCGCCACCGCCCATCACAAAGAAGGTCTTGTTCTCAAACATAAACATCTCGCCCCGCATTAAGTGGTAAATGTTGTCGGCGATCTTGTGGGTGTTGCCGCCTTTCCAGCGGTAGGGGGTATAGCTGTCCAGCATATCAAAATTCTCATGCGCGCCGTCTAAAAAGCAGATGGTGTACTTGCGCTTTTTCAGCCACTCCAGGTTGCGCTTTTCCTTGGGGTCGTTGGGGTCCCAAAGAAAGCCAAAGTCACCGCAGACGATGACAATATCTTTCTCCCCCAGGCGCTTGAGTTTAGGGTCTTTGAAGTGGGACAGATCCCCGTGGGTGTCGCCGGTAATGTAAATCATAATTCGCTCCGAAAAATTCAAAAAGTTTTTACGCATTTGGGCTTTTCAATTGGGCCCAAAGATGATAGACTAAGTATTATAATATCTTTAATTTGTTCAGGTGTCAAGTTCCATGAAAAAAACCGTCTCTTTCTTTTTATCATTCGTTTTGCTGCTGTCCGCCGTGTTCTGCGTGCCGGGCTTTTCTGCCTCTGCCGCGGTATATAAGCCGGACCGCAAGCTGTATTCCCAGGCCTATATGCTCCTTAGCCTGGATGATCCGTCCTTCCCTGTGGTGGCGGAGAAAAATCAGGACAAGCGGATGTACCCGGCTTCCCTGACCAAGATCGTCACCACCATGGTGGTGCTGAATAAAGTGAAGGACCTGAGCCAAAAGACCAAGGTGAGCCAAAGTGCCTACGACGCTGTGCTGGGCACCGGAGCACAGACGGCCGGGCTGAAAGTGGGGGAGAGCCTGACCATTGAACAGCTGCTATATCTTACTATGGTCCATTCTGCCTGTGACGCTTGCCATGTGCTGGCGGAGTTTGTTTCCGGTTCTACGGACGCCTTTGTGGCGGAGATGAACAGCTGGGTTCAGTCCCTGGGGTGCAAGAATACCCATTTTGTGAACCCGGACGGCCTCCACGACCCCAACCACTATTCCACTGCTGCCGATCTGGCGAAGATCACCTTAAAGGCGCTGCAAAATGACACCTTTGAGAGAATCAGCACCACTGTGCAGTACAAGTACAAGAATACTACCTTTACCCACACCAACTTAATGCTGCAAAGCGGCTATGTGTCTTACTATTACGAGTACGCCAGCGGCATCAAGACCGGCTCCACCGAGGAGGCGGGCTACTGCGTGATCACTAAGGCATCCAAGGACGGCTACAACTATTTGGCTGTGGTGCTTGGCGCACCGGTGATCGACTATAATAACGACGGCTATGTGGAGAAATGCTCGTTTATTGACGCCGCGTCCTTGTTTGACTGGGCCTTTGACTCGCTGAAATATACCACCCTGGTCAGCGCAAATGATGTGATCGACGAAGTGCCGGTAGAAAACGGCAAGGACGCAGACGCGGTGCAGCTGATGGCAGAGAAAGATGTAAACACCATCGTGCCCGCCGGGCTGGACAAATCCGCCGTGATCATTCGGGCGGTGGATAAGCCGGAGAGCGTGCAGGCCCCGGTGGAAAAAGGACAGAAGATCTGCAAGGCGGAGATCGTCTACGCAGACCAGGTGGTGGCAACGGTTCAGCTGGTGGCTGCCAATCGGGTGGAGCTGTCCACTTTCTTAAAGATTTTGAACGCAGTCAAAGCGTTCTTTTCCCTGACTGTGGTGCGGATTGTACTGGGCGCTGCCGTGCTGTTTGTGCTGGTGTATCTGTACCTGTTTATCCGTAACGCCCGGCTGAAGAAAAAGCGCCGGGCAGAGAAAATGCGCCAGTACGAGGAAATGCAGACCTCCGGCAATCGAGATCAGGATGGCCCGCCGGACCTGCCGCCCCCAGTGCATAGATAAAGAAAAATACGGCGTAGCCATACGCAACACACCCGGCGCAGTTCCTCACTTGTGCCGGGTTTTTTAGAAAGGGTAAGCATGAAAATCATCGTTTATACGCCCAAATACCGTGATGATCTGATTTTTATGGTGCTGGAGGCCAAGAATGCACTCGGCCGCGTGCCTACGCTGAATGCGGATCTTTTAGATCTGGACGGGGCTTATTTTAGCAAAGGCGACTGCTTTTGGATCATGCTGGACGAGCGGGACCGGGTGGTCGGCTCCGTGGGGTGCAATTTGCTGCCTGACGGCGAGGCGGTGATCCACCGCTTGTATGTGAAAGCCGATTTGAAGCGTCGGGGCCTTGGCTCCCAGCTTTTGCAGGTGGCAGAGGACTTTGCCAAAGCCCACGGCAGAACGGTGATGAAACTGCACTTGGGCGAGAAAAACAGCTATTTCGAGTCCCGCTATTTTTATCCCAAGCATGGTTATGTGGAATACCGACCGGACTATATGCGCAAGACCCTTTAAGCCCGGCGGCGTGATTTGGTGTGGTCTTTCATTTGGAACGATTGTATCTGTACGCAACAAGAATGTGCTTCCTAAAACAAAAAAAGAGTTCCCCAATCAAAGGGAACTCTTTTTGTCATTTTTATTCGGTGTTAGCCCTCGTATTCGTCCTCGTTCTCCCAGTTGTGCCAAATGTTCTGCACATCGTCGTTGTCCTCGAACATCTCGATCATCCGGGCCATCTTCATCATATCGTCCTGGCTTTCCAGGCGGGTGTAGGTGGTAGGGATATACGCCGGCTCAGAGGAAAGGATCTTGTAGCCCTTGCCCTCCAGCTCGTCCCGCACGGCACCCACATCGTTGGGCTCGGTGCGAATTTCAAAAATATCCGTATCATCGGTGAGGAAGTCGGCAGCACCGGCCTCCAGTGCGTCCTCCATCAGCTGGTCCTCGTCTACATCCTCGCGCTCAATGACGATGGCTCCCTGGCGGTTGAACATAAAGGTCACGGAACCCTGGGTGCCCATATTGCCGCCGGCCTTATCAAAGTAATGGCGAACCTCACCGGCGGTGCGGTTGCGGTTGTCAGTCAGGGCCTCTACCACCACGGCCACGCCGCTGGGACCGTAGCCCTCATAAATGATTTCCTCATAGTTGGCGGTGTCCGTTTCGCCGGCCGCCTTCTTGAGCATACGATCAATATTGTCGCCGGGCACATTATTCTGCTTGGCCTTGGCGATAATGTCCTTTAACTTGGTGTTTACACTGGGGTCCGGGCCGCCCTGCTTTACGGCAACGGCCAGTTCGCGCCCGATCTTGGTAAAGACCTTGGCTCTGGCGGCGTCGTTGGCGCCCTTTTTGCGCTTAATGGTGCTCCATTTGGAATGTCCGCTCATCCAATCACTCCTTCAGTCTTAGTCTAAAATACCCATCAATTTTACCACAAAGCCCCGCCAATATCAAGTGCAAAATCCGGATTCAGCCGCCGAGCGGGTCACTTCCCGGTCAAAATCGCAACTTTCTGTTGTATATGCTGCTAAAATATGGTATGATAATGCGTATAAGTTCTAAGCGAAAACAAAGAACGGAGGACGATTTTATGTATTCGGATTATTATGATTCCATTGCCCAGGTGGCAGGTGCGGACCCGGAAGTTGCTGCGGCAATGAATCAGGAGCTGCAACGCCAGCGGGATAATATTGAGCTGATCGCATCGGAGAACCTGGTGTCTCCTGCTGTGATGGCGGCCATGGGCTCTGTGCTCACCAACAAATATGCGGAAGGTCTGCCCGGCAAGCGCTACTACGGCGGCTGCCAGTATGTGGATGTGGTGGAGAAGATCGCCATTGAGCGCGCCTGCAAACTGTTTAGTGCCAAGTATGCCAATGTGCAGCCCCACTCCGGTGCCCAGGCCAACACGGCTGTCTATTTTGCTTTGCTGAAGCCGGGTGACACGGTGATGGGCATGGCGCTGGACAACGGCGGCCACCTGACACACGGCTCTCCCGTGAACATCAGCGGCAAGTATTTTAACTTTGTACCCTACGGTGTCAATGACGAGGGCTTTATCGACTACGCGGCATTTGCCAAGCAGGTGAATAAAGTGAAGCCCAAGTTGATTGTGGCCGGTGCCTCCGCCTATCCTCGGGAGATTGACTTCCAGACTATGGCGGATATTGCCCATGCCAACGGCGCTATGTTTATGGTGGATATGGCCCACATTGCCGGCTTGGTGGCAGCGGGCCTGCACCAAAGCCCGGTGCCTTGCGCCGATGTGGTGACGACCACTACCCATAAAACCCTGCGCGGTCCTCGGGGCGGCCTGATCCTGTGCAACAATCCCTATTTGATCAAAAAGCTGAATTCCGCTGTGTTCCCCGGTACCCAGGGCGGCCCGCTGATGCACATTATTGCCGCTAAGGCCGTGTGCTTTGGCGAGGCGCTGAAGCCGGAATTCAAAGCCTACCAGCAGCGGGTGATCGACAACGCCAAAGCACTGGCGAAGGGTCTTACCGACCGTGGGCTGAACCTGGTGTCCGGCGGCACGGATAACCACCTGTGTCTGCTGAGCCTGATCGGCACCGATGTGACCGGCAAGGAGCTGGAGCACCGGCTGGACGAGGTGCATATCACCCTGAACAAGAACACCGTGCCCAACGAGCCCCTGTCTCCCTTTATCACCTCCGGTGTGCGGATCGGTACCCCGGCAGCTACCACTCGTGGACTGAATACGGAGGATATGGACAAGATCGCCGAGTATATTTACCTGGCCATCACGGACTTTGACAATCAAAAAGAGAACATTGCAGCGGGCGTGGCAGAAATCTGCAAAAAATACCCGCTCTATGCGTAAAATTTTATGAAAATTCTGTTTGTTTATCTGTTTCAGGCGCTGCTGCAGCTGATTTATCTGCCCTTAAAGGCGTTTTGCAAGGTGCAGGATCAGGTGGTCTATCTCTCTCGCCAAAGCAACGAGAAGAGTCTGGATATGCAGCTGCTGGAACAGGCCATAGAGGAGAAAGCCCCCGGCACCCGCCAGGTGTTTCGGCTGCAAATGATGGAGGACGGCTTTGCCGGCAAGCTTCGCTATTTCGGCCATTTGGTGGGGGATATGAAAGCCCTGGCTTCCTCCAAAGTGGTGATCGTAGACACTTACTCCATCGCTGTGTCCTGCCTGCGGCATAAAGCCGGTGTGCAGGTGGTGCAGATGTGGCACGCACTGGGGGCTGTTAAGAAATTCGGCTTGCAATCCCTGGGCACCAAGGAGGGGCGGGACGCCCGCTTGAGCCACGCCATGCATATGCACCGAGGTTACGACTATGTGTTGTGCCCCTCGGCAGCCACTGCTCGGTTTTATATGGAAGCCTTTGGCTGCCCGGCGGAGAAGATCAAAATTTGCTCCCTGCCTCGGGTGGATGATATTGTGACGCCCAAAGAGGGGCTGGCTCAGCGCTTTTATGCAGAGAACCCGGGACTCAGTGACCGACGGTTGGTGCTGTATCTGCCCACTTTCCGAGATCGTGAGGCCTATGTGGCCCAGGAGCTGAAATTGGCCTTTGCGGAGCAGGAGACCTACCGGTTGGTGGTGCGTACCCACCCGCTGAGCAAGGTAAAGCCGGATCTGGAATTCAGTATCCACGGCAACTACTCCACCTATGAATTGATGCAGTTGGCAGACGCCATCGTGACGGACTATTCCGCCTGCGCCTTTGAGGCATCCCTCTTAATGAAACCCCTATATTTCTTTGTGCCGGATTATGATCTGTATATGCGGGATCGGGGACTGAATGTGGACTTGCGGCAGGAGATGCCTGCTGCCACCTTTACAGACGCGGATGCGCTGGCAGACAGCCTGCGCGCGGCGGCTTATGATTATGACGCTCTTTATGCGTTTCAGTCCAAATATGTGGAGAATACCAAGAATAATAACGCAGCCATCTTAGCCAACTTTGTACTGACTTTGCTGCAAAAGAAGGACAGCGATTCTTAATGGAATACACATTTTCAAACAAGATCTCCGCACTGCAACCCAGCGCCATTCGAGAGATCTTAAAGGCTACCGCTGACCCGGCCATTATTCCGCTGGCAGCGGGCAACCCGGCGCCGGACGCTTTTCCGGTGGACGAGGTACGGGCCATTACCGCCGATATTCTGCAAAAAACGCCCATTGACGCCTTGCAGTACGGCGTGTCCGAGGGGTATCAGCCCCTGCGGGACACGGTGCGGGACTGGCTTGCCCGGCGAGAAAAGATCGGTACCGACGGGGACGATCTGCTGATCGTCAGCGGCGCGACCCAAATTATGGACCTGGTTACCAAGGTGCTGTGCAACGAGGGCGACACGGTGATCTGCGAGGAACCGTCCTTTATCGGCTCGCTGAACTGCTTCCGCTCCTACGGCTGTAAGCTGGCCGGTGTGCCTATGGAGGCAGACGGTATGGACACCGCCGCTTTGGAGCGGGTGTTGCAGGAGAACCCGGGCGCCCGATTTATCTACACCATTCCCAATTTCCAAAACCCCTCCGGCGCCACCATGAGCCTGGAGAAACGGCAGCAGGTATACGCCCTTGCCAAGCAGTATGGTGCGCTGATCCTGGAGGACAACCCTTATGGCGACCTGCGGGTGGCCGGTGAGCCGCTGCCCACCATTAAGAGTATGGATACGGACGGCATTGTGATTTATGCCGGTTCTTTCTCCAAGATTTTGTCCCCGGGTCTGCGGGTAGCCTACTGCGTAGGCCCCAAGCCGGTGCTGGCCAAGATGACCGTGGGCAAGCAGGCTGAGGATGTGCATACCGCTATGCTGAATCAAATGATCGTGTACCAGTGGTTCCGGCAGTATGATGTGGACGCCCATATTGAGAAGATCCGCGGCATTTATCGCAAGAAGCTGGAGCTGATGTGCAACTGCATTGACAGCGATCTGGGCGATTTTGTGGAGTATGTGCGGCCCCAGGGCGGTCTGTTCATTTGGTGCAAGCTGCCCGGCGATGTGGATATGCTGGACTTTTGTAAGCGTGCCATTGCCAAACAGGTGGCTGTGGTGCCCGGCAACGCCTTTATGATGGACGACAAGGCAGTCAGCCACCATATTCGGCTGAATTTCTCCACCCCGTCTGACCAGGCCATTGTGGCCGGTGTGCACCGATTGGGTGAAGTGGCTGCCGATCTGCGCAGCAAATAAAGGAGCAAAGATTATGTCTGAAGAAGTAAAAGTAGAACGGAAAAAGCGCAGCCTGTCGCTGATTCAGCCCACCTCCATTCCCACCTTGGGCAATTACCTGGGGGCGATGAAGGGCTGGAGCGCCTTTCAAGAAGAATATGACACCATTTACGGCGTGGCAGACCTGCATTCCATTACCGTGCGCCAGGACCCGCAAAAGCTGCGGCGACAGACCACGGAGCTGTACGCTATGCTGTTGGCTTTGGGTCTGGATCCGGACAAGGGTATTGTGTTTATCCAGTCCCATGTGCCCACCCATTCCCAGCTGGGCTGGCTGCTGAACTGCTACACCCAGTTTGGCGAGCTGTCTCGTATGACCCAGTTTAAGGATAAGTCCAAGCAGCACGCAGACAATGTGAATGCCGGGCTGTTTACCTATCCTTGCCTGATGGCGGCGGATATTTTGCTGTACCAGTCGGATATTGTGCCGGTAGGTGCGGACCAAAAGCAGCACCTGGAAATCGCCCGGGATATTGCCGAGCGGTTCAACGGTATTTACGGCAAGGTGTTTACCGTGCCGGAAGCCTACATTCCCAAGAGCGGCGCCCGGGTGATGAGCCTGCAAGATCCCACCCGCAAGATGAGTAAGTCCGACCCCAACCCTAAGGGCACAGTATACCTGACGGACGAGCCCGGCGTTATTATGAAAAAGTTCCGTTCTGCGGTGACAGACAGCGAGATGAGTGTGCACTACGGTGAGGGTAAGGATGGCATCAACAACCTGATGACCATTTACGCCGCCGTGACCGGCAAGACGATGGAGACCATCGAACAGGAATTTGCCGGTAAGGGCTACGGCGACTTTAAGACCGCTGTGGGCGAGGCGGTGATCGCTGAGTTGGAGCCGGTGCAGCAGCGCTTTAATCAGTTTATGCAGGATAAGTCCTATTTGCAGGCATGTTGGACCAAAGGTGCGGACCTGGCCCAGCGGGTCAGCCAGCGCACACTGGATAAGGCCATGAAGAAGATCGGCTTTTTGCTGAAATAAAAATGTGCAAGGGCGCACACCGGCAGCACCGGCGCGCGCCCTTTTATTTTTTCATTTGGAAATATGGTCAATTTCACCAATTTGTAAACATATTTTTGGGTGGTTTGCCGTTGACCTGCCTATAAAATGTGTGTTATAATAAACTTGCATTGTATATATGTATGTAATAAGTGCGTATATACCGGATTGCCGATACGCCCTGAGAGGGCGGGCGGCGTGTCATTTTTTGTACAAATGATCTCTGTCACCCGGCGGGTGCCCTGTGCAACCCCTGCAAGAACTCTGCCTATCGCAGGCAAAACACGAGGAGGAATTATTTTGAAAGAAGCAAAAGCAATGGCTTATGTGAACATGTACGGCGTGCTCGCTACGCTGGAGAACTTGTGCCAGATCGACGACGAGGCCAAGGCCGTGCTCCGTGAGCTGAAAAAGCCGGTGTCCATCTGCTTTGATGTGACGGACGGCCCCTGCTGCACATTCAACTTCACCCAGGACGGCTGCAAAATGAGCGAGGGCACTTACGGCTGCACTTGCAAAATGAATTTTGCCAGCCCGGAGAAGTTTAATGCACTGATCGACGATTCTAAGCCCGGCGTGCCGGTAAAGGGTGCTGTACAGGTACTCTCTTTCCTGCTGGGTCCGTTTACCAAGCTCACCAATCGGCTGACTCAGCTGCTGATGCCCAGTGAGGCGGACTTAAAGGACAGAGCGTTTTTTGAGGAGTCCACCGTTTTGACTTTCTACACCATTGCCGGAGCCATCTCCGCCCTTGCCAATACGGACAGCGTGTCTAAGCAGTCCGCGCTTTATACGGTAGACGGTGATGTGTCTATGGGCATTAAGGATGTGTGCTACGCCACCATTCGGGTCAATAACCACACATTCCGCACCATCAAAGAAAAGGCCCAGTCTCCCCGGGCGGTGATGGAGTTTGCCACCATTGATCTGGCAAATGGTCTGTTTAACGGCACCGCCTCCACCATGGCAGAGCTGTGCGCCGGTCATATTTATATGGCGGGTATGATTTCTATGGTGGATAATATCAACCGCGTTTTGGACAGAGTTGCGGTATATTTGGGTTAAGGAGGTCTTTTAGAATGAGTAAATTTCCTGAATATAAGCATGAAAAAAGCCAGGAGTGGTTTAATCGGGCGCTGAACGCCATTCCCTCCGGCGTATACGGGCACTTGGGCCCCAGCGAGGGCCTGTTCCTGCCCATTACCAAGTGGCCGCTGATGTCCCAAAAGGCCAAGGGCACCTATTTTTGGGATGTAGACGGCAACAAGTATTTGGACTTTATGTGCGCTTACGGCCCCAATGTGCTGGGCTATTGCGATGACGATGTGGACGCCGCTGCTATGGAGCAGTTAAAGACCGGAAACTGCACCACTTCTCCCTCTTACAAAATGGTAGAGTGCGCCGAGTTGCTGATCGACACCGTGAACACCGCTGATTGGGCGTTCTTTATGAAGAACGGCTCCGACGCCACCACTTTCTCCGTGATGTGCGCCCGTGCGCACACCGGCAAAAAGAAGATGATGTTCTTTAAGGGCTATTACCACGGCGATTTCCAGTGGGCCCAAAAGGTGGACTACCCGGGCATTTTGCCGGAGGAAGTAGAGAACAATGTGGTGGTGCCCTGGTTTGACCTGGACGCTATGCAGAAAGCCTATGACGAGGCAGGCGGCGACTTTGCCGGCTTGATTGCCCAGCCTTATGACCACGGCAACTTTAAGGACAATGTGTGCGCCACGCCGGAGCAGTGGAAAGCGGTTCGCAAGTTCTGCGACGATCACGGTATGGTGCTGATTTTTGACGATGTGCGTACCGGCTTCCGTTTGGATCTGGCCGGTTCCGACCATTACTATGGCATTAAGGCAGACTTGATCTGCTTCTGTAAAGCTCTGGCCAACGGCTACAATATGTCTGCTGTTTGCGGTCAGGAGCATATGAAGAATACCGCTTCTTCCGTGGTATATACCGGCTCTTACTGGATGAGCGCCGAGCCGTTCGCCGCCTGTCTGGCTTGTATTCCTAAGATGAAGAAGCTCAACACGCCTAAGATGTTCCGGGAAATGGGCACCCAGCTGACGGACGGCCTTGTGGCTGCCGGTAAGCAGCACGGCTTTGACCTGGTGGTGTCCGGCGAGCCGGCGCTGTTCTATCTGCGCGTTGCCAACGATGAAAGCCTGATGCTCCACCAGGAGTGGATCGCCGAGTGCGTCAGCCGCGGGCTGTTCCTGGCGTCTCACCACAATCACTTTATGAATGCCGCGGTTACCCAGGATGATATTAAGCTGGCCATCGACATTGCCGAGGACGCTTTCGGCGTTGTGGCTGCCAATCATCCGGAGATCCCGGGATTAGTGAAATAAACCAATCATTTTTGCCGGGTCTGTGCAAGGGGGCACGGCCCCGGCAACAACAGAAAGGGAGGACTTTGAATGCCTGCTGATTTTAAGCCATTTGACAAAGCCGAGTGGCTCCGCCTGGAGAAAAAGGCGGACGAGTTAAGACGACTGACCGTGCAGACCACCATTTGGGGCGGCTCCGGCCACATCGGCGGCGCCATGAGTGCCATGGACGCCATGACCATTCTCTATCACCGCTTTATGAAGCTGGATGTAAACAACCCGGACATGGAGGACAGAGATCGCTTTGTGCTCTCCAAGGGGCATGTGGCTGTGGGTTACGGCCCGGTGATCTGTGACTACGGCTTTATGCCGGTAGAGGGGCTGCACAACTTTAACCTGACCGGTTCCAAGTTTGGTATGCACCTGGATAAGAACAAGATCAAGGGCATCGATTGCTCTTCCGGCTCTTTGGGTCACGGCCTTTCCCTAGCAGATGGCTTTGCCCTGGCAGGCCGCGTAAAGGGCCAGGACTATATGGTCTATTGCCTTACCGGCGACGGCGAACTGAATGAGGGCTCCAACTGGGAGGCTGCCATGACCGCTGCCCAGTTTAAGCTGTCCAATGTGGTGGTGCTTGTGGATAACAACAAGTGCATGATTGACGGCCGCGTGGACGATGAGATGAAAGTGGAGCCGCTGGATAAGAAGTTCGAGGCCTTTGGCTTTAAGGTTAAGCGCGTAGACGGCCAGAATATGAAGGAGCTTAACGATGCCATTGAGGACGCCATCGCCAATCACAAAAACGGCGGCGACCAGCCCTATTGTATCGTGATGGATACCTTTAAGGGCGCCGGTATCGACTTTATGGAGGACGATTACCACTGGCATTACGGCGCACTGGACGAGGCAAAAGAGAAGGCTTGCTACGAGAGCCTGGATAAGTATTACAAGAAACGCTGCGAGCGTGCGGAAAAGGAGGGCTAAGCCATGGCAAGCGGAATGACTTATACAATGACGGAGACCACCGCCCTCTCTACGGCGGAATATTACGGCAAGGCGCTGTGCGAGCTGGGTGCGGAGCACCCAGAAGTGGTGGCGCTGACCGCTGACCTGGGCAAATCCACCAAGATCGGTATGTTTGGCGAGAAGTTCCCGGATCGTTTCTTCAATGTGGGTATTGCAGAGCAGAATATGTTTGGCGTGGCAGCCGGGCTGGCGCAGAATGGGCTGATCCCCTTTGCCTCTACCTTTGCTATTTTTGCTTCTGCCCGCTCCTTGGATCAGGTACATACGGATATTTGCTATCAGAACGTACCGGTTAAGATTATTGCTACCCATGCGGGTACTTCATTCGGTCAGGCGGGTTCTACCCACCATTCTTTGATCGATATGGCGTGCATGCGCTCTCTGCCCCACATGACCGTGATCTGCCCTTGCGACGGCGCAGAGACTTATCACGCGGTTAAGGCAGCGTACAGCTATCCCGGCCCGGTTTATATTCGTATCAACCGCGGCTTTGACCAGATCGTTTATCCCAAGCTGGAGGAGTGCACCTTTGAGGTGGGCAAGGCCAAGGTAATGAACGAGGGCACAGATATTACCGTGATTGCCTGCGGTTCCTGCGTGTATCAGGCCATGCAGGCTGCCCAGATGGCAGCGGCTGACGCCGGACTGAAGGTGCGTGTGCTGAATATGCATACCATTAAGCCTCTGGATGAAGAAGCTGTGATGTCCGCCATTATGGACACGCGCCGGATTATCACCGTAGAGGATCACACCGTGATGGGCGGTTTGGGTACCGCTGTTGCTGAGGTGGTTGCCAAGAGCGGCAAGGCCTGCGTCATGCGGATGCTGGGCCATCAGGATGAATTCTCCACCATCGGTCTGCACGAGGACCTGATGTCTCTTGCAAAGATCGACGCCAACGGCATTGCCGACACCATTGCCGAAGTGATGCACGCCGATTTTGAAGCGGACGACGCTTGGGACGACGAATTCTAATTCGCGCACAGATGTTAAAACTTCAAAATCAAGAAAGGATGTGCCAGTATGGCAAGTGATACCACACGCTACACCAACAAGGTGTTTATGACCGGCGCCTTGCCGCTGCTGAAGACCATCGCCAACGATGTGCCGGAGCTGAAGAAGAAATTTGAGGGCGTCAACGCCGTGTACCAGGTTTCTGCTATGGCTAACGCACAGGACAAAGAGGCGATCCACTTTATCATCGAGGATGGAGAGTGGACGGTCAAACTGGGTGAGTACTTGGGACAGCAGAAGATTGACGCCGAATTGCAGTTCTCTTCTATGGAGAAGATGAATGCGTTTTTTAAGGGCAATATGAGCGCCCTGCCCAAGATGAAGATCAAGAGCTTTGGCAAGTTTATCAAATTTATGATGGTACTGCTGAAGATGAGCTCTCTGCTGGGTATTAAGGAACCGCCGGAAGATGAGCAGCTATGTCTGCTGCTGACCAAGCTGTATTTTTATTTGCTGTCCTCCGGCATCAGCCAGCTGAACAAAATGGGTCACCCGGCTATTCGGGATTGGACTTCCAAGAGCCCGGACCGTGTGTACCAGTGGGCTGTGGAGGGTCACCCGGAGTGCACCGCTTATCTGCGCATTAAGGCAGGCAAGTCCCGTGCCGGCCGTGGGGAGTATAAGCGCTCCAAGCCGTTCTTCTGCATGAAGTTCGACACCGCCCAGCACGCGCTGATGATCCTGCTTGGCACCGGCGATATGCTCCAGATGACCAAGGATAAGCAGCTCATCATGGAGGGCGCGCCGGAGTTCGGCGCCATGATCGGCGAATACATGATGATCGTGGGCGACCTGGCCTCTTAATTTTCTAAACGCCTTGCGGCACCTCTTTACGGGGTGCCGCTTTTTTGTTTTGAATGCGCTTTATAAGGTGTGAAAAGGCGGATAAAACAAAGCCGCCCCTATGCTGCTTGGTAGCAACAGGGGCGGCTCTTGACATTCTTAATTTTTCTTTTCGTTTTCCAGTTCTTGCTGTTCTTTATAGAACATGTTGGCCTTAACATACACTTGAATATAGCCGTTGATCACTTGGGCCAGTTCGCCGGCAGAGTAGGGGTTGGGCAAAATGTGCTCGTCGTCATCGATCACCACCGGCCCCCGCTCAAAGTCGTTAAAGGTGGGCATTAGACTATAATTCTCCGCGGTCTTTACAATAGAGATCAGGGTGTAGTCCGCTGTGGCGTTAACAAAGCCCTTTTTCTTGGTATATTTCTCAATGGTGGACAGGTCGCTCTGGTCATTGTGCTTCTTGGAGTAGCAGGAGTCGATCACTTCCTCAATAAACTGCTCCAGCTGTTCCTCGCTGTACGGCGCTTTCAGCAGATGCACCTTATCAATATCCGCTATGCCGTACTTGTCGCTCTCGCCGCAGGGAATGCCGATCAGGTTCTCGTCCTCGTCCACATAAAGGGAGATGGTATAAAATGCTTTTTCCATATACAAAAATCACCTTTTCCGTTGGTTCTCCCCCTTATTATATCGGATTGCGTTGAAAAATACAACCGTTTGTGCTAAACTGGGGACGGTGATTGTATGAAACAAGTTTTAATAACCGGCGGCGCTACCGGCATTGGTGCGGCTACGGCGCAGGTGTTTTTGGAACGGGGCTACCGCGTGTTTGTGACGGTGCACCAAACGGCGGCGGAGCTGCCGGGAGTGACGGCGATCTCTTGCGATATTACGAACCCGGCGGACGTGGAACGGTTGTTTGCCGCGGTGGGCACGGTGGATGTGCTGGTGAATAACGCCGGGATCAGTCTGATTCGCCAAATTCAGGATACCACGCCGGAGGATTATGACGCCCTAATGGGGGTCAACTGCAAGGGCGTGTTCCTGTGTAGCCGGGCGGCAGCGGTGAATATGCTGCGCCGCCACAGCGGCGCCATTGTAAATGTGTCCTCCATGTGGGGGCAGGTGGGCGCCTCTTGCGAAACGGTGTATTCCATGAGCAAGGCCGGGGTTATCGGCTTTACCCGGGCGCTGGCCCAGGAGCTGGCGCCGGAGGGCATTGCCGTCAACTGTGTGGCGCCGGGAATCATTGACACCCGTATGAATGCCTGCTTTGACCGAGCAGAACTGGAGGCCGAGGTGCCTATGGGTCGACTGGGCACACCCCGGGAGGTGGCAGAGGCTGTGCTGTACCTGGCAGAGAGTCCGTATGTGACCGGCCAGGTGTTGGGGGTCAACGGCGGTATTGTATAATTAAAGTGAGCGTAGGGCGCAGAGGCGCCGCGTAGGGAATGTGCGCGGCTTTTCTGCGCCCTTTGTCACACCTTTTGCCGTCTTTCATAGTATGGTTTAGAAAGGCGAAAGGAGGTACTACGGTTATGGGTTGTGGTTGCAATAACGGTTGTGGCTGCGGATCTTCCTGGATCGTGATTTTGATTATCATCCTGTTGCTCTGCGGCGGTTTCGGTAACTGCGGCTGCGGTAATGACTGTGGCTGCGGCTGCTGATTATCCGGTCGGCGCAAGGTGTGCACGGCATGCCTTGCCGTACATAATAAGATCAAAAAAATAGGGGAGCACCCATAGCGCCGATGGTCAAAGATCGGCGCTTTTTTGCACACATTTTTGCCAAAGACAGTGAAAGTCAAAAAAATATTTATGCTAAAATTCCGCATAACCAAGCCGAAAATCGGGCATACTCTCCGGGAAGGTCAAAAAAAGTCAAAAAAGTTCTTGACTTTCTCTGACCTTTGTGCTACTATGATGACAGAAGGTCAAAGAAAGTCAAAGTCAGAGTGTGAACGAGCGCAAGATCAACAACGGCTCCTGTATCCCTCTCGCCGGGCTTTCCACCTTCATTAGATAGGAAGTGATTGGAAAATGAAGATCAGTGATGTGATCGCAGATATGATTCTTGATATGTTTGATGACAACAAATCCACCGTTCAGATCCAGCGCAACGACCTGGCGGCGCGGGTGGGCTGTGTGCCCAGCCAGATCAATTATGTGATCACCTCCCGGTTTACACCGGAGCAGGGCTACCGTATTGAGTCCAGGCGTGGCGGCGGCGGGTGTATTCTCATTACCCGTGCCGACAGTAAGAACCAGGCGCTGATGGCGCTGATCAATTCCATTGGTCCTGCCATAGATGAAAAGACGGCCAAGGCCCACCTGTACAACCTGCACTACCAGGGCTTGATGGACACCCGCAGCGCCAAGATCATGGAGTCGGCGCTCACCGGGTGGAACCAGCACGGCGTAGACGAGCAGGTGCTGGACCAGATACGGGCCCGTCAATTTAAACAAATGCTGCTTGCATACATCAATTAGGAGGTTATTTGTTATGCGTTGTGAACATTGCAATCAAAACGAGGCAACCACTTATATTAAACAGAATATCAACGGCAAGGTGACCGAGATGCACCTGTGTCGGGATTGTGCCGAGAAGTTAGGCGTCTTGGAGCCCATGCACAGCAATATGGGTCTTGGCTCTATGTTTGGGGGCAGTTTCTTCGGCAACTTCCTGGGGGCCGGGCTGGCGGCCATGAACGCCTTGACAGGCGTGGATCGCTGCGACTACTGCGGCTCCACTTTTAACGATATTATCAACACCGGCAATGTGGGTTGTGCTCACTGCTACGACCGGTTTGCAGACAAACTGGAACCCAGTATTCGCAAAATCCACGGTGCCACCCGCCATATTGGCAAGAATATTTCTTACACTGAGGAAAAGGAACCGGTGAACAACGCCAAGGCGAAAGAACCGGCGGCAGAGAAGCCCCAAAGTGAGCGGGAGCGCTTGCAGGCGGAGTTGGACAAGGCGGTGCAGGAGCAACGCTATGAGGACGCGGCGGTGCTGCGTGACCAAATCAAAGAGTTAAAGCCGGAGGAATAAAGATGAATAAGTGGTACAGCGGCGAGGGTAAAAATTCAGATGTCGTGGTGGGTGCTACCGTGCGCCTGGCCCGCAATTTGGCAGACGCCCCCTTTCCCATTCGTATGAACAACGAGATCCGCAGAAACACGGTGAAGAAAATCTTTGCCGCCGTGAAGAATTCTCCCTATGCCGGGGAGTTCGATCTGGTGGATTTAAGCGCTGTGTCTTCGGCGCAGGCGTATGCCTACGCGGAGCAACAGCTGATCAGCCGTCGCTTTGCCCGGCAAAAGGATCAAAGTGCTTTTTTGCTCAGCAAGGACGGCAGCGCCAGCGTGATGCTTTGCGAGGAGGATCATATTCGCTTACAGGTGCGTGCCGCCGGGCAGGACCTGGAGGGCGCTTACGCCAAGGCGGATAAGCTGGACGACGCTCTGCTGGAGCGGTTACCCATTGCTTTTGATGAGCGGCTGGGCTTTTTAACAGCTGTGCCCACCAATTTGGGCACCGGTATGCAGGCCATGCTGGATTTGCACTTGCCGGCACTGGCAGGTCAAGGGCTCATTGACCAGCTGACGGTGATGATCGGCAAGCTGGGACTGTCGCTGCAACCTCTTTATGACGGCCACGGCAGCTTTTATCGGCTGACGAACCAGGTAACGCTGGGCATTACCGAGAAAGCGGCCATTGATAATGTAAATGCCATTTGCGACCAAATCGTGCGCCAGGAGCGCAATCTGCGTCAGCAGCTGCAACAGCAAGACGCCTTTTTGGATCGTATTTACCGAGCTATGGGCACCCTGCAAATGGCTCGTACTTTGAACCAGGACGAATTTTTTGACCTGGTGTCGCTGCTGCGCCTGGGTATTTCTCTTGGCGAAAGCAGCAAAACATACAGCGATGTAGGCGAACTGATCCAAAAGGTGCAGAACGCCACCATTGCAGCCGCTGCCGGGGCAGAAGTAACTGCCGACGCAGTGGATAAGATCCGCGCCGGACTGGTGCGGCAGGCTTTGGCGTAAAAAGGAGAGCGGAATTTCCTCTTGCGCCAAGGCAAAAAGGAGGATTTACCATGTATAGATTTAACTACTTTACCGAAAAAGCAAACCATGTGATCAACCTGGCCATTACCTCCGCCGAGGAGTTGGGCCATAACTATATCGGCAGCGAGCACTTGCTGCTGGGTATCTTGAAAGAAGACGCCGGCTTAGGCGCTCAGGCGCTGTGTGAAAGCGGTGTGCAGACCGAAGATGTGGAAAAGCTTATCAAGGAGAATATCGGCGTAGGGGAGCCTACCCGGTTGACCCCGGACGACTTTACCCCACGGTTTAAACGGATGCTGGAGTTAGCGTTCCAGATTGCCCGCGGTATGATGCATTCCTTTGTAGGCACAGAGCACCTGTTGCTGGCACTGCTTAAGGAGACGGATTCTTACGGCTACAAGTTCCTGCTGGCACTGGGCGTGCGCCCGGAAGTGCTGGTGGAGCAGCTGTTCTCCGGTCAGGAGACGCAGCCGGACGGCAAGACCGCCGGCAAAAAGGGCAAGACCAAGACGCCTACGCTGGACGAGTTTGGTCGTGACCTGACTGCGCTGGCCGAGGGCGGCAAGATTGATCCGGTGATCGGTCGTGAAAAGGAAATTGAGCGGGTCATTCAAATTTTGTCCCGCCGCAGCAAGAACAATCCCTGCCTCATCGGTGAGCCGGGCGTTGGTAAAACCGCCATTGCCGAGGGGCTGGCGCTGAAGATCGTCAAGCACGAGGTGCCGGAACTGCTGGAAGGCAAAAAGATCGTGGCGCTGGATCTGACCTCTATGGTGGCCGGTACAAAGTACCGTGGCGACTTTGAGGAGCGAATTCAAAAAGCCATGGACGAGGTAAAGCAAGCCGGTAACATTATTTTGTTTATCGACGAGGTACACACCTTGATGGGTGCCGGGTCTGCCGAGGGCGCAACGGACGCTGCCAATATCTTAAAGCCCGCTTTGGCTCGTGGTGAGATCCAGGTGATCGGTGCCACCACCATTGACGAGTACCGCAAGAATATTGAAAAGGACGCCGCCTTGGAGCGCCGGTTCCAGCCGGTGAC
>ENA-OZGO01000381-OZGO01000381.1-human-gut-metagenome-genome-assembly--contig:-NODE-381-length-19989-cov-6.790107_pt1 | contig 19989 bp, 17 predicted proteins | sample MGYA00244658_ERZ653662 | MGnify/ENA primary metagenome ERZ653662 (study PRJEB26926, sample SAMN06165217) | human gut metagenome | biome: ENVO:00009003; feature: ENVO:2100002; material: ENVO:00002003... | reverse complement strand
AGTCGTCGGCAGCGTCAGATGTGTATGAGAGACAGAAGCAAAGGGTCTTGCAGAAGCGGAGGCACTGGAGAAGAAAGCCGAAGCGATGAAGAAATACGGACAGGCAGCGATGGTGGAAATGATCGTAAAGGCATTGCCGGAGATGGCAAAGGCAATCGCAGAACCACTCTCTACGATCGATAAGGTTACGATCATCGATGGCAACGGTGAAGGCTCCGGTGTTGGTTCAATGGGTGCCTATGTACCACAGGTGCTTGCGAAGACAATGGAGTCTGTAAAAGAAGTGACCGGTATTGATATTGCGGATATCATGCGTGCAAATACATACGATGCAAAGGTTAACAAGAATGTAAATATCACGGGGCTGGATGGAGTCAAGACGGTGGTTGAAACTCCGGCAGAGAAGAAAGTTCCTGCGGATACGAAAAATTCTTCAGATACAACAGCAGAGTAAGAAGTCATAAAAAGGGAATCTTTTTAATTGAAAGATTCCCTTTTTATATTGAATCCGGATCTTTATAGTTTAACGATTGAGATTCAGAATTGTTTCCCCTGTGGCAGGATCCGGAATGCCGAGGAGAGACATGATAAGAGCCATCCGTATATATTTTCCGTTCTGAACCTGATCGAAATAAGCGGCTCTCGGATCATTGTCTACATCAAGTGAGATCTCGTCAACTCTTGGGAGAGGGTGCAGAACCGGCATATCAGGCTTGGCCTGTTGCAGTTTCTCCTCGTTGAGGACATAGATATCTTTTAACCGGATATATTCTTCTTCGTTGAAAAAACGTTCTTTCTGTACTCTTGTCATATATAGGACATCTAATTGCGGTAATGTGTTTTCCAGACTGAAGACCTCCTTATATATGGAGTGGGAAGGAGCTAATACATCGGTTTTCATATAGTCGGGAATGCAGAGCTCTTTCGGTGATATAAAATAGAACCGGTTCTCCGGGAATCGTACCAGACTGCTTACCAGAGAGTGAACGGTTCGACCGAATTTGAGGTCTCCGCAGAAACCAATGGTTAAATGATCCAATCTCCCTTTACGCTGCCGGATGGTCATTAGATCGATCATTGTCTGGGTTGGATGTGCATGTCCACCGTCTCCGGCATTTATGACCGGAATCTTAGAATACATGGATGCACGGAGGGGTGCTCCTTCCTTAGGATGCCGCATTGCAATAATATCGGCATAGCAGCTTATAACACGGGTGGTATCGGCTACGGTTTCGCCCTTGGTTGCACTTGACTGGTCAGCGCTGGAGAAACCCAGTGTTTGTCCGCCGAGACTCAGCATGGCGGACTCGAATGATAACCTTGTTCTGGTACTTGGTTCATAAAAAAGAGTGGCGAGCTGACGGCCGTTAGCAACGTGACGATATAATTTCGGGTTGGAGCGGATGCGTTCGGCAAGGTTCAGGATATCCAGCGTTTCATCCACGGTTAAGTCTGTAGGGGTGATTAAATGTCTCATAGCCATTCTCCTTTAATTAAGTATTCGTCACGTTTTGCACCGATGGAAACAAAGTTGATCTTTGCATGGATCATTTCTTCGATAGTCTGAATATAGGCGCGGGCGTTTGCAGGGAGTGCATCATAGGTTCTGCATTTATTGATATCCTCCTGCCAGCCGGGAAGAGTATCTACGATTGGAGTGCAAAGCTCCAGGTTATCGGTTGGATCGAATTCGACCGGAGAGCCGCCGGCATCCTTGTATCCTGTGATGATCGGAATCTCTTTCATGGAGCTTAATACATCTAACTTTGTAAGCGCAATCTTGTCGGCACCCTGACATTTCAGACCATAGCGGCTTGCGACAGCATCAAAAGGACCGACACGGCGAGGACGCCCGGTTGCGGCACCGAATTCTCCTCCGGCAACCCGGAGTTCCTGCTGCCAGGCTTCGGAGACTGCATGCTCAGCGACAAAAGGACCGGCCCCGACACAGGTGGAATATGCTTTCAGGACACCGACTACATGATCGGCATGTCTGCCCGGAATTCCTGCACCGATTGGGCCGTAGGCGGAGATTGTAGAGGAACTGGAAGTATATGGGAAGATACCGTAGTCAATATCTCTTAAGGCGCCAAGCTGTGCCTCCAGAATAACATTTTTGCCCTCAGAAAGAGCATGGTCGATATAGGAACCGGTGTCGCATATATATGGACTGAATTTGGCTGCCTGTTCTTTACACCAGGCAAGAAGAGCCGGATAAGACATCGGTTCCTGATGATAACATCCGGCAAGCTCCAGATTTTTGGACTCGAGAATGGTTTTTAAACGTGCCTGCATGGATTCATCATCTAAATGCAGGAGATCGCCGAGGCGAAGTGTTTTCTTACGATATTTGTCACTGTAAACATAGGCGATTCCACGTTTGGTAGAGCCAAAGGCGGAACCGGTCTTGGCAAGCCGGGTTTCCTCTAACTCGTCCTGAATCCTATGCCATGGCATAGAAATCGTAGCTTTTTTAGAGAGTTTTAAATGACCGGCATCTACGGTGATCCCCCGTTTTTCTATCTGGGCAATCTCATTGGTGAGGTGCTCCAGGTCAATGACCATGCCATCACCAAGCACACATACAACGTTTTTGTGAAGGATTCCGGAAGGGAGAAGATTCAAGATGAATTTTCCTTGGTCGGTTACGACTGTGTGGCCGGCATTGTTGCCGCCCTGATAGCGGACAACAATATCCGCCTGCTCGGAAAGCAGGTCAATGACTCTTCCCTTTCCTTCATCACCCCAGTTAATACCTGTTACAGAAGTTAGCATAATATAATATCCTCCTTATATAGAAATGAATGTATCATGATAAACATTACGTGCAGTAGCGGAAGGTACGATCCGTAAGGATTCTGGCAAAGATAAGTCCAAGTGGCAATGCAGTAATGATCAGAGTCGCGGATGTAAACCATGAGACGGCATCCGTCAGGGACATGATGCCAAAGTTATAGATCGCACGATATAAGTAAAGTCCGGGAACCATAATAACAATGGAAGGGACCGTTAATGAAATACGCGGATATCCGTTATATTGTTTGATAGCGGAAGCTAGGAGCCCGGCGGCGGCAGCGCCGATAAAGGCGGCAACAGCAGCGGGCATTCCCGTAAAATCAATAAGCTCCAGACGTAATGTATTGGCAATCGATCCGATCAGTGCGGCTGTAGCCGCCATAGGAATGGAACTGTTAAACATGATTGAGAAACCAAACACACCGCAGAAGCTGGTAATCAGTCTTAGAAACAGATATGCTATATTATTAAGGTTCAACTCGGAAAAGTCCTCGGGCTGTAGGTGCAATAGCAATGCCATGATCCAGGCAAAAACGGTGGCAACCAGTACAATGATGATGGAGTAGGTCAGCCGTTCAAGTCCGGAACGGAGATCCAGCTTAGCCAGGTCAATCCCGCTTGTAATAAATGGAAATCCGGGTATGATAAAAAGCATGGAACATATATAGCCTGCTTCATGAACGGCAGGAATATGAAATAGCACGATCGCAAGCTTTAACAGCATTGCATATATCAGGCAGGCGGCGGATATCGATACAGCTATATTCATATACAGGGTAAAGTGATGCTTGATTAGTTTCGTACGAATCAGATTACCGATACCGGCAGCGATAAATGCGAGACACATCTCAATCGGACCGCCACCGAGAAGAAAGGTAAAGGAACAGCATGCAAGTGCCGCTGCAAGACCTAATATTGCAGGGGAATACAGTGCATGGATCTGTTCGATCTCATCCAGCCGTTTATGGATTATTTCGCCGGTCAGGTGCGCTTCTTCATTCGGAAAATTATCAACAAATTGCTCCATACGATATAGCTTTGAGGTGTTTACACCGGTATTTGCAATGCTGAGTGATTGAGAAACACAGTCATTACCGTCAAAGCAGTTGAACTCGATCGACATGAGGCCGACATCGACTGTGCAGGTAACGCCAAGTTCTTTTGACAGCTTGTTCATGGAAGTACGGACACGCCAGGCTCCTGTTCCGCAGGATAGCATAATTAATCCGACACGTCCGATGACGGAAGCTTTTTCGATCAGATCCGCTTCGGCGATCAGGGCATTGCTGTCAGCATTTGTATAATCATGCCATGGGATTTCCATGTGATTCTTTTCTATACGGTCAATGAAATCAGCTTTTGGCATTGATGATCGCCTCAGCTTTCTCTACATGGTGCTCCAGATTGTGCAAAAAGATGGAATTTGGCAGAAAGATACCGAGTTCATCAAACCGTTTGTTATCTTCGACAAAGGAATCCTGACCATAGAATATGTATGCGGTAGGAAGGTTTTTCTCCAGCTCCAGCATCAGATCCCATACCGCACTGTAGGCTTCGGCTTCAGTTTCTTTCAGCTTGACGGTATCCGGCAGCTCACGTATAAGCAGGATGCCGGTATTTTCTTCAAGAATCCGTTGCTCTACGGCTGAGGAATCTTCGGAATATGTATGGCTGTAGCGATAGGCTTTTGCGAAAAAGATATTTTTTCGGTTTATTAAATTCTTATAGATGCTGTAAAAATGCTGGTAATCTTTATCGTGTGCCAGATTTTTATAGTCAGGCAGGAGCTCCCCATTAGAATCGGTCATGATCAGTGGGTTCTGTGTACCGTCTGCATTGAAACGGTATGGAATCAGAAACGCATTTCTTAACAGATCAAATAAGGTGTTCTGGGTGATTGCCATCAGAAACGCAGATAAGTCTTTGTTGGCATAGCAATCAAATAATGCCTGTGTAAATTCCTCGGGTGAAAGACAGGTATCGGAATCATCGTTATAAAACAGATAATCACAGAATGTATGAAACAGTTTATTACATGCCCATGGATCATCCAGGATTTTTTGAAATAAGACTTCAGATTTTTCTTCCCGCGGGAAAATAGCCGTGTCTCTCATAATAATCAGCTCCTTCTTGTATTTTCATTTCGGTTCGATTATACTATTGCCGTAGCGATAAGTAAAAATCATAATTGATATGACTGCTATAATTATTTGATATGACAAAGGACTACTTATGGACGTTAATTTTGAATATTATAAGATTTTTTATTATGTTGCAAAGTACCGGAATTTTACAAAAGCGGCGCACACATTAGGGAATAGCCAGCCGAATGTAACGCGGGCAATGAACTGTCTGGAGCAACAGATGGGAACAACGTTGCTTATAAGAAATAATCGTGGAGTGCAATTAACTCCGGAAGGAGAGAAGCTCTATGTACGGGTGTCTGCGGCGATGACGCAGATACTTGCAGCGGAAGAGGAGATCACGGACAGTACAAGTCTCTTGCGCGGAAGTATTTCTATCGGAGCCAGTGAGACAGCACTGAATATATTCCTGTTAAGCAGGTTGAAGTCTTTTCATATGGTGCATCCGGGAATAAGGCTTAAGATCTATAATCATTCCACACCGGAGGCGATTAAGGCAGTGAAGAACGGAACGGTGGATTTTGCGGTTGTATCAACGCCGGTATATGCAGAGGAGCCGCTTAAGACGATCCTGTTACAGCCGTTTCGGGAAAAGCTGGTCGGAGGAACGACGTTTACGGCACTGGCAAGTCAGGAATTATCGTTAAAAGAAGTAAAGAGCTATCCTCTGATCTGTTTGGGAAAAGAGACTATGACATATAAGTTCTATAAGGATCTGTTTTTAACATATGGGCTGGAATTAGAGCCGGATACCGAAGCGGCTACGACGGATCAGATCCTGTCATTGGTAAAGAATGAGTTGGGTCTGGCATTTCTGCCGGAGCCTATGGCGCAGGAGCCGATAGCCAGAAAGGAAATCGTGGAAATAGCTCTGAAAGAGGCGATACCGTCAAGAAATATATGTCTGGTATATGACAGCACACATCCGATCAGCTCGGCGGCACATCAATTAAGAAAGGCTGTTGTTGAGAGCCGGTAGAAAGAGAAGGGACTTTATTTAAATCTATAAGGAAATGTGCTATAATAAACGCGTTAGTTTAGCCGCAACCGGAGACCATGAAGATTCATCCGGCGATGGCAGAGGTGGAAAGGATTATATGTTTGATAGCAACGGGTGAGAAAATGAGTGAAACAACAAAGAATTTACAACAGAAAAATAAAATGGGCGTTATGCCCGTAAACCGTTTGATCATCAGCATGTCGTTACCGATGATGGTATCCATGCTGGTGCAGGCCATGTATAACATCGTAGACAGTATGTTTGTAGCGAAGCTGGGAGAGGACGCACTGACGGCATTATCTCTGGCATTTCCGATGCAGAACTTTATGATCGCGGTCGGAAGCGGCACCGGCGTAGGTGTGAATGCGCTGGTTTCCAGGTATCTGGGAGAAAAGAAGTTTAAGGAAGCGAACTGTGGTGCGAACAACGGCATCTTTCTGGCACTGTTAAGTGCTATCTTTTTCTGCGTGCTGTGTCTGAGTGCATCGAAGTGGTTATTCATCTGGCAGAAGGCGAATGAGACCATTACACGGTATGGTGTCCAGTATATGACTATATGCGGAGGTCTCTGCTTTGGTATATTCGGTCAATTTATATTTGAGCGATTGCTGCAGTGTACCGGTAAGACCATGTATTCCATGGTGACACAGATGACCGGTGCGATCATTAATATTATTCTGGATCCGATCATGATCTTCGGCTATCTGGGTTGCCCGGCAATGGGTGTACGAGGAGCTGCAATCGCAACGGTCATCGGCCAGTTCTGTGCGGCCGCATTGGCAGTATTCTTTAATCTGAAATTTAACCGGGAGCTGACCATTCGTCTAAAGGAGATATTCAGACCGAACGGAAAGATTATCGGAAAAATATATAGCGTAGGTGTGCCATCCATAATCATGGCATCGGTATCTTCGGTCATGAATTTCTGTATGAATAATATTCTGATGGCATTTACATCAACGGCAACGGCGGTATTCGGAGCCTACTTTAAGATTCAGAGCTTTGTATTTATGCCGGTATTTGGTCTGAATAATGGTATGATACCGATTATTTCTTATAATTACGGCGCCAGAAAAAAGGCGCGGCTGCAGAAGGCAATGCGGTACGGCATTATCTATGCGGTCAGCATTATGGCGGTGGGATTGATCATTATGCAGCTGTTCCCGGGCAAGCTGCTTGGGATTTTTGATGCGTCTGACTATATGCTGCAGATCGGTATTCCGGCAATCCGGATCATCAGCTTAAGTTTCTTATGTGCCGGCTTTGGTATTGCAGGATCTTCGATTTTCCAGGCGTTTGGCAAGGGTTTCCTGAGTATGCTGGTATCCATTGCAAGACAGCTGCTGGTGCTGGTTCCGGTTGCATACCTGCTCTCGAAGTTCGGACGGGTAGAGCTGGTATGGTGGGCATTCCCGATTGCGGAGATCATTGCAGTGATCATGACAAGCTGTTTCCTGATCCACATTAACCGGACAATCGTTCATCCGATGACGGAGGAACCGGCGGAGAGCGAAGGGACGCAGCCGGTTGCATAATGTCATATGTGATGCGGAATGGAAACAGAGATAACGAAGAGAATGGAATTGAAATAGAGATACTAAAGCGAATGTAATCCTGAAAGGAGTAGAACGATGGCATATAAGAGTATGGATGAGATAGAACAGTTCCGGTTTGACGACTGTCAGATCGACAGCTTCCGCACAATCGGACAGGATCTGATCCTGGAGGTAGAAGCTCTGATCGTGCGGGCCAATAACAGTCAGAATACCAATTACACCGAGAGCTATGCGGATACGACCAGAATCAGCCTGCATGGCGGCAGACTGGAGAAGGTTGTGAAGGATGGTTATCGGTATTATGATGCCAATGATGTATTGGTTTCGGAAGTGCCGGATGAAGAATTATCACCGGAGGAGGCAGCAGGATTTCCGGCAAGATGTGAAGGCGCTTATCTTTTTGAGATGGAGAAGACAGAGGGTGGCTACAGACTGGGAATCGAGTTTGAGGATCCGGAGGATCATACCGTGGGAGCATCTTATCAGGTGTTTGTAAGCTGTGAATCAGTCGCCTGTGCATGGGAGCGGTATCTGAACCGGGTGCAGCAGTATTAATGATATGAAAAAACATACGATCAATGAAACATGGATGCAGAAGACAGTAGTGGTATGGCTGGGTGCCATGTTTTGCTGTTTTTTATGGGGGAGTGCATTCCCATGTATTAAAATCGGATATGAATTATTCGGAATAGCAGGGACGGATACGGCAACGCAGATTCTGTTTGCTGGGATCCGGTTTATACTTGCCGGGATTCTGGCGGTCGGAATCGGAAGTATATTGCAGGGACGGCTGCTTCTGCCGGAGAAACACGCCGGCGGGAAGATTCTGTGGCTGAGTCTGCTGCAGACGGTATTGCAATATCTGTTCTTTTATATCGGGCTGGCACATACCGGCGGTGTGAAAGCATCCATTATTGAGGCAGTCAATGTATTTGTGGCAATTTTGGTAGCCGGGTTTATTTTCAGGCAGGAGAAGGTAGATGCACAGAAGCTGATCGGCTGTCTGGTGGGATTTGCCGGAGTGGTTCTGATCAACTTAAACGGTGTGGACTTCCAGATGAGCCTTTCCGGAGAAGGAGCAATCTTCTTATCTACAGTCGCATATGCATTTTCATCGGTATTCCTGAAACGGTATTCAGCGAAGCATGACCCGGTGATGTTAAGCGGCTATCAGTTCATCGCCGGCGGACTGATTCTGTCACTGCTCGGACTGCTGATGGGCGGCAGATTACAGAGAATCTCACCGGCAGCAGTCGGGATACTGGTGTATCTTGCCATTGTTTCGGCAGTCGCATATTCTCTGTGGGGGATGCTGTTAAAATATAATCCAATCTCAAGGGTTGCGGTATTCGGATTCATGAATCCGGTATTCGGTGTGCTGTTATCAGCCCTGCTTTTAAAAGAAAATGATCAGGCATTTGGCGTGCTTGGAATCGCGTCATTACTATTGGTCTGCCTGGGTATCTATATTGTCAACCGGGGGAAAAAGACATCGAAACAGGGAACGCGTTATCTGATAGCGGTAGACTCCTATAAGGGAAGTATGACATCCTTAGAAGCAGGAAATGCAATTGCTGCGGGAATCCGGGAGGCTCAGCTCGGAGCAGCGGTGCAGGTGGTTCCGGTAGCGGATGGCGGTGAAGGAACGGTAGAAGCGCTGACCCGGAATCGACAGGGAGTGGAGCAGTGTCATTGTCAGGTCACCGGTCCGCTCGGGACTACGGTGGATGCAGCGTATACGATTTATAATACAGAGCGGGGAAAGACTGCCATCATTGAGATGGCATCGGCGGCAGGTCTTCCACTTGTCCCGGAGGAGCAGAGAAATCCGTTACATACAACGACTTATGGCGTGGGTGAGATGATCCGGCATGCGATAGAAAAGGGCTGCCGGCAGTTCATTATCGGGATCGGCGGCAGTGCGACAAATGATGGCGGTATCGGAATGCTGCAGGCACTGGGCTGGCATTTTACGGACGCGCAGGGGCATGAGGTCGGATATGGTGCGGAAGGATTGGAAAGAATTATAGCGATTTCTTCTGAGGATGTCCTGCCGGAGCTGGCTGCCTGTGAGTTCCGGATCGCCTGTGATGTACGGAATCCGCTGACCGGCGAGCAGGGATGCAGTTATGTCTTCGCTCCGCAAAAAGGTGCAGACGAGTCAATGGTGGAGAGAATGGATCGGGCAATGATGCGGTATGCGGTACTGACGGAGCAACCGGCAGCGGATGGAGCCGAATATCTGCGGCCGGATGGAGATCACAGGACACCGGGAACCGGAGCAGCCGGCGGCCTCGGCTATGCGTTTTATATGTATCTGCACGGAACTCTGAAACCGGGGATTGATATTGTGCTGGAGGAGATTGATCTGCAGTCCATGCTTTCCGATGTGGACTGTGTAATAACCGGAGAGGGCAAAATGGACGCACAGACTCTGATGGGAAAGACGCCGGCGGGGGTTGCACGACTGGCTAAGGCACATGGTAAAACCGTGCTTGCATTTGCCGGATGCTTCGGTGATGGCATTGAGATGTGTAAGAACAGTTCGTTATTTGATGCGTGTTACAGTGTGACAGAGTATCTGGAAGCCGGTCTGAACGGGCAGGGAAGTCGGAGCAGGCAGGAACTGGAAGCGGAAGAGCTGGAGAAGCGTTTAGAAACGGAGCAGGCAATCCAGAATCTGACCGCCTGTGTCCGGGATGTATTTTCTGCTCGATGATCAAGCTGCCCGGAGTGTTGATCCGGCAGTATCAGTTCGGGGCGGACGGATTCGGTTGCTCCGCTTGGTGAAGCTCCAACAGGGAGAGCTCTTTCAGCTCCCGGATGGTGAAGATACCGCAAACGATAGCGGCAGCAGCATCTGCAATCGGTCCGGCATACATGACACCGTCGATTCCCATGAAGACAGGGAAGATAAGGATCAATGGCAGCAGGAACAGGATCTGTCTGGTCAGTGACATGAAGACACCGAGTTTTGCCTTGCCAATAGAATTGAAAAAGTTCGATGTGACCGGTTGGATTCCGTTGATCAGAGTCAGGAACATATAGATCCGGAAATACCGTTCAGAGAACTGATAATAGAGCTCGCTGCCTTCTCCGAACAGACTGATGATCTGGCGCGGGAAGAGCTGAAAGCAGGCAAAGGCGATCAGAGAGAGCCCGGAGGCTACGGACAGGGCCAGCAGATAGCTTTTTCGTACACGTTTATATTTCCCGGCACCGTAGTTAAAGCCGATGATCGGCTGGATGCCCTGGGAGATGCCGATGACAAAGGACATAAAGATCATATTGACCTTTGTAATGATACCGGAGCAGGCAAGAGGAATGTCACCGCCGTAAATGGATAATGCACCGTAATGGGAGAGGGTATTATTCATAACGATCTGCACAAGTGTCATGGCAATCTGATTAAAGCAGGCACTGGCACCGAAACGCAGGATGTTCTTTAAATAGTGAAAACGAATGCGGAAGCAGCTGCGGCTGAGCCGGATCGTCTTGAAATGAAACATATATCGCAGGCTGATGCTGAAGGAAATGATCTGGCCGATGATCGTGGCCAGAGCGGCACCGGTCATTCCCATATTAAAATGAAAGATGAATAAAGGATCCAGAATCGTATTCACAATGGCACCGACCAGCATCGAGGTCATGGAATACTTCGGACTGCCGTCTGCAAGAATCAGCTTGCTCATGCCGGTATTCATGATCAGAAACGGAAAGCCGATGGCAGTGATCCGGGTATATTCCTGTGCAAAGGGCAGAACCTCATCTGTCGCACCGAAGGCCTTCAGCATAGGGGTCAGAAATACGGTGGTAGCAAGAAAGAGTAACAGACCACAGATTGCCATCAGACAGATGCCGGTACCGGCATAGTCGGCGGATTCTTTTTCCCTTCCGGCTCCGAGATTCAGTGAAAAATTGGTCGCACTTCCGATCCCCAGCAGAAGGGAGATGGCAGTGCAGGTGGTGGAAAGCGGAAATGCGATGTTTGTAGCAGCATTTCCGAGCATGCCGACACCCTGACCGATAAAGATCTGATCGACAATATTATAAAGTGCAGTGACCAGCATGGAAATGATGCATGGAATTGCAAATTTTACAAGTAACCGGGATTCACGCTCCAGTCCCAGTGGATTCCGGGCGTCTGAATCTGTATGATTTTGGTTGGTTTCAACTGGTTCCATAGAAAATACCTCTTGAATTTTTCTTCTCATAGATGATTGCACCCCGCTCCGTAATTGTCAAGTGAAAAACAGTGGAAAAGATGATTCTTTTGTGGTACAATTAAGGTCGTTGAAGCCTATCTTCAACTCTATAACAATTCTAATTAGACAGAATAAAGTGGGTGATGGCTATGGTAAATGAAGAAAAAGTAAAACTCATGACCAAACTGGCAATATATGAAAATACAAAAGGAAAGAAGCAGCTGAATATCAGCAAATATTATAAAAGAGACTATGTGCGTTTCCAGATGTTCAAGACAGCGGTTTCTTCAACGATCGCATTTATGATATTGTTATTTGCTTATTGTATGCTGAATGCAGAGCAATTGCTGTTGAAATTGAATGACCTGGATTTTTTGGGCGTGGCAGCAAAGGTAGGAGTTCTGTATGTGGTATTCCTGGTAATCTATATGTTGGCGGCCTGGGTCGTTTATGCGAACAAATATGAGAAGATAAAGCCGGATGTGGTTATGTATAATCGCAATCTGAAGAGGTTAAAAGAAATGTATGACCGTGAAGAAAAAGAAATGAAAGAGAAGCGGGCCGGAAGGAGTGTGACTACAGATAATGACAACATTGATCAATATTAGGGATTCAGTTAAAGATTTTTTGACAAAATATGAGAAAATTGCCATTCCTGTGCTGAAATTTGTGGGAATGTTTTTGGTTCTGATGTCATATACCAATATAATGGGATATTCCACGCAGATGAATAATCCGGCAGTGAAATTTATTCTGTCTTTGATCTGTGCATTTTTGCCGATGCAGATTATGGTACTGGTTGCAGGACTGGTCGGACTGCTTCATATGTATGCAGTAGGTATTGATATTGCAGCGGTATATCTGGTTATGTTCATTCTCATGTATCTGCTTTATGTACGGTTTGCACCGAAGCATGGATGGATCATAATGATTCTTCCGCTTTTGTACATGCTGAAGCTGCATTATATGATTCCAATCGTGATCAGTATTTTCGTAGGACCGGTTGGTATTGTTCCGATGATATTTGGCGTGATCTTTTATTATTTTGCGCTTCATGTAAAAGAATTGGTGGCGTTGCTGGCAACAGCATCGGAAGAGAATAGCATTCAGGGCTTCTCCTATGTACTCAATGCGATGCTGAGTGACAAGGCAATGCTTTTGACAATTCTGGTATTTGTACTGGTGATTGCCGTTACATATATCATTTACCGGCAGTCTTTTGAGTATTCATGGCTGATCGCAATCGGAACCGGTACAATTCTTGGAATCATCCTGTTCCTGGTAGGCGGTATTGTATTGGAAGCGGATGTAAATATTCTGGTTATCTTCCTCGGAAGTATCGGAGGAGCGGTGCTTGCACTGATTGCCCAATTCTTTAAGGGGGTGCTGGATTACAGCCGAACGGAGACGGTGCAGTTTGAGGACGATGAATATTACTATTATGTGAAGGCGGTTCCGAAGGTAAAGGTATCTGAACAGAATGTAAAGGTGCAGAAGATCAGTAGTAAGACTGTACGGAATGAGGCAGAAAAGCAGACCACAGCAAGAAGGACAGCGGAACAGCCGGTCCGGCGGACCGTATCGGAGCATCCGCAGCCGATTCGCAGACCGGAGACGGACAGATTAAGAGGAGATATGGATTCCGTAGACAGATAGAAGCATGCTATAGAATTGGAAGGAGATATAAATGGCTGCAATGGAAAATATTTTCAGCTCGTTTGGAAATTTCTTTAAAACCATATATTTTCCACAGATTCATGTGCCGGATATCATTGAAATCATTATCATTGCGATTGTGTTATATCAGGTAATGGGATGGTTTAAGAAGTCGCGTGCATGGACCCTGTTTAAGGGAATTGCTGTGCTTGCATTATGCTGGCTGGTTGCAGCTGTTTTTGACCTGAATACAATCCTCTGGATTTTTAGAAATACAATCAGTGTTGGTATTATCGCGATCATTATTATTTTCCAGCCGGAATTAAGACGGGCACTGGAGCAGCTGGGTAAGCAGAATTTTATTGCAACCTTATTTGACAGTAGCAGCAGCGAGAGGCGGGAACGGTTTACGACCAAGACAATGAATGAGCTGATCAAAGCTGCATTTGAGATGTCGAAGAATAAGACCGGAGCACTGATCGTAATAGAGCAGAACGTGGCTCTGGGAGACTATGAGCGGACCGGGATACCGATTGATGCGGTTGTATCCAGTCAGCTGCTTGTAAATATTTTTGAACATAATACGCCACTTCATGACGGAGCGGTGATCATGCGTAATAATCGTATCGTAGCAGCAACCTGCTATCTTCCACTCTCTGACAGCTTGGAGATTAATAAAGAGCTGGGAACCAGACATCGTGCCGGTATCGGGATCAGTGAAGTGTCGGACAGCATGACAATTATTGTTTCCGAAGAGACAGGAGATGTATCGGTAGCAGTGGGCGGAGAACTGTTCCGCGGGTTGGATGCAGACAATCTGAGAAAGAAATTGTCTTATATACAGAATAAGTCATTGGATGTAAAGAGGTTCAGATTATGGAAGGGTAAAAAGAATGAAGGAAAAAATTCTTAAAAACTGGGGTCTGAAATTAATGGCTGTCCTGCTTGCATTTCTGGTATGGTTTCTGGTGGCCAATATAGAAGATTATACAGTTACAAAGACAATAACAGGAATTCCTGTTGAAATATTGAATGAGAATGCGATTACAGATCAGGATATGGTGTATGATATTGTTCAGGGAAAGACCGTAGATGTAAAAGTGGAAGGACGGCGTTCTGTTGTGGAGAAACTGACAGCAGAAGATTTTACAGCCTCTGCCGATCTTTCAGAACTTTCGATTACGAATTCGGTACAGATTACAGTAGACGCAACAAGCAGTGCCGTGCGAAAAGAGGTAGCAATTTCTATCGTGGACAGTATGATGAAGGTGGCTATTGAGGAACGAGGAGAGAAGAAGCTTCCGATCAGTGTCGTAACAAGCGGACAGACCCAGGAAGGATATGCAGTCGTAAGTACAGCTGCGACACCGAACATGGTAACGGTATCCGGTGCGGCCAGTCTGGTAAAGGATGTAAAAACAGTTCAGGTGGCGATTGATGTGGAAGGGCTGAATACCAGCATTACGACCAGTGGAGAACTGGTGCTGCTGGATGCGGATGGAGAAAAAGTGGATCCGGAAAAACTGTCTTTAAGTCTGACATCAGTGGCAGTGAATATATCTATCCAGAAGACAAAAGAGGTTCCGATTAAAGTAACTCCGGTAGGAACGGTAGCAGAAGGATATAGTATCTCAGGTGATATTGAATATCAGCCGACGACCATATTGATAGCTGGTGATGCTGCGGATCTGAGAAATGTGAATGAGATTAATATTGGTGATATCGATGTGACCGATAAGAATGCAAATTATGAAGTAACGGTTGATATTGAGGATTATCTGCCAACAGGGATTGTGGTTGCGGATCAGACACAGGATATTGCAATTAAGATAAATATTGAAAAGCTGATAGAGAAGAAGTTTACGATTAAGAGTTCAGACATTCGTTTTATTAATAAAGTGGATGGATTGAATTATAAGATAGCGGAAGACGAAACTGCGATTGAACTGACAGTGGTCGGACTGAAACAGGATCTGGATGCCCTGACGATCAGTCAGATTATGCCGGAAATCGATGTGACAGATATGATTAATGAGGGCACTTATACTGCACCATTGATATTAAAGGAGCTGGATGGTTTTCAATATCAAAATACATTGACAGTAACGGTTGAGGTAACAAAGAAGGAAGAGACCGAAGAAACAACGGCCGGTACTACGGAGACTACAACCACGGAAAGCCATACCAATTAATGAAGTGGCGGTAATGGAATCAAGCCGATAGCAATGAATAAAAGATAATAGAAACAGCAGACAGGCAGGATTTAAAGACTCCTGCCTGTCTGTTGTTTCTGTTTCTATGTAGTAGTTTCTTATGCTACAGGTTTTTTGAGATTTTCTGAAATAATCCGCACTCTAGCACTCGGTCTGCCAGAAATAAGCACTGTACGGTGGAAGTTCACTACCACCGCCGAAATCATGCAGTTCACCTGTGATCAAATCAATAGCCTGACCGGCTCTTGCATCGAAGTGTGCGGTATATGGACTCTCATCTGCATTAATTGCAACGAGAACTCGTTCGCCGTCACATTCCCGTTCAAAAATGCATTGGCGGTTGGTCAGTACCAGCGACTTAAAGGCGCCATAGTTCAATGCTTTGCTGTTACGTTTGGCATGAGCCAGCTTGGAGATCCAGTCTGTCAGTTCATTTTCAATCGGAGCATCAAAGCAGGCACGCAGAGCCGGGTCACCCTCGCTCTTGTTTGCCTTTGCTCCCCATTCGCTGCCATAGTAGACACATGGGATTCCCGGCATGCCGAATGCCATAGCATAGATAAGAGGCAGATGCCGCTCGTTGGTCAGGGTGCTGGCAATCCGGCTGACATCATGATTATCAACAAAGCTCAACAGATGTTTTCCTTTATACAGGGTCCAGTTCTCCGGACCAAACTGACGCAGAAGCGAATGAACGATCTCAAACATATTCATGCTGTTAAAGCTGGAATACAGACCCTTATAGCATTCGTAGTTGGTAGCACTATGGCACATCTCATCATTTACGAACTGGTTGTAGTCGCCGTGAAGCAGTTCCCCTAAAAGCAGAAATTCCGGTTTTACCTGATTGGCAAAACTGCGTAACCGTTTCAGAAAATCACGATCCAAACAATAGCAGACATCCAGACGCAGGCCGTCGATATCGAATTCATCGACCCAGCCCTGTACGCAGGATAAAATATGCTGGATGACCTCCTCATTTCGGAGATTTAATTTAACGAGATCATAGTTGCCTTCCCAGCCCTCGTACCAGAGGCCGTCATTGTAGTTGGAATTACCATCAAAAGCAATACGTGCAAACCAGTCCTTATACCGTGAATTCTCACGGTTTTTCAAGACATCCTGGAATGCCCAGAAGCCACGGCCCACATGATTGAACACACCATCCAGTACTACCTTGATCCCGGCGGCATGTAAAGCCTCACAGACCTTTTTAAAATCTTCATTGGTGCCGAGACGGCAGTCGATCTTTGTATAATCTCTGGTATTATAACCATGCGTATCGGATTCAAAGACCGGTGAGAAATAGATAGCATTAATTCCCAGTTTCTGAATATGAGGAATCCAGTCAATGACTTTTAAGATTCGGGATGTGGTGATGCCGTCATTTTCAAACGGAGCACCACAGAATCCCAATGGATATATTTGATAGAAAACACTTTCGTAAGCCCACATAATAAGCCCTCCTTTGGTTTCTGTGCATAAGTATATGCATGATAAATTGAATACAAAAACAGTATAGGGAGATATAAATTATTTGTCAATCAATCATTTGCATTCCTGCATTGACAAGAAATATACCGATTGGTATACTGTAGATATATTGGTTTGATAAAGGGGGAGTGGCTTTTGGCAGATGGGGCAGATAACCGGGCCAGGATTCTGTCTTGTGCGATTCATTTGTTTTATCAACGAGGCTATGATGCAGTAGGTGTACAGGAGATTGCAACAGCCGCAGGAGTTACGAAGCCGACATTGTATTATTATTTTAAGAGTAAGCTTGGGTTATTGGAGGCGTTGCTCCGGGAGAACTGTGAGCCGTTTTGTGAACGCCTGGAACAGGTGGCGGCCGGATATCAGGGAGAACCGAAGGATACATTGTACCGGCTGGCATGTACATTTGTAGAAATCGCACAGGAGAACCGGGAGTTATATTTCCTGCTATTGAGTCTGAATTATTCGGCCAGAGAGAACGAGGCTTTTAAGGCAGTGGCACCTTATATGAAACGAATGTTTCGGGCAACTACGGATTTTTTTGTCCGGGCGGGTGATAAGCTGGGAAATATGAATGGCAGGCAGGAACAGTTTGCAATCAGTTTTCAGGGTGTGATCAGTCATTATATTTTAGTTATGGATGAACGGGGAGTATCTGCGGAACAGTTGGGAAATCCGCATGCGATCTGGGAATTGGTGAGACAGTTTATGTATGGAATTTATTCATAAACATAAATAGGAAGAGAGGTATATGGGTATGAACGAAAAACTGCAACGATGGATTAATTGGATTCAGTATGACGAATTGATCGCAGGAAAAAACAATAATCCAAAGAAGTTACTGGGACTTCATGATTATTATAAAGGACAGGTGGTTACAGCTTATAAGCCGCATGCTGTCTGTGTAAAGGTTATGAGCAGTACAGGAAAGAATGTAATGGAAATGGAGCCGGTCGGAGAGGACGGTTTCTTTGGATTATATTTACCGAAAAAGGTTTATAAGAACTATGTATTTGAGACAACCTATGAGGATGGATCTACGGTGACATTGGCAGATCCGTATGCATTTGAGCCACAGATCAGTGATATGGATATTTATCTGTTTGCCGAGGGTAAACATTATGAGATTTATGAGAAGCTGGGTGCACATCCGATGAAGCTGAATGGTGTGGAAGGTACCTATTTTGCGGTATGGGCTCCGAATGCACGACGGGTCAGTGTGGTTGGCGATTTTAATATGTGGGATGGAGCACTGCATCCGATGAATATGATGGGTCCATCCGGTATTCATGAATTGTTTATTCCGGGCGTGAAGGAAGGAGCTGTATATAAGTTCCAGATTCTGACTCGTTTTGATGAATTGATCTATAAAGCAGATCCATACGGAAACTGTTGCCAGTTCCGTCCGGATAATGCGTCGGTAGTTGTAAATCTGGGTAAGCATAAATGGAAGGATACATCCTGGATCGAGAAACGGCAGCATACAAAAAGGACAGATTCGCTCCGGATGCCGATGGCAATCTATGAGATGCATCTGGGATCCTGGAAAAAAGCAATCGAGGATAGCGATAATGGATTTTATAATTATCGGGATCTGGCACCGATGATCGCAGATTATATTAAAGAAATGGGATATACGCATATTGAACTGATGGGTATTGCAGAGTATCCGTTTGATGGGTCCTGGGGCTATCAGGTGACGAATTATTATGCACCGACCAGACGATATGGTCTGCCGGAAGATTTTATGTATTTTGTGGATTACATGCATAAGAATGGAATCTATGTGATCCTGGATTGGGTACCGGCACATTTTCCAAAAGATGCACATGGTCTGGGACGGTTTGACGGCATGCCACTGTATGAGCATCCGGATCCACGGCGTGGAGAGCATCCGGACTGGGGTACCTATATCTTTGATTATTCCAGAAATGAGGTGCAGAATTTCCTGGTTGCCAATGCATTGTTCTGGCTTGAGAAGTTCCATATCGATGGTCTGCGTGTGGATGCAGTTGCATCTATGCTATATCTGGATTATGGGAAACAGGATGGAGAATGGCTGCCGAACAAGAACGGCGGTAAAGAGAATCTGGATGCTATCGCATTTATGCAACATCTGAACCGGATGGTAGAGGAACGGGTTCCGGGAGCATTGATGATCGCAGAGGAATCAACATCCTGGGCAGGTGTTACGGCACCGGTTTCCATGGATGGACTGGGATATTTATATAAATGGAATATGGGCTGGATGAATGATTTTCTGGAGTATATGAAGCTGGATCCATATTTCCGGTCCTTTAACCACAATCGATTGACCTTCAGTCTGATGTACACATATTCCGAGAACTTTATCCTGGTTATCTCACATGATGAGGTTGTACACTTAAAGTGCTCCATGCTCTTAAAGATGCCGGGAACCATGCCGGAGAAGTTTGCAAACTTAAAGACCGCTTATGGGTTCATGTATGCGCATCCGGGCAAAAAACTGTTGTTCATGGGACAAGAGTTCGGACAGGAACGGGAATGGAGTGAGGCACGAAGCCTTGACTGGTATATACTGGATCAGCCGGGACATCAGGGTCTGCAGAAATTCGTAAAGAAACTGAATGCACTGTATAAGAAGTATGATGCATTCTACTATAATGACTGTGATCAGATGGGCTTTGAATGGATCAACTGTAATGATAATGAGCATAGTCAGATATCCTTTATCCGTAGAGGTTCTACTGCGAAGGATCAGTTACTGTTTATATGTAATTTCACACCGGTAGAACGGGAGAACTTCTGGGTAGGCGTACCATGTCTGGGAAGCTATACGGAGATCTTAAACTCTGATGCAGAGGAGTTCGAGGGCGAAGGAAGAGTTAATAAGAAGCCATTGCAGGCGATTCCGGGTTCGTGTGATGGTAAGGAGCAGTATATTTC